>Ga0316189_10003280_pt1 | contig 15730 bp, 12 predicted proteins | sample LowCovwburrow_MG_FD_204930 | JGI IMG/M metagenome (GOLD analysis project Ga0316189, IMG submission 204930) | Coastal sediment microbial communities from Maine, United States - Lowes Cove worm burrow | ecosystem: Environmental > Aquatic > Marine > Coastal > Sediment | place: USA: Maine... | reverse complement strand
CACCTCTCTGCGGGGACGATCACGGTGGAAGAGGGGCAGCATGTCCGCCTCGGACAGACCCTTGGTCTCTGTGGGAATTCAGGACGCTCGCCGACTCCCCATTTGCACTTTCAGCTGCAGGCGACAGCGCGAGTGGGCGCGCCGACCCTGGCGCTGGAGCTGCAGGATCTGATCGTCGAGGACGAGACGGGCGAGACCATGGTCTCGGTGATGGTCCCGGACGAGGGGACGATCGTGCGCAACGTCCAGCCCGAGCCAACGCTCGCGGGGCGACTTCGCTTCGAGTACGGCGAGACGCTGCGGCTCGAGACCGATGGACGGGTCGAGGAACTGGTCGCAGACATCGATCTGAATGGGACCTTCCGGCTCACCTCTCGAGACCTCCGCGCAACGGTCTACTACGACCACGCTCCGAGCGGCTTCATCGTGTGGGACGCCATCGGCGACCCACGCTCTTCGCTGCGCCTGATGCAGACAGCCCTGTCCAGAGTGCCCTTCGACCAATCGCGAAGTCTCTCGTGGACCGACCACCTGCCCACCCGCGGGTTTCTGCCCTGGTTCGTCCGCCCGCTCGCGGACTTCATCGCCCCATTTCAGGCCTCGACAGGCGTCGAGATGCGCTATCGCGTGGTCCATTCCGACGGCGAAGCATTCGTGCGCGGTGAGTCTCTGAGCTACCGACACGATGGAGCACCGGCCATCCGAAGCGAAGCGCGGATCTCGGCCCGCGGCCTGGAAGAGGTCTCGGTCGAAGTTCGAGGTCGGAGGCGCCGCGCGATCCGGGTGTGGGAGAGCAGCGACGAGGGCAAAGAGTCAGGGCCGTTGACGGCAGGAGGAGAGAGCAGATGAATTCGACACCAAGTTGGCTCCTGATCTTCGTGCTTGTGGTTGGGGCGCTGGCGTTCGGGGCGCCGGTCCGCGCCGATGCGCCTCAGGTCTGGCAGCGCTCGTATGACCTCGAGGCGCGAGGCGAGCACGCAGCCTCGCTCGCGGCTCTGAACGAACTGCCCGAGGAGGCCAAAACGGGCTACCTCTTCCTGGTGCGACGCGCGTGGCTTCTATACCTCAGCGCTCGCTACCAGGAGGCGGTCGGCGCCTATCGTCAGGCGATCGAGGCTGCCCCGAAAGCAGTCGAGCCCCGAGAGGGAATCCTCGCGCCACTCATTGCGCTCCACCGATTCCAGGATGCGGAAGCCGAGGCGCGGGCCGCGCTCCGACTGGACAAGGACAACCACGCCGTGAGCCGCAGCCTCGCCTGGGCCCTCTACGAACTCGGTCGCTTCGACGACGCCGAGCGAGTCTACCGACGGGTCCTCGCGCTGCATCCCTCCGACCTCACGATGCGGGCAGGCGTGGGTTGGTGCCTGCTGCGGCGCGGTCGACGCGGGGAAGCAGAAGCCGAGTTTCGAAAGGTGCTGCGAGTCGCTCCCGAGAACGCGTCGGCACGGACCGGGCTGGCGACGGCGACCGCTCCCCGCTGAGCGGGCGACCTCTGCTTTCGACCCCTATGGAACGATGCGCTCCGTCTTCGCGACCAGCTCCGGGCCCCGGTTCGCAGATTCGTACATCGCCTGGAATCCAAGCGCCTCCGGGGTCCCACTCGCGAACAGCTCCGCCGCCCAGCGCGCGGAAAGCGGCTGGTACAGAAGCTCCGCTTCGACAGTGAGCGGCCGTATCCCGCCCGTCACATCGACTTCGTAGTGCACCGCATCTGCGCCCCCTATGAAGTCCGCGTCCCCGTCCACGCCCACCGCTGCAATTTCTGCTGCCAATGCGGCTGCCCGATCGAAACCGGCGGGCAGCAGACGATTGTCCTTAATCCAACCCTCGCCGCGCAGAAGGAGGAAGGTCGACGCGCCGTCACTATCGGCGAGCACGCCTTCGTACACCGGCACGGAAGAAGACGTCGTGACCCGGTCGACGTGCGGCAGGATTGGCCCGCCGGGCGCTTCACTCGGCAGGACGACCCCACTTTGGTCGACGAGCCGGCCGCTATCGTCCCAATCACCAGACTCGAACAAGAGAGCTCCGCTCGCGTCCGTCACAGTCACGTGCAGCCAGGCGCGTCGCAAGGGGATACCGGTGGGGAACTTGTGCCCCGTCAGAACTTCGATTTCCGCGGTAAGAGCCAGCGCGTTGCCATCGAGCCGGGCACGGCTCAGCGTCAGCCGGGCCGTGCGCTCAGCGAGCTGCGCGCGCGTTGCCTCGATGGTCGCGTCGAAGGCGGATTGGGTCGCGATCGGGTTCAGGACGTCCGACCAATCACGTAAGATTGCGAGAACCAAGGTGTTGCCGCCCACGAAAAGGTGCCGGCCGAACGGACTGCGAGCTTCAACAGGGGGAAAGTCACTCCCAAAGGGGCGGTGCGCGATCTTCGTCGAGATCGGAACGCCGTCTTCGCTCGTTTGGGGCATGTGGCAATCCTGGCAGCTCGTCTCGTTCGCGAAGTCCGAGAGTTGCCACTCGAGGTACGGCCCCTGCTCGACGACGTGACCACCCGTAGCGGTGCCATCTGGCGCCAGTGCATTTGTGGTCAGGGTGTGGCAGGTCGCACAGAGCCCGCTGTCGAGCATGTGGTCGGAGCTCACGGGTGTAAATCCGCTCCTATGCTGCATCGGATGCGCAAAAGGATTCGCGTGCGGGCCATACGCGTTGCCGATCGCCGCGACAGTGTACCCACCGGAAAAGCTCTCTTCGGTTCCGAGGCCGTCGGGTTCGATCTGGTGACAGGCCGAGCAACTCACCCCGTCTAGCGCCAAGGCCATCCGCTCGGAGTCGTCGACCAGCACCTCCATGCTGGGCAAGGGCTCGCCCAAAAGTCGAGCGTCCGTAGAGGCCATCGGCGAGTGACAGGTGTTGCACTTGTTTCCGATCGCCTGCGCTGCTGCGGGCGTCGCCGCGATCTCCGCACTCACGACCGCGCGCCAGAGCGGATCGCGCGAAGCGTTCGCCATCATGGAGGACTGCCACAAGTCAAAGGGGGCAATCTCGCGACCGTAATCATCGCGCATCGCAGTCGCGCCCTCGGCGTTGTCGTGGCAAACGGCGCAAGCGCCGGAGGTCGAGAATCGTCCGTTTTCAACCAAAAACCCAGAAGCCAGAGACAGGAGGCCGGGGCTTCCAGGCAGAGAGTCCGAACCAGCGAAACCACCGACGCCCGCCGAACCACCAGTCCCGGCAGTACCAGCGGCTGGACCAGTGGTACCGTCCGGAGTCAACTGAGAACAGGCGACCAACGCCGGCAGAAGCAAGCCCATCAGGTAGCGCATGACCCAACCTTCACTCTCTGATGAAAGGTAGGACTCACAACGGCTGAGACAACGCGGCATCTTGTCACAGTAGCTCTGACGGCCTCATCCGCGGCGGCCGAGCCCTTGGCCGCGCACCGTGACTTCATCGCCAACCCCGACAAAGCGAGAGGTGTCGCCGTCGAGCTTGGTCGCGAGCTTGGCAAAGCGGTTCAGGCGCACGAGGCTGCTCAAGCGCACCAGCCAGCGCGGCATCTGGGTCGAACGACGACGCCGTCTCTTCGATGTGACCCGCATACGACAAGCCGATGCCGAAGGCCTGGCTCGGCGCATCGAGCGGCACGTACGCCCCCTGCCCGAGGTCATAACATTGGAGCTCAGCCGGAACCGGCACGTCGGAGAGGGGTCGAAAAAGCGAAATAGCCGAGTGTTGCAATACAAAGCAACAGCAGGGCCGCGACGCTGAGGAGCGTCTTCTTCATGGGAGTCGACTGAATACCTTAACGACAGCAAACCTGTTAGTGGATCCCTTGCTCGGCGGCTTCCTCGACCCGCGCGACCCGCAGCCGGCTTGGTGCCGGGGCTTGTCGCGCCCCCGTGCTCGCACTACGGTCGCCCGGTGCGTTTCGGTCAGGTATCGATCTCTAGCGTTGCCCATGTCGATGGAGCCGACCGCGTCACGTCCCAGGAGCTCGAGACGAAGCTTGCCGAACCCATGCGGCGGCTAGGCCTCCAGCCTGGTTTCCTCGAAGGGGTCACGGGCATTCGAGCGCGTCGGATGTGGGGCGTCGAGTTCCAGCCTTCTGAGGCAGCGACGGCGGCGGCGGAGCAAGCGATTGAGCAGGCGGGCATCGATCGCGGCGGTTTGGGAATCGTCATCAACACCTCCGTGTGCCGCGACTACATCGAGCCGTCGACGTCCTGCATCGTCCACAGCAACCTTGGCCTCGGTCCTGACTGCATCAACTTCGACCTGGGCAACGCATGCCTCGGCTTTCTCAACGCCATGGACATCGTCGGCAACATGATCGAGCGTGGACAAATCGAGTACGGGCTCGTGGTCGACGGTGAGAACAGTCGCTTCGTCGTCGAGAGCACCATCGCGCGACTCAACGACCCCAATCTAGACGAGGCGACGTTTCGAGAGAACTTTGCCACGCTCACGCTCGGGTCGGGCGGAGCAGCCATGGTGCTCGGACGAAGCGATCTGGTTACCGGTGGTCACCGCTTCGTTGGGGGCGTCACGTCGGCGGCGACCGAGCACCATCAGCTCTGCCGCGGGCAGGTCGACCAGATGCAGACCAAGAGCAAAGAGCTGCTCATCGCAGGAGTCACACTCGCAAAGCAGACCTACGCGATGGCCAAGCGCGAGCTCGGTTGGAACCCGGACGTCGTGGCCGAGTACATCTTGCATCAGGTGAGCCGGGCGAACACCGACAAGCTCGCCGAGGCGCTAGAGCTGCCGAGCGACAAGTTCATGCATGCCTACGTCGAGCTCGGCAATGTCGGGCCCGCTGCCGTTCCAATGGTGCTATCCAAGGCTGCGGAGGCGGGGCGCATTCAGTCGGGCGACCGGGTCGCGCTGATGGGCATCGGTTCTGGGCTCAACTGCAGCATGTCCGAAATCATCTGGTGAGCGGCCCGTGAACGTATCCGAAGAGCTCTATCCGTTCGAGCCTCACTGGCTCACTCTCCCGTCCGGTCATCGGATGCACTACGTCGATGAGGGCCCTCGCGAAGCGCCGGTGGTCCTGATGCTTCACGGCAACCCGACTTGGTCGTTCTATTGGCGGCGATTGATCTCGGCACTGCGCCTCAGTCATCGCGTCATCGCGCCCGATCACATCGGCTGCGGAAAGTCCGACAAGCCTGGCGATGAGTCTTACTCCTACCGACTCGCCGAGCGGGTGCAGGACATCGAAGCGCTGGTCGCGCAGCTGCGCCTCCAGGACATCACGCTCGCGGTTCACGACTGGGGCGGAATGATCGGCATGGGCTGGGCTCATCGGCACCCCGATCTGGTTGCGCGCTTGGTCGTACTGAACACCGCGGCGTTTCCGATGCCGTCGACCAAGCGCCTGCCCGCTTCGCTCTGGTTGGCACGAGACACCAAGGCGGGCGCGCTTCTCGTGCGTGGCTTCAACGCGTTTGCCAGGGGCGCGACGCGGCTTGCCGTCACCCGTGTCAAGCTTCCCAAAGAGGTGCGTGACGGCCTCTGCGCGCCCTACGACAGCTGGGCTCACCGCCGCGCCGTGCTCCGCTTCGTGCAAGACATTCCCCTGAGGGAGAGCGACCCGAGCTTCTCGTTGGTTCGCGATGTGGGCGAGCAGCTCCATCAATTCAACGATCGGCCCGTGCTGATCTGCTGGGGCGACCGTGACTTCGTGTTCGACGAGCATTTCTTGAGGGTATGGAAGAGCGCCCTGCCCAATGCCGAGGTCCACCAGTTTCCCGACTGCGGCCACTATGTCCTCGAAGACGCGCCCGCGGAGATCGAGCAGCTCGTGCTCAGGTTCTTGGGAGTCGCCAAATGAGCCCCGAGCTTTCGACGGTCGCCGACGTGCTGCCGCAGATGGCCGCGACGCAGCCCGATACAACCGCCATTTACTTCCCAACGAAACGCCGCGATGCGGCGGGCGACCTCGTCTATACCAAGATCTCGTACCGAGAGCTCGACGAACGGAGCAGCCGAATCGCTGCCGGGCTCCACGCCCTGGGCATCGAGCGCGGTCACCGCGCCGCGCTCATGGTGCGACCGAGCCCCGATCTCTTCGCGCTCACCTTTGGGATGTTCAAGGCTGGCGTGGTTCCGGTGATGATCGACCCAGGTCTGGGCATCCAAGGGCTGGGCAAGTGCCTGGCGCGCGCAAAGCCCAGCGCCTTCGTCGGGATTCCAGTCGCGCACGCGGCTCGCATCGTCCTTGGTTGGGGCCGGGCGACGGTGAAGCGAACCATTACCGTGGGCGGCTGGGGCTTGGCCAAACACAGGCTGACCCAGGTCGAAGCGCTCGGCGCAAAGCGACTTGCCGCAGGCCACAGGCCCGTGCCCACCGGGGGCGACGAAGTGGCGGCGGTCCTGTTTACGTCGGGCAGCACCGGGCCGCCCAAAGGCGTCGTCTACCGGCACCGCCACTTCCTCGCGCAGGTGAAAGCGATTCGCGAGATGTTTTCGATCGAGCCGGGCGAGATCGATCTACCGACGTTTCCGCTCTTCGCGCTTTTTGATCCCGCCCTTGGCATGACGACGGTCATCCCGGACATGGATCCGAGCCGGCCGGCCAGCGTCGATCCGCGAAACATCATCGAGCCCATTCAGCGTTTCGGAGTCACGACCATGTTCGGGTCACCTGCCCTGCTCAATACGGTCGGTCGGTACGGGGAGAAGCACGGCATCAAGCTGCCGAGCTTGCGCCGCGTGATCGCCGCCGGCGCGCCCATGCCCGGCCAAACGCTCGCCCGTTGGCACGCGATGTTGCCCGACGACGGCGATGTGTTTCCGCCCTACGGCGCCACCGAGTCGCTTCCGGTGGCCTGTCTGCCGGGACGCGACATCGTCGCGAAGACCTGGGCCGAGACGGAGAAGGGAGCCGGCGTCTGCGTCGGCCTCCCGGTCCCCGACATCGAGGTGAAAGTGATTCGCATCAGCGACGACGCGATCCCAACCTTCTCCGACGACCTCGAGCTCGAAGACGGCGAGATTGGCGAGATCGCGGTTCGCGGTCCGATGGTGACCGAGGCCTACTTCGCCGACGAACGCAACACCGCGCTCTCGAAGATCCGAGACGGTGACTTCATCTGGCACCGCATGGGCGATGTCGGTTGGCGCGATCGCGAAGGACGCCTTTGGTTCTGCGGGCGCAAGAGCCACCGCCTGGTCCTCGACGGCACGACGATGTTCACCGTGCCTTGCGAAAAGATCTTCGATGCACATCCGGCCGTCTATCGCTCCGCGCTCGTCGGTCCCCGAGGGCAACCGACGCTCTGCGTGGAGCTCGAGCCTGGGCAGCGCGCCGGTGACTGGCCGGAAGTCGAGCGTCAGCTCCGCCAGATCGCCGAGGCCCATCCGCAGGTCCATCGCATCTCGCGCTTCGTCCGGCACCCCGGCTTTCCGGTCGACATCCGGCACAACGCGAAAATCGGACGCGAAAAGCTCGCGAACTGGGTCGAGGCCAAAGGTTCGTCATGACGATCCTCGTCACCGGTGGCGGAGGCTTCATCGGCCGTTCGATCGTCCGGGCACTGCTCGATCGGGGTGAGCCTGTGCGCGTGCTGTGTCGCGGCGAATATCCCCTTCTTCGCGAGTGGCGCGTCGACCTTCGGCGAGGCGATATCCGCGACCAGGATGCCGTGGCGGCGGCGGTCGAGGGTTGCGACGCCGTGTTTCACACCGCAGCGCACATCGACTTGTGGGGCCCCTACGAAACATTCTTCGCGGTGAACACGCTCGGCACTCGCCACGTCATCGATGCGTGTCACCAGCATCGGGTTCCCAAGCTCGTGTACACGAGCACACCGAGCGTCGTGCACTCCGGAGACGCAGTGTCCGGCGTCGATGAATCCGCGCCCTATCCCTCTGAGTTCGAAGCGCACTACCCGGCGACCAAGGCGCTTGCCGAGCAAGAGGCGTTGGCGGCCAACGGCGACGCGCTGTCGACCGTCGCGATTCGACCCCATCTGGTCTGGGGCCCGGGGGACAGCTCGGCGCTCCCCCGGCTAGTCGCGCGCGCCAAGGCCGGTCGTCTCCGAATGGTCGGGCGGCCGCAGCAGATCGACACGACCTACATCGACAACGCGGTCGACGCCCATCTCTTGGCGTACGACCGACTCGAACCGGGCTCCCCGGTCGCGGGCAAGGCCTATTTCATTACGCAAGGCGAGCCGCTCGAAGGCCCGACGTTCATCAACGACATGCTCGACGCGGCCGGCCTGCCGCCCGTCAGCCGAACCATCCCCGCCCCCCTCGCCCGCTCGGCCGCCGCGCTCGCCGAGGCTGTGTGGAACACGTTCAAACTGCAGTCCGAGCCCCCGGTGACCCGTTTTCTGGTGAGCCAACTCTCGACGGCGCATTGGTACGACATCTCTGCGGCTCGCCGGGACCTCGGCTACGATCCCAAGGTCAGCTATCGAGAAGGCATGGTCCGGCTCAAGGCATGGGCCCAGCACCAAACCTGGTAGCGCTCCCTCGAGCCAACGCTCGAGCAGCGCTTCGGCCCGCGTTCGACGGACCCCCCGGTCTCATTGCGTAACCCGGTCGACGAAGTCCCTGGCTGCCAAGAATATGCGCTGCTTTCGATCCGCGTCGATTCGCTCGAGGGTCCGAAGCATCATCTTGCTGCGCGGATTCGAAGCAAAGAACGACTGATGGTCATCGACGAATGACCAGTAGAGGCCGTCGACTGTATCGCACCAGGGTCCCTTGCCATAGTCACTCATCTTCCTGAGATAGCTCGATCCGCAGATGTAGGGCTTGCTCGTGAAACTCCCGCCCTCGCTGTGAAGGGCCATGCCGTACACATTGGGCGCCATGACCCAGTCGGCCGAGTCCACGTACATCTCCATGAACCAACGGTAGGCCGCGTTTGGGTCGACCCGACATAGCAGCATGAGGTTCCCGACGACCATCAGGCGCTCGATGTGGTGGTTGTAGCCGGTGGCGCTTGCCCGTCGAATCGCGTCATCGAGGGGCGGCACACCAGTTGTGGCGTCGTACCAATGCCTTGTGAGCTTTCGATCGTGGCCCCAGAAGTTCTGATGCCAGTGCGAGGCGGGAAGCGCGTTCCAGATTCCTCGAATGAACTCCCTCCAACCGATGATCTGTCTCACGAATCCTTCCAGCGAATTCAAAGGGATTTCATGAGCTGCCGCATGCTCGAGCGCTCGTTGAATCACGTGCGAAGGGGTGAGCAAGCCGATGTTCAGCATTGCACTCAGCACCGAATGATAGACGGTGGAGTACTCTTTGCTGAGGGCGTCTTCGTAGTCGCCGAAGAACCGAAAACGCTCTTCGAGGAATGTCTCGAGCGCATCTTCGGCCTGCGCCGCGGTCGTAGGCAACCAGAAGTCTGTCGCGTCACCCGGATGTTCGGGGAAGACTGTGTTCACCGTCTCGATCAGCGCATGGGTGTGCCGGGTCCACTCCGGCCGCTGGAGCTCGGGAGGGACGAGTTGCTTCGGCAGCTTCTTCCGGTTCTCCTCGTCGAAGCTCCAGCGGCCGCCTAGCGGCTTTCCCCTCTCATCGAGCAAGACACCCATTCGTTTTCGCTGCCAGCGATAGAAGTCCGCCATGAAGAGGCGTTTGTGTTTCGCCCGGTACCGCGAGAATTCCTCGCGGGGCGTCAGGAACATCGGGCTTTCGACACCGACACGGCGCAGGCTGTGCGAGCGGCACAGCGCGTCCAGGCCCGCCAACATTCGAGGCGAATCCATCTCGAAGTGCACGAGCTCTGCATACCCACGCCCATCGATGTGCTCGCCCAGCAAGGACATGAAGGAGCGAGAGCCGCAGTCTGCGAGCTTCGTATAGTGGAGAAGGTGCCCCGCCTTGCGAATGGCATCTGCTTTGGAGCGCATCGCGCTCAGGATGAGCAGAATCTTGTGCCGGTGGGCCCGATACCGCCGACACATGGATTCGGACTCGGCCATGAAGACGGCATCCGGCTTCGTCCGTTCGATTTGCTCGATCGGAAAGAGTTGGTTGCCAAACAAGACGAGCAGGCGCTTCGGCTTCGGTGACATCCGAGGAGTATGGGGCCCTCGGCCCGGCTTGGCGACGGCGCGGAGAACCCTAGAGAGAGAGTCGTGCACAAACCGACGAGGACTGAGAACCCCAAAGTCGCCATCATCGGAGCGGGTATGAGCGGCCTGGTCTGCGCGGCCGAGCTATCGGCACGGTCGATCTCTGTCCAGATGTTCGAGAAGTCTCGAGGCCCAGGTGGTCGCATGTCGACACGGCGGGTGCCGGCTCTGAGCAACGCTGCAGACTTCGATCACGGAGCGCAGTATTTCACGGCCCGCGCGCCGAAGTTCATCGAGCAGGTAGAGCAATGGATCGCGGAGGGCGTGGTCGAGGCGTGGCAGGGCCGGATCGTCTCGATCAACGCCGACGGCGTGCAACCATCTAGGACGGGCACTCCTAGATTCGTTGGAAGGCCCGGTATGAACGCGGTCTGCCGAAGGCTTGTCGAGGGCGTCGATGTCCGCTTCGATACGCGGGTCGCTGAGTTGACCCGAAGCGCGCAGCAATGGCGCCTTTCGGACCCAGGCGGACTGCGCTTGGGCGAATTCGATCTAGTCGTGTCGACGGCGCCCGCGCCGCAGACTGCAGCTCTGCTCAAGAGCGCGGCGCCTGCACTTGCCACACGGGTCGCACGAGCTCGGATGCAGCCCTGTTGGGCGCTTCTCGCCGCCTTTGACGCGGGCCTACCTTTGGAGTTCGACGGTGCATTCGTCAACCAGGGGCCGCTAAGCTGGATCGCGCGCTCGTCGAGCAAGCCGGGACGGGCCTCCGCGCCAGAGCGTTGGATTCTTCATGCGAATCCGCGCTGGTCGGAGAAGCATCTCGAGGCGGATCCAAACGATGTAGTTGCGCCTCTGCTCGATGCGTTCTCCACCGCTACGGGCAACGCATTGCCAAATCCAAACTGGGCGGTGGCGCATCGCTGGCGCTATGCCCTGACAGAGTCCCCACTCAACGATGGCTGTCTGTTCGACTCTACGGCCGGAGTGGGCGCCTGCGGTGACTGGGCGAATGGCAATCGGGTCGAAGGCGCTTTTCTCTCGGGTCGGCAAATGGCGCTGGCCATCGCCGAGGCGTACGGTCTGCCCTCGTCCGAAGGCTAGGTCGGGACATATGACCTGCAACGCGTCGCTACCGCGCTCGCAATTGCCTGCGCGCCGTGTTCCTATCGACCGCGCCGTCGATGGCTGGCCGGAGGGCTAAAAGAGCGGTCTGGGCGGCTCAGCGGCGAGAGGGCTTGCCGAAGTCGAGCGAGAGCCTAAAAGCTTGGTACAAAAGGAGCTCGCCATGGATCTCAACACCGGCATCTCATCGAAGCACCGCGAAAAACTAGCGGCGGAGCTGTCGAGGCTTTTGGCTGATAGCTACACCCTGTACCTCAAGACGCACAACTTCCACTGGAACGTCACCGGACCCATGTTCCAAACGCTTCATTCCATGTTCGAGGTGCAGTACACCGAGCTGGCGATGGCCGTCGACGCAGTCGCAGAGCGGATCCGAGCCCTAGGCCTTCCTGCACCAGGGAGTTACGCCGCATTCGGGAGACTTGCGAGCGTTCCGGACACCGATGGCGTTCCGAAGGCCCTCGAGATGATCAAGCTGCTCGTCGAGGCGCACGAGACCGTAATTCGCACCGCGCGCGAGGTCGTGCGCGCCGCCGAAGAGGCTGGCGACCAGGCCACCGCCGACCTTGGCACCCAGCGCCTCCAGCTTCACGAGAAAACCGCCTGGATGCTCCGCAGCCTTCTCGAAGACTGAGCTGTCGACTCGCGAGGGATTTGGCAAGCCGCCCGCCCGGCCTTAGGGACAATGGATGGCCAAGGGTGTACGCGACGCAATCCGTCGGGCTGCAAAGGGCAGCGCCTGGTCTCACTTCATGGACTACGCATCGCCCGCGCTGTTCGAAGTCATGCCGCTTCGTGCCCTACTGGTCCAGGGCAAGGAGTTCGTCTCCAATGGTTCGGACGCGCGACGCTACGCAACAGTGCGCGAGAACATCGCATCTCAAATGAAAGCGCGCAGGCTCGAAGTCGAGCTCGGGCCACAGAAAAACGGTGCGACCGGCCTCGTGACCGTTGACCTCTCGGAATCTTTGCGGCGTCAAACGGGCGATCGGATTCTCGAAATCTATTTCACGCAAATCTTCGGAGGCGAGGAAACGATTCTCGATTTGCGGCCGGATTCTTTCTCGGCCTCCGAGGGGGCCCGACTCCATTGGCGACCCAAGGCATTCTACGTTCAATGGCAGCCCGATTTTCTGACCGGGCTTCGCGACCTCTATGCGGGCTTCTACCTCGACGACGAAGCGCGCTTTGAAGGGGGCTTGCGTCAGTTGGGGCTGCAGGACTCCGGAGATGCCCTTCTGAATCATCTCGGCAGCGGCGACCAGCGAAATGTCCGATTCGAGACGAGCGCATTTCACACCAGCTTTCACGACACCTTCGTGGCCTGCCGCGATCGCGGCGTAGCGCTTCATCGGAACTTCCTCGCGCTCGGCATCTACTTGGTGTGTCTCTACGACGTGCTCGAGGGACTCGACCTCGAGTTTGATGTGCGCGCTGCGTTCGATCGGACTTGCGGTCGGAGCTAGCTGCCGCGGCCTACCTCATCCATTCGATCGACGACACGAAGGACTACGACCTGGCACGCGAGGCACGCGGAGCTGAAGCATTCCTCGCAGCCGCCGAGCGGGCCGGTGTCCGACGCATCGTGTACCTGGCTGGTGTTGCGCCCAAGACAAGCTCACCCGAAATGACGGCCAATCGCGTTTTCGGGCCGTTTTCCCGAAGAAATCAGTGGTGCCGGCTGGCGGCGAGTGGTGCCGGAAGGCAGAAATTCCCTACCTGACCGGCTCCATGGGCTGCCGGCCGCTCAGCAATATGGTCACTGGTTCTGGCGATGGGATGCCTGTACCTTAGACACCTGGTTTTCGCAGCGCAGGAAAAGCACCTATGAAAAGCATCGCCAGTATTAGCCTGGGTCCCCTCAGTCTCGACTGTAACTTCTCGACCAATTTCCTCGGCCACGATTTCAAAGTCGTGCGCATTGGTACGGACAACGATTTCAAGGCGGCCGAGAAGCTCGTCGTCGAGTGGCGGGGCAAGGTCGATGCCATCGGGCTCGGTTTGGTGCACGATCACTACTGGGTGGGAACCCATTATTTTCATCAGCGCGATACCGCAAAGCTCGAAAAACTTGCGGGTGATACGCTGGTGAGTACCGGCGCACGACTGCGGGGGATTGTGCAGGAGTGGTCGTTGCGCTCGGCCCAGCATGAGCTCGGCAATTTCTTCAACAACGCAAAGGTGTTGTTCCTGTCGGGCACAAGCAACTACCGCTTGGCGTCCGTCATGGCGGAGTTCACCCAGAACCTGTCCTTTGCCGATCCTGTTCTCCAGTTCGGCACTCCGGGCCTCCTGCATTCACTGCGTGCGCTGGAACTGTACGCGGCGGGCAGTCACCGGGTGATGCGATTCGGTCCCGAAGACCGGTTGCTGCCGTCGTTGGCGCCCGGGAAACGGTTCAACAGATTCCTGCTGAAGAAAGCGGTACGGGACGCGGATGTCATTGTCGCGTCTTACCACCAGCTGGAGCGATATGGTCCGGGCGAGCTCGAAGGGAAGGTCGTGCTGACCTCGACAATTTCTGCCGACCGGCAGCAGGTCCTGAAGGAACGGGGGGTTCGGGTCGTGATCGACTGCAGCATCCAGCTGTTTGAGCAGACCGTGGGGCTCAATATTGTCGAGGCGATGATCCTGGCTGCCTTGGGCAAACCTGCCAAAGAGATCGCGCACGACGACTACTTAGAAATCTTCACCGATCTGGATCTCAAACCGAGAATTCTCTATCCGATCGAGGGCAAGAAACAGATCAATCGCTTTGCATTTGTCATCCACCCGCTCTCGCAAAAATACCTGACGAACTTGAAGCCCCTGGAAATGCTGTCGAACGTATCACCGCCAGCGGTGATGGATGTGGTCGAGAAGGCGATCGCCTACACGCCGCCGATGGTGTACTCGAAGGTGGAGGGCATTCGCTCGCCCTCTGGGGTGGAGGCCAAAGGTTGGCTGATTACTGTCGGGGGCACGCCCAAACAGATCATGTCTCACAGCCCCGAGTTCACGTATCGCCAACTGTTGGCGGCCGCGGACATGGCCAAGAAAATGGGCGCCCAGATCATGGGTCTCGGGGCCTTCACCAAAGTAGTCGGAGACGCGGGGGTCACCGTGGCCAAGCGGGCCCCCCTGCCTATCACCACGGGGAATAGCTACAGCGCCTCGGGTGCCTTGTGGGCAGCCCATGACGCCGCCGCCCGGCTGGGCCTGGTCGAGCTGGAGAAGGGCAAGAGAATCAGCGGAAAGGCGATGGTGGTGGGTGCCACCGGTGCGATCGGCTCTGCCTGCGCCAGGCTGCTGGCCCGGACAGCGGAGGAAGTCCACCTGGTGTCGCCGGAATCGGCAAAACTTCTAGTCCTGGAAGAGTCGATACTCAGAGAGTCACCAGAGGCAAAGCTGGTACTGGCGTCTTATGCAGACGGGGACCGCAGCATTGGCGACATGGATATGATCGTCACAGCAACCTCGGGGGCCGGCAAGAAGATTCTCGACATCATGAAAGTGAAGCCGGGCTGTGTGATCACCGATGTTGCCCGGCCACTCGACCTGCCCGCCGAAGAGGTGGCCAAACGTCCGGATGTGTTGGTCATCGAGTCTGGGGAGGTCTACCTGCCCGGCGAAGTGAGCATGAAAAAAATCGGTTTTGACGACCCCAACGTCGTGTACGCATGCCTTGCGGAGACCATCGTGCTTACGCTCGAGGGTCGGTTCGAAAACTTCACCCTGGGTCGGACGATCGAGTGGGAAAAGGTGCACGAAATCTACAAGCTGGGGTTGAAGCACGGCATGCGCTTGGCCGCGATTTCGGGTGTGAATGGCGTTTTCTCCGATGAGGATATCGCCAGGGTGCGGCAGTTGGCCTTGGAAGCCCGCGATAAAGCAAAGCATCCTTCAACCCCGCAAGCGGCAGCGCCCAGCGAGTAACCATGAAGCATGGTGGGCACCGTCCGGACGCCCACCCAAAGCCCCCGGGACCAGACTCTGGCTTCAGAAGCGCCTTCAGAACGCACCCATGCCTCGGGCATCGCATGACACGACGGTCGAACTCGCGTCGATTGGAGTGGACGCCCTACGTCAGCGCCACAGCGCCGTGCACGCGGCACATGCACCACGTGCCCTGTGGAAACACGACGCTCCGTAGCCCCGCGCGCCACTGCTCGAATGCCTCTCGGTAGGCGCGCCGAAACGCGCGAAGCTCAGCCACGGCCTCAATGAATATCTTCTTCTGCCCCCGTCCGACCGCAAACGTCGGGTTTCGATCTCGCAGCAGCTCGAAGCTCGTGGCCCTTCGATACGGCGAGAGACGACGAATGCGGTCCGCCCCGAGGATGCGCCAACCGCGCTTGTAAACGTCGTAGTGCGCCGCCCGCTCCTGGCGCCCGAGCTCTTCTCGGACGGCCTCGCGCAGTGCCTCCGCGCTGTACCTTTCCTCTAGGCTCGGTGGCAGCGTCAGCACTAGCGCGATGCTGTCAGGCCACTGTGTGTTCTTCGCGTTGAAGTACGCCTTCGGACGCTTCGCGGTCCATACACGCCGCCCGAGCTCGTGGGGTAGCACGGTGATGCCCGGCCAGTCCCGCGCATGGCGGACCAGGCCTGCTTTGACCGGGTTGGCCATGAGATAGGCGAGCTTC
>Ga0316189_10003279_pt1 | contig 15733 bp, 12 predicted proteins | sample LowCovwburrow_MG_FD_204930 | JGI IMG/M metagenome (GOLD analysis project Ga0316189, IMG submission 204930) | Coastal sediment microbial communities from Maine, United States - Lowes Cove worm burrow | ecosystem: Environmental > Aquatic > Marine > Coastal > Sediment | place: USA: Maine... | reverse complement strand
AAATAGTTTTATGAGAGATTGAAAACGAGTATATGGTGACTTTAGAAGACTATCAAGCAAGCACTCGACAGCTTGCTGGGTTTTAAAATAGACAACAATACTATTTGCTATGGGTGACGTTTCGTTCACTCACAGTATTTAACTGGCGGCTTTCATTGATTTAATATGGAATATTTTGGTGATTATGAGTGGTGTCAATTATTGTCCATTCGCAAAATCATTCAAATATAGGCATAGTCATCCAATTGGCCGATCAATGTAGTTGAGTTAACTTCAAAAAGAGAAGGTATATGCACAATATTTTTAGTGGCGTGAGATGCCAGTTTCTTACTAGAGTGGTAAGTACAGCAGTAAAGACAAGTGCGCATCTATTGGTGGCATGTGTTTGTGTAATGTCACTACAATCGCAGGCAGCGTCACCAGATATATTCGCTCACATCTCATCGCAAAAAAGCAAGTCTCCAAATGCCGTGGCAACATGGGGTGTTGAACTCAATAGCCAGCTTTGGCAATTGCAGAGCAATGATAGTTTTGCGCTGAATTTGCCGAATAGTGACGTGGTGCAGGTATCGATTGAACGGGTAACAAAGTTTAAAAATGGAGATATTCAACTGCGTGGAAAATTCGCTGGTGATGGTAGTGTCATATTGACCTTGGGTAAACAGCTTAGTTTTGGCAGTATCAATAGCCCCAAGCATAATTTTTCTATCTCAATTGATAATTCGGGTCAGGCAAGCTTAACAGATGTCAACACCATGCCAGAGTCCAGTATTGATTTATCCAATGACATGCGGCGACCAAGCGAATATGGCTATCCACAGGCAAAGGTAACCAGCAATGTGATAGGTGCATTACAAGCCAAATCACTTAAGTTACCTGGCGCGACCAGAATTGATGTTTTGGTGGTTTATGCAAGTGATTTTAAAGACGTGTTTGCTGTGCCGGAGACCAGAATAAATCAGGCCATCGGGTTTACCAATAGCGCGTTCGAGCGCAGTGGTATTTTGATTGACCTTAAACTGGTTAAGGCGGTTGAGTTCCCATTCCTGAGTTCCGCAGGTAACAATGTTTTCGGTGGGCTGGGAGATACGCTGAGTGATGCAACTAATGGAGTGGGCGCTTTTAGTGGTGTGCATCAACTCCGAGATGATGTTGGGGCTGATTTGGTAGTTGTTTTACATAAGAATAATCAAAGTTTTGCCGCCGGACTGGCTTGGATAGGTGCTAGCAGGCCACGATTTGGGTATTCAGCCATTAATCTTTCACCAAACTGTTGTGATTCGGTGTTTGCCCATGAGCTTGGTCATAATCTTGGCTCGGGTCATGAACGGATTTCAGCTAATCCAAATCAAAATAGTGCCTGTACTGGAGGCTTTACTGGCTACGCCTGCGGTCACGGCAAGAGTTCAAACAATTGGGGAACGATTATGAGCTACCTTAATTCTGCAGCTATCGGTGAACGCTTTAGCAACCCAACCCAGACTTGTAAGGGCGTGCCCTGTGGAATAGCCAAGGGTCAGCCGAATGCCGCTGACAATAGGGCTAGCTTTAACATCACTAGGCTATTGGTAGCAGAATTCAGGGATAGTAACAACGGAGCTACGTTGCCACCAGTAATAAACCTATTGCTTGACGAATAGGCTCCTGACCTCTGAGCTTTTTGGGGAAGCTGTAATCAAGCCATAAATACTCCATCTTCATCGAAAATGGTCAATTTCTTCGTTGCCAAGCTTCGTAATATCGAGCTATTACGAAGCTTGGCACCGCGAGTTTGAGAGTTTTTGGCGGTTTGAAATTATCCAGACTTAATTGAGGAGAATTAACGCTCACGCATTCGAATACCGCCATCCATGCGTACCGATTCGCCATTCATATAATCGTTTTCCACAAAATATTGCGCCAGCTGAGCTATTTCATCCGGTTTGCCCAGGCGTTTAGGGTTTAGCACACTGGCTTCCAGAGACTGATATACGTTTTCAGGCATGGATTCGAACAAAGGGGTGTGAATAAGACCAGGTACGATGGTGTTAACTCGAATACCTAATGAAGCTAGATCGCGTGCAATGCATATAGTGCTGCCAATAATTGCGCCCTTGGTGGCTGCATAGGCTGCTTGACCAATTTGCCCTTCCTGGCCAGCGACAGAAGCCGTATTAATAATGATACCGCGGCCTCCATCGTCATTGATAGGTTCCTGTTTTGCCATCTGCGCAGCGCACAATCGCAGCACATTAAACGTCCCCACTAGGTTCACGTCAATAACCCGTTTGTAAGAACTAAGATCGTGAGGTTGATTCTCGCGACCAACAGTCTTTTCAGCATGGCCAATTCCGGCGTAATTACAGTTGATATGGATGGCTCCAAAGCGTGCAACCGTTGCGTCGATCGCACTAGCTGTGCTTTCTTCATCGGTTACATTTACATTGTAATACGCAACCGTATCGCCTAGCTCTTCGGCAATGGCATTGCCGCGTTCGTCATTTAAGTCAAATATTGCGACTGAGGCTCCGTGATTGACAAATCGTCGTACGGTTGCCTCGCCAAGGCCAGATGCGCCGCCAGTGATGACGGCTACTTTGTTTTCTAAGTTCATATAAATCACTGCATGTTGTTTAGTTAGATGGCATAGAGTGCCTTAAAAAGCGTTTAAGGAAAAGTCCCGTTTTAATCTATCTCCCCTAATGGGCAATTGTTAGTGATTGGTAACGTCTATGCCTGAATTTTTGATCTAAAAAGGTCTGACCTGGTCGCCTCTTAATTAATGCTTAGCGATGAGATTCAAGCTTTCGACCTGACAAAATTATTGGTGGTAAAGCCAAAATTTGCGACCAATAGCGAAAGGCGTCCGCGAGATCTCACTTGCTGGCTGTGCTATTAGGCTGGACTGTGTGGGAATTTGATGATATGAAAGGCTTTTAAAACAAACTATGCAGTACAAAGGACTCTACAATATGAGAATTGACAGTAGGATAGATCGTCGACAACTCCTGAAATGGAGCACGCCCGTGGTGGTGTCGATTGCGTTGCCCGTGCATGCACAAACTTCCTGCATGGCTGCGGTGCCAATCTTGACTGCTACGGCCCCTAAGTGTTCGGGTAGCCCGCCCATTGGGTTGGCGGAGCTTGAGGTTCGTTCAAGTGATGCTGTTCCTATTGTTATCAAAGATATTCGGTATACGAGTACGGATCCGAATAGTTCTATTGGTGGTCTGGGCCTGTTTCCAATTACCGTTACGCAAGATGCTGGAGAGTCCTTTAATTGGATGGGGCCGGCCGGAGATGCAACGGCTTGTTTGCCGACAGCCGCGCTCACTATCACCATTGAGTACTGTTGTGATGGCGGCCCAACTTTGACTGAAGACTACGACCTGATCACCGTATTAGTGGCAGCCGAGCCATAGTCTGAATATATCGAAGTTGCGGGGGTGTTCTCCTTTTGAAACTTTAAACAATGGTATTCCTAAGTATGCACTCGGACTGTATTCATAAACAACCAAACGCTGCTACCTGTTTTGTGTGTGGACGGGATAACCCAAGTGGTTTGAAAATGCAGTTTTACGACAATGGTGGGGATACCGTAAAGAGTGTGATAACACTCGATGAACGATTCCAAGGTTACCCTGAGATTGCGCACGGTGGTATTCTCGCATGTATGTTAGATGAGGTGGTGGGCAGAGTTGCCATGATTGACGACCATCACCGTTTTATGATGACGGTAAATCTCAAAGTCCAGTATCGTCACCCAGTACCAATAAATACACAACTTACTGCCATCGGAAAGGCCATTAGAATAAGAGGTCGTATTGGCAAAGCTGAAGGGAAAATATATTTACCAGATGGCTTGGTAGCTTGCGAGGCCGAATTAACCTTGGCCAACATGCCCAGAGAAATCGCTACTCAGCGCAGAATCGGCTCACTCGGATGGCAGGTAGACCCAGACTAAATTTCCAAACGCTAGGACGTACAATTCACCACTGACAACTGATTCCTAGCCTTAGCGTGGCAAGCGAAGCCCAATGCAGGTACCTGCCTTTAGTTCGGAGGTGAACAGTATCTCAGCGGCACATACAGTTGCAAAATGACTCGCGATGGCTAGACCCAAGCCCAAACCATGCTCACCCATCCGCGAATTACCGCGGGTAAATTCCTTGAATATACGCTCATGGTCTTGCCGGCTAATGCCCGGCCCATTATCGAGAACGAGAATATCAATATGATTTTTACGACGTCTTACGCCCATCAGGATGTCTGAATTAGGCGCATGTACAATCGCGTTTGAGACAAAATTCTTAATTATTCTAGTCAATAATTTATGATCGTTACAAACAACAATGCTAGTGGGAACTATTCGTAGTGTGCAAGCCGCGAGGCTTGCCTCAAATGTGTACTCAAAGGAGATTTCATCAAAGATTGACTGCACGGATACATTGCTTGCAATACAAGGCAATTGATCAACTTGATAATCTGCGATCTGCACTATATCGTTTATAAGTCGTTTGCATGACCTAACGCATTGCTGTGAGTCGATGATATTTTGCGGTTCAACCGGCGTACTATGTAGCAGCATCCCAAGCGCATTGATTGGTTGGCGCAAATCATGACCAATGTAGACAAATAGTCGTTCTCGCAAATTTTTCTCTTTTTCGATTTGTTGGTGCAATGATCTTTGTAACAAGCGTTGGTGCATTTGACGAATATGTTCCAAGTAGATCCAATAGCCGGCTGCAAACATTAAGATGAATACCAACACCAGCGGGAATAAACTAAGCGCACCATGTTCAACACTATGCTGCCCGGCATCGCTGCCCGGAGCGGTGTTGCTCAGAGCAATATAGACAAGGCATGTGAACAACAGGAAGGTTTTGCCAATAAAGAATTCGATTATTGACTTTGGAGTGACGATTAGGGTTACGAAGGATGCTGCAACTACTGCGCCTACTGTGGTTAATACAGGTGCAGCATCAACCGCAGTTGCGTTGAACCACAAGATTGATGCCAGAACTAAGTCATGAATGATGTAGGTCCATCTGATACTCCGTAGCGAGCCAATTTTGGGTGCGCTGGTCGACGGTTTGCTAAAACCAGTACGCAACTCAAATGCAATGGTCGCTGCAAGCACAAAATAGAGGCTGACAATTGCGTTGATCGCTGTGGCAACGGACAGGCCGCTAAGTGCGAGAAAAACTGTTACAAAGGCAACCGAATTCATATACAGAAATAATCTAAAAAACCACTCCCTCGATGCCTGCTCAATAAAAAGCAACTCCATATCCGCGCTATAGGGGCTGTCACGAACTGAGAATATAAGCTGCTCTTGTGGCAGGCCGTCACGGTTGTGAACTAGAGGCTCCTTAAGTTGATCAGGCATTGCGCTTGGCCAATATCCGCGGTATATCCACTAGCAATAAGTGATACAAAAAAGGGATGGTCAATACAATCGGCAGCGCGCGCATGGCCATGCTATAAACGATGTATGCAAAAGCTTTTCCGCATAGTTGCGATACTGTCTCTACCGGTTTCAGGAAGTCTTGTGCAGGTGCGCAATATTCGGTAATGTAGCGCGCATAGTCTTCGCTAGATATGCCTAAATGTATTTGAATAATTGTGGCAATGGTCACCAGCGGGAAAAAAACCGAAATTGCACCAATAAAATAATAAAAATGACTCCTCCATGAAAGTCGGCGTGCCACATAACTGAGTACATGCGCCACCACAAAAAACAGCACCGCTGCAACCACGTAAGAATCAACCGGCTGATAGCCCTTGATAGTTTCCATTAGTACGCCATCCATGAACTGCAACATCTTAACGGTGCAGTAGCTCAGTGCTAAAATCGACGCCGTATTATAAAGTTGTTGGTAGTAGGTGTTTTCTGACACGTTTTAGCCCCAATAATTTATCAACTAAACCAAGCCGTGGTCTCTGGCCCAATCAACCGCTTCGGATTTAGAGGTGATATTTAATATTCCGTAAAGGTGTGACAGATGAGTTTTTACTGTTTCCCTAGAAACTCCTAGCTCCAGAGCAATAGATTGGTATGACAGGCCACGGGCGAGGCGAATCAATACCTCCACCTGGCGGGGTGTTAAACCGTAATCAGAAAATTGTTCGGCGAATTGTTGGGCAGGCGATATGACTCCAGTTTTATGTTCGTAGCATTGGTCGAGAATTTGTTGCAGTCCAAGTAATACGGATTCAGGTTCAAGGTGCTTTTCAAAGTACGCAATCGCCCCGAGCCTTAAACACTTCTCTCGGTCCACAGAACTTATTGAAGATGAAATAATCACCTTGGGTGTGTTGGGGTAGTGTTCATGCATGATTGGCATCCATTCATCAATCTTATAACCAGGCATAAAGTAATCTGAGATGATTATTCTGACATTTTTGCCTTCGGCTTTCGAATCAAAAGCCGCTTGTGGATTGGCAAAGCTCAGAACCTCGTCGACTCCCGACAAAGTAGTCAGCAAGCGACTTAGCCCAGCATTAAAAAGGCGGTGATCATCTATCACCCAGGCGTATCTTTTCATTTTGAAATTGCTAAACAGCACCCATCCACATCACCGAAATCTCATTTGCATCCCCCATTTTGGGGGAAGCACGATTCGCTTATAGCTGTTAACCTTATCATTGTGTGTGGTTAGTAGCCAGCTTTGGGTTGGCCTTGGGCAAATACAAGTAACAGGTAAGGATTAATAATTAATCCAAACTGAATAGCCTTTTTGACGATAGGGTCATAAAAGGCTGGCAAACTGTTAATAATTTAAGGGGGAAGTTTGGTGAAAATTAATAACGTCGGAGAATATGAGCATTGATTAAGATGCCGTTAACAACCGCAATAGTTCTGTGTTTATTTAACTGTTTCTGTGTAGTGGCACCTGCGGCCGCTGCCACTTACCAGGTTACTACGGTGGCAGATGGGGCACCGATGAACGATAGTGAATGCACTCTGCGTGAAGCGATTACACAGGTGAATCAACGGCAGCTTAGTTCAGGGCTTGGTTGCGGTAATTATGATGGAGCCTCTAGTGACGTAATAATCATACTCCCACCGGTTTTCGGCAGTATTATCCTGGAGTCCAATCTGCCGCAAATTCAGCATTCTGTGGATATTTTAGGCTCTGGCCCTAACAACCTAGCGATTGACGGCCAAAATTTATACCAGGCATTTAGCTTGGGAACTGGCACGGGGGATAGTTTTTCAATCGCCAATATTTCTATTGTCAAAACACTGGGTAGTAACTTTCTATTTGCAGGAGCTATCACGCTAGCCGGCGGTAACTCGCTGCTCGTGAACGAGGTACGCTTTTCTCAAAATAGGGGAGCGAGAGTAGGGGGAATGTACATCAAAGCCCTTGTCAGCCAAATGACAAAGGTATCGATAAACAATAGTACATTTATCAATAATAGTGTTGTTACCGTTACTGACGGGTTTTCTGGTGCGGTTTTTGCGGGGGCGCAAAACCTTGATCTAACAATCAAAAAATCGATATTTGATAGTAACAAGGGTCGGCGTGGGGGCGCAATCTCTGTTGGTTCTCTAGCAAATGGCGCGGATGCAGGCGAGGCCAATGTTGTTATAGAAAACTCTTCGTTTACACGCAATTCAATCACAAAGCCCGTTGGCAGCACTGATTTTTTCGCCGGCGGCGCAATCTATTTGAGCAGTGGCTTAGGTGGGGTGGCTACAAAAACAAGCGCACAAATAAGCAACTCTACAGTGGCGTTTAATAGTGTGCTGGATTTAAATTCACCGGCCTTTACCACTGGTGGCGGAATTGGAGCCCTCGGGGAGGACACATTTTTAACATTGCAAAATACCATTGTTGCTGGAAATGCGGTAAACCTGGTCGCCGACGATATCGACAGGTCTTTTTCTGCCACGGTTATTTCATCAGGGCATAATTTGATCGGCAGCAATAAGAATGTAGTTGCGGAGTTTCCCGTTGGCTTACCGAATAGCAGTCAGGATTTTGCAGGCGATGTGAGTTCACCTATTAACTCCGCATCGGTTTTTGCCCCGATTGTCGTATCGCCCGGAGTGAGCAAATTCCCTTACCTGCCGCTGGAACCAAGTTCCTTTGCCAATGATGCGGGCGGAGCTTGTGGCGTGGCGATGGATCTACTAGACCGCAGTAGAAGCGAATGTTCATGTGATATTGGTGCGGTAGAGAGCCTTTTACCGAAAACCTGCAGCAACATGTTTGTGGTGCCATTACAAAATGGAAAGTCGGTAATTTTTGATTTATAAACTGTTGGTTAAACGTAGATTGGCGAATTAACGCATATGCTGCCAGATTAGTAGCACAAATTTTTCGTGTTTAGACTAAGGTTTAAGTGAGTTTTAGGGGATAATGGGGCTTCATCAGTTAAATTTAAAACAAAAAGAATGAAAAACGAATTTACCTATGTCTTCCGCGTGCGTTACTCAGAATGTGATCCTCAAAAGGTAGTATTTAATGGTCGCTATGCCGAATATGTGGATCTCGCAGCAACTGAGTTTGTGCGGGCTCTCTGGGGTGGTTACGATAATATTATTGCCAAAGGTTTTGATTTTCAGGTGGTTAATCTAAATATTTCTTGGAAGGCCCCTGCGCATTTTGATGATGTGCTTTCGGTATCCGTTAGAACCAGCCATGTTGGCAATAGTTCCTATGTTTTCTCGTTTGATTTTTTCAATAAAACAACGGAAAGGCAAATTGTCAGCGCCGAAGCGGTCTATGTGATGGTGGATGCACAGACCTTTAGTAAGGTGGTTATTCCCGGTGATTTGAGAGAAACCCTACTGGCTGGAGCGCCTGGAACCTTGATAAACCATGCAGGTATAACTGATTGACTTGTATGAGCATCTTTGTGATACAAGCCTGATTTGTAGCCAATATCGGGCCTAACTGGCAAGCTTAATCCGTTAGCTAATACTTGGCCAAGCACGATTGCGTTCTGCATAGCGAGGCTCTATCATTAATTCAGTGTCTTTTCACGAACCTGAAATTTACAGCGCTTTTGTGGTGCCCGGTTAGCGACAAACTCTATGAGTAACCCCAACTTTAGCAGTTTAGTTTACAGAATCATTGGCAAGCCCGACCGTTGGCACGATGATTATATTGTCGAGATGATGCAACAATATCTCGATGAAGCCGGTGAGTTGGATGATCCATTTTGTGCTTCTGAGCTTGAGGCGGGTGATCAACTACTGTCGACTTTGAAGCGTGGCAATGTGGCTTTGAATGCCTTCAATACTCTTCTCGACAAGAGTCGGTTTCAAATGATTATTCTTGATGAGCAATTGCAATTTGTTTATCACAATAAGAATGCTGACGGTTTGTTCACGTTTTTACAGCATCCCGATGACCCCAAATCGATCAGGGCTTTGCTGGCCAAGCAGATAGAAAACGCTCCTGATGCAAGCTCGGTTAACCTCAATAACGCACTAATGGCGCTTGATTTTCATGATGGAAATGGTGAGCAAATTTATTTGAGGTCGATTCGAAGCCAGGTAAAGGCGTCTAGTGAACCAACCGTATTTCATATCTTAATGGTGTTAGATGAGGAGCATGCTCACTCACAATTAAATCCTGAGTTAATCGCACAATACGGTCTTACCAGCAAGGAACAAAGCATATTAGTGCGGCTCATTCATGGGGATGCGATAAAGGAGATTGCCGCGCAAACCTTTGTATCCGAAAACACCGTAAAAAGTCATCTTAAGTCTATTTTTGCCAAAACTGGCTCTAAGTCACAGGGGGCTCTAATAAGTTTGATATTGACTCATGAGTCCCAAGTTTTAGATTCCTATTTTGATTCCGATATCAGCACGGCAGGTGGCACAACTAATGGTAAGAATGATAAAGAACTAACGCTTTCCAATGGCGATATAATTGCCTATGGTGATTATGGGCCTAGCAAGGGCCGACCATTGATTGTGTTTCATAGCGGCTTTGGATCACGCTTAGCTATTCCGGCTATTTATCAAGATGTTTGTAAAAGACTAAATAGAAGAGTGATTATTCCAGATCGTCCAGGGATGGGGAAAACTCCGTTTATCGACGGTCATCCAGAACAGTGGAACACTCAGTTAGCAGAGTTTGTCAGCCTATTGAATATCAAGCAATATGATGTGCTCGGCAGTATCATTGCTTGCCAGATGGCCGTGAGCTATGCGGCGCAAGCAGATTCGAAGTTAAAGAAATTAATTCTGGCCTCACCAGTGTTCCTGAATACGGATGAACACGCTAAGTACCTAACAGAGATTCTTGCACCTGCAGCACGTTACGTTCGTTTATCGGCCCAATTCGCTAGAGAGATTTATGAGCTATGGCTGAAGAGCGTGACCCTGAATTTAGATAAACATTACACCAGTATTTTGCAACGGAGTATTGGCAGTGCGGAACGCGAACAGTTCGACAAGGATGAAACAATTCAACTAATGACAAATGTACTTAAAGAAGGAGCGCGGCATAGCCTAGATGGCATATTGAACGAAATGGTGTTTTGCATGACACCATTAAATTTAGACTTAAACAAGCTAACTCTACCCATTGAAGTTTGGTACGGAACTGAAGATAAACGAATTACTGCAGAGGGAGTTGAGGCAATCTGTAGCGAGTTTTCAAACTGCAAAGTCAATGTGTGTGAAGGCTATAGCGAGCACATTTACTATGCTTTATTTGAGAAAATAATTGCTTAGTGCTAAACAGCCAGAGCAAGGCTCAAAGGTGTATATATCTTTTCAAAATTCTCACGAAATTTAGGCAGCAATAACCGTGCCGGTAGATGTTCCATACAGCTTTGATAAGCTACATCCGCGTAGCGATACGTAAAGTGGCCAAGAGTTATGGCGCAAGGTTTTCCTTCAAAAAACTCAGTAGTTGAGTATACATGTCTTTGCGTTTTTTGATGTCATAGACCCCATGTCCTGCGCCGTCGTAGCTTAGCCAATTAACTTCTTTGCCAACTGCTTCGAGTGCTTTGCGCATTAGTTTGGCATGTTTAATCGGTGCGCGCCAATCTTCAGCTCCATGTATCAACATTACGTTGGCGCTAATTTCTTTGGCGTGACTTGTTGGAGAATTTTCCTTTAAGATTGCTGCATCTCTACCGAGAACTTTCTCCAAGTAAGCCTCTCCACCCCAAAACCTTGGAATGTCTCCATCGGAATACATAATATTTAGGTCGTAGACCCCTACATATCCGACCACGCATTTGAATAGTGATGGGGCTTTAACGGCGGACATCATTGCCGCGTAGCCACCGTAGCTGGCGCCAAAGATACATATGTTATTTGCATCAACTAAACCCTCTTCAACCACCCATTTTGTCGAGTCAATAATGTCGTCAATCATTTTGCCTCCCCATTCTTGATAGCCTTTCTTTTCAAAGGCTTCACCATAGCCTCCACTGCCACGGAAGTTTACTTGGAGTACGGCATAACCGCGGCTCGCTAAAAGTTGTATTTCCTGATCAAAAAGCCAATGATCACGAATGCCGTGCGGCCCACCGTGTGGAACAACGATTAGAGGAGGGTTTTCGGACGCAGCCAACGGCAGCGTAAGAAACCCGTGGAGGTTTAGGCCGTCACGAGATTTCAGCTTTATGCTTTGCATGTTCGCCATTTCTCTGGGATCTATCCACGACAAATTAGCCCACAGAAAGTCAGCCTTCTTGGTCTTAGTGTTGAATAAATAGTACTCGCCAGGATTGGTATCACCTGTCACTTTAACGAGTAGCTGTTCTGCATCGCTAGTTGAGCTGGTAATAAAGATATCTTGGCCCTTAAAGGCTTTTGCCAGCAACTTGTGCGAGGCCTCCATCTTGCTTTGTGACTGCGAGTACTGATAGGCGGCTGAGCCTGGATATGATACTCCAACAACAGGCTCATTAGTTTCGGGATCACTTTCCCAGAAAGACAGGTCAACATCATCTTGAGTGAATAGCGTACGTGACTTTCCAGTCTCCAAATTTAGTTCTAACAAGGAGGCGATCTCTTTTTCTCCGATATCGGCCTTCAAATAAACCTTATTGCCCGAAGTGTTGATTTGAACAGGCTTGCCAATGCTAGCTGCGCCTTCAGCTAACTCCATTTCTTGCCAGTCATCTTTTTTTGACGCTCTTGAGGCTGCGTGAAAGATATCATTCTGGTCATACCAACTGACAAAATGCACATTGCCTCTCTTATCAGCCACGATTTTAGCACGGTGGAATGGTATGCGTTCAACTTTGGTTTTACGGCCCGTGTAGATATTTAGTTTGCTGATCATTGGGATCGATTTTGTAACCCAAGGGTATTCAGCAATCAGAATATGTTTCGGGTCGCCCTCGAGAAGGCTGATTATCTCTTGCGATGCGCGAATGTCTTTCTTGGTATGTAATCGCCGACCTGCTTCAACATCACCAGCGCGGAATCCATAAAGTAGTTTAGTGTCTGTCCCATCTAAATTTGTAGCGAATAGTTCTCCAGTAGAGATAGGGCTATCGAGCTGAGAAAACCGTTGTGCAAATTCAAACACAATCCTTTCATCATTTGCCCACCTTAGGCTATGAATAATTGTGTTTTTGGGTGGCTTGACCCCGCCTACAAGTTCTTGAGTCGTCGTTTTTAAAATAAATAATAAAACCGTGCCGTCTTTGCGCATACGACCAGCCAAGTGTTGCCCATCAGGCGATAATTGCAAATCAAGATAATCTCCATGTTGAATAAAGCTTTCAAGCGGCAGTTCTTTTGCGTGGATAATGGCAGTCCAGAGTATCGCAATCGAAATGAACAAGAGTAACGAAAATTGTTGTTGGCCTTTATGAGGGGATGAGTTCATTCTTACAAGCTCCTTTTGAGGACGTGATGGGCAACTTAGTACTAATGCGTCTATATTAATTCATTCGGAGATGTTATCAACTAACAAATGTGAATTTCGCGACAGGCTTGCTTAGCAATTATCCGCCTGGGGGCAAAGTAATAGGAATGATCACAAAGTGATTAATCTTGAGTTAGTAGCATTGTGAAACCTAATTCAACTTGAGTGCCTCAAAATGCTACCAATTGAATCGTATTTAGATCAGAGTGCATCTAATCATATATCGACTTTTTGAAAACGGCACCTAATGAAAATTAAATTATCCCGCCTTAGAGTTTCAAGCTTACTGACCATTCTTGTGATGACGTTTGGTCTAGGCCTTGTGCACGGGGCTTCGAGTACAGGTTCACATGAAGCGTTATTCCCTGATCTTCGAACATTTCGTTGGCATGCCGGAGCGAAATCATGTGATGAAGATAAAAATCCAGCCATTCAAAGCGTGCAGGTAGATGAATCGACCTTCGTGCTGCGGCAGAATAAGTGCACCACATTCGAGGCACCGTTTATCTATGTTTTGGCGGGTAGTGATGCTGTGTTAGTGCTTGATACAGGGGCGATTGAATCGTCAGAGCAGTCTCCGGTGTATCAACATGTCAGAACTTTGGTGGAGAGGCTTGAAAACAGCCAGAACAATCAAGACAGAAAATTATTGGTGCTTCACTCGCATAGTCATAGTGATCACACCAAGGGTGACGCGCAATTTGAGGGCAAACAAAATGTTGAGCTTGTTGGAACCTATCAGGACGATATCATCAAATGGTTTGCATTTGACAAATGGCCGCTTGGACAAAGCACCATCAACCTAGGAGGACGAAAAATAACGGTGCTTCCAATTCCAGGGCATCAGGATCAAAGTATCGCCTTGTACGATGAGCAAACTAATTGGTTGCTGACCGGAGATACTTTATACCCAGGTTCAATTCGGGTGAAAGATTGGGATGAATTTAAAAGCAGCATTCACCGTCTTAATCAATTTGTGAGTCAGAACCCAGTGTCGCTGCTGCTTGGCTCTCATATTGAAATGAACGCGACTACTCATAAGATATATTCAATTGGTAGTACTTATCAACCAGATGAGACACCGTTGGCGCTCAAGGTAGCGCATCTTGAGGCGCTAGACGCTAAGCTACAATCAACTGCAAAATCAAGAAAGATAAAATTCGATTCATTTGAAATCGCACCACTTAGCTTTTTTGAGAAGATGATTATCAAAGCAATGACTCGAGAGTAACAGAGCCAATGGCGACAAATTGAAAACCTTGTTATCAGAGTTTGGCGTATTTTTTATTTGTAACTTTCTAACTGAATTGAGCTTTAAATGGTTGCGAGCGAATTCGGCTTCCACCTGCGGCCTTGATTGCGTTAGCCACTGCAGGAGCCAACGGGGGTAGGCCCATTTCGCCTACACCCGATGGCTGTGCATCGCTTTTCACAATATGCACATCTATCTCGGGCACCGATTCGCCAATGCGCATCATTGTGTAAGTATCAAAGTTTTCGGTTACTACCTGGCCAGCGTCTACAATTATTTGTTGCCCAATGGCGGTGCTAAGGCCATCATTAATACCGCCCTCAACCTGAGCAATCACACCTTCTGGATTAATGACTATTCCTACATCAATGGCGCTCCAAACTTTGTGTACTTTAAACGAAGCTTTACTGATCAGTTCTACCTCGGCTACTTGAGCGCAATAGCCGCCAAAGGTGAAATGACCAGCTATACCTAGTGCTCGATTGTTAGGCATATCGCGGCTCCAACCGGACATCTTGGAAACTTCTCTTAATACATTTGCCATACGGCCGGTGTCGTAAATTGGGCCGCCATGTTGCTCATACTTAAGTTCTTGAGCTTTGCCTAGCATGGTTAGACGTAATTCGAGAGGGTCTCGTCCTAGTTCTTCTGCTAACTCATCCATAAAGCTTTGAACCACAAACGCATTCGCAGTATGCGCAGGTGCACGCCAACTGCCTTGCGGCATACCGGATTTAGCTACGTGGTATTCATTCTGTAAGTTTTCGACTAGCCCGGCGGGGAAGTCATCCACATACATATCAGCGCCAAATAGTTCATCTGGCTTGGTTCCGCGACGAAAGTGCTTAGGTGTTCCAGCCAGCCGATGAGCCCAGGCAATGACATTTCCGTTTTTGTCGGCTGCGGCAGTCATTTGGTGATGGCCCATTGGTCGGTAAAAGTCATGCGCCAAATCATCTTCGCGGGTCCAAATTAATTTGATCGGTAAACTGCTCAGTTTTGAAATTGTCACGGCTTCTGCAACGTGATCACTGCTGAGTCGTCGGCCAAAGCCACCACCAAGGCGAGTGTATTTAATATCTAGGTCAACCCGATCAAACCCGGTGATCTTTGATGCCAGCACCGATGCGCCGCCCGGGCTCTGCATAGGACCAATTATCGTGCATTTGTCTTTGGTGACGTGCGCAATACAATTTTGTGGCTCTAGTTGTGCATGAGACACAGTGGGAATTTTATAGGTGCGTGTTATTACTGTGTTGGCAGATTTTACGGCGGCCATAAAATCTCCATCATCTCGCACCATTTGACCACTGGTTTTGAGCAAAGCTTCACATTGTGCGTCTAAAGATTTGGTGCTTTCGTCAGTATGCGGGCCCTTGTCCCATTCAATCTCCAATAGCTCGCGAGCGGTTTTAGCGGTCCAAAAGTCATCCGCGATCACCGCTATGCCACCTGCCAAATAGGTATAATTTCCTTCGAGTGCTGGGCGTTCGAGTTCAACCACGGCATGTACCCCAGGTATTTTTTTTGCGGCGCTGGCATCGAAAGATTTTACCGAGCCATCAAGAAACGGAGAACGCGCCATTACTGCTACCTTTACATTGGGGTAGTCCATGTCCATGCCATATAGCGCCTG
>Ga0316189_10003278_pt1 | contig 15736 bp, 11 predicted proteins | sample LowCovwburrow_MG_FD_204930 | JGI IMG/M metagenome (GOLD analysis project Ga0316189, IMG submission 204930) | Coastal sediment microbial communities from Maine, United States - Lowes Cove worm burrow | ecosystem: Environmental > Aquatic > Marine > Coastal > Sediment | place: USA: Maine... | reverse complement strand
GCCGGCCATGGCCAGCCATTTCACCAGAGTCTGGTTGGCGGTGACACCGGATTTCGCCAGCGCTACTGCGGGGCCCAGCAGCTCCCTCCAGGGGAGTGAGCCGTGACGTCGCCATGCCAGTTCAAGCGCGCGCAACATGCCGGGCACGGCTACCGAACCATGGCCCACATTCACTGTAATTCCGTCGCCGTAGGGAATGCTTGCCCGCTTCCACCCCGCCTGCGCTCGTTGCAATTCGGACTCCGGCACGAAGGGCATGGCGTCGGCACCGTCGATCAGCTCCGGCGCCTCTCCGGGTAATTTAATAGCAATAAACGCCGACCCGCCCAGCGAACACATGAGTGCTTCCGATACGGTGGCGGCCAGGGCGCTGCCCACGGCGATGTCCACCGCGTTTCCACCCATAGCGGCAATGTCACGGCCAGCGGCAACGGTATAGGGCGATTCTGAGGCGATGGCAAATGCGGTTCTGACTGTCATGGATTGCGACCGGCACAAAGTTACAGGCCATAATAATCCATTCATTCCCGGTGTGATTGATTCAGGACAACGAGCGGGGGAGTACTGACAAGTTAACTTGTCAGTAACCGCCTCAGGGTACTGTACTGGGGTAACGTGGGAAGTCTGGGTGATGATATCCAGCGCTGGAAATTAAAGGGGTCGGTGACAGTTGATAATCATTCGTACCACCACTTGTCACCGACCCCTTTATTCAGTTCTCAACCACACCGTGTGGAGCCTGATCGATATTGATAGAATGTCGGTCATTGAAACCCATTGGCAGGCTGCGTCACTCCGGCGGTATGGCAGCGAAACTTGGACAAGCCATACACCTGCACCCGAGGAGCGTCATGTCAGCGGCTGAAAAACCAGACTATCTGCGCAAGCTGGATCGGGGGTTTGGGCTGCTGGGGCGGTGGATGTCCGGCCACCGCCTGGTGGTTTTTGCGATCACTTTCGCCCTGTTGTGTGCGGCCGGCTATTTTGCCGCGCAGGTCCGTACCGACAACAGTTTTGACGCCTACTTTGACGCCACTGATCCCAGCTACCAGGCCTACCAGCTTTACCAGCAGGATTTTTACTCCGATGAGGTGACCTACATCCTGTACCGGGTGCCCGGTAACGACAATGGCCCCTTCGATCTGCAGGTAATGGCAACAATCGCTGAGCTCACCCGGGTGCTGGAAGCTGAAGTGCCCTTTGTGCGCGAGGTCACCAGCCTGACTAATGTCGAATTCATGCAGGCCCAGGGCGACTTCCTGGAAATTACCGAGCTGGGTCAGGAAATGCCGGAAACCCAGGCGGCGTTGCTGGAACACCGCGACGCCATGCTCAAAAAGCCCCTGTACATAGGCAGCCTGGTAACCGGGGATGCCAGCCACGGCGCCATTATCCTGGAAATGTCAGCCACCAGCAGCGATTCGATGGACGCCATCCGCCTCGACCCTGACGGGGGTGATGGACTGGACAATCTTTATCCCCAGGCCAGCAACAACCGTGTGGTAGAGATCCTGGCACGCCCGGAGTACGCGGGTATCGAGTTCTGGTGGTCTGGCGATACTCCCATGAATGCCGCGTATAACGAAACTATTACCGATGAATCCGCCCTGCTTGCCGTGCTGTCTTTTGGCCTGGTGGCGGTGATTGCGATGTTCTGCTTTCGCGGCCAGTGGCTGGGCCTGGTGGGGCCGCTGGCGGTAGTTATAGTGGCCCTGGTGCTCACGGTTGGTTTTATGGGGCTTGCCGGTTATAAGCTGGGGGCCTTGTTCCTGATCGCACCCACCTTGCTCACGGCGATCGGTGTTGCCCAGTCGGTCCACCTGGTCAGTGAGTTCAATCGGCTGCGGGAGCAGGGCGCACTGCGCGCGGAGGCCATTCAGAAAACCCTGGAAAATGTTGCGGTACCCTGCCTGCTTGCCGCCGTCACCACCGCTATCGGCTTCCTGGTGATGGCCGGTTCCCACTTGCGCGCCCTCGCGGAACTGGCGGTATACCTCAGTGCCGGGGTGATGTTGAGCTTTGTGGCCTCGGTGAGCGTGATGATCTGTATTATGTCGCTGGGCAGGAATACGCCCCCTCCCGCGCGGCACCCTGCCGGGCGCGAGGCCGGTGTCATGCACCGCCTGCTGGCCGCGCTTGTGCGATTCAACCTGAAACGTCGTTACGGCATTCTGGCCGTGTCTGCCGTGCTGCTGATTGTCGCCCTGGCCGGCACCAGCAAACTACAGGTAAGCTTTAACTACCTGGAAGATTTCAAGGCCCATACCCAGTACCGCCAGCACACCAGTTACGTACAGGACGTTATGGGTGGCATGCTCAATGTAGTGTTCATCTACCAGACCGATGAACCTGAAGCCATCAAGAAAAGGACAATCCTGGCGCACCTGGAGGCCCTCCAGGCCAGGGCCGAGCAGTCGCCGCTGGTGAGCAAAACCTACTCCGTGGTGGATATACTCAAGGACATCAACCAGAGTTTCCATGGCGACGACCCTGCCTACCACCGCCTGCCCGACAGCGATGAGCTGATTGCCCAGTATTTACTGCTTTACGAGCTTTCCGGGGGTGGCGAACTGGAGGACTATGTCAGCGGTGATTACCAGCGCACCACCCTCGAGTTGCGAGTGGACATGGTCGACTCCGCCCTGGTCAGCCAACTGATCGCGGAACTCTCGGATTACCTGCTGGCCAATCCGGCACCACAGGCGCAGGTGCAGATCACCGGCATTGGCGTGCTGTGGCTGAAAATGTCCGAGTACATCGCCCAGAGCCAGATCCAGGGTTATGGGCTGGCCTTTACTTTCATCGCCATCGTGCTTTGCCTGGCATTCCGCTCTGTCAAAGTGGGGCTGGTGGCAATGATTCCCAACCTGTTCCCCATTGTACTTATTCTCGGTGCGCTAGGGGGGTTGGGCATGCACCTGGACTATTTCCGCCTGTTGCTGGCCACCGTGGCCATTGGTATCGCAGTGGATGACACGGTGCATATGACCAGTCGTATCCGCAAGGAGTTTATCCGTTGCGGCAACTATGAAGAATCGATCCGTATCGGCCTGATGAATGTGGGCCGACCGGTAATCATTACCTCGATCATCCTGTCGCTGTCATTCCTGGTTTACCTGGCATCGGACATGGAGATACTGGCCAGTTTTGGTATCCTGCTGTCGCTAACCATTGTCATGGCATTACTGGCCGACCTGTTCCTGCTGCCCGCCCTGGTACTGGTACTGCACCCCTTCGGGAAAGAGCGCAGGCAAACTTTGGCTGAGGCAGAACCCCGTTCAGAGCGCATTGCCACACCGGCAAAACATGGATAATTCAGTTACTACAGTGTCTATCAGCAAAACTATCGCAGCGATTGTCTGCATCGCCCTGGCTGGTTTTACCGCGATGAGTAAGGCCGAGGACGCCGCTGTCGACAGTGAGCCCGGTGCTGCGATCACAGCCCAACAGCGCGGGCTGGAAATCGCCGAAGAGGCCGACCGTCGCGCCAGCGGCTACGGCGACAGCGAGGAAACCCTCACCATGACCCTGCGCGACAAGCGGGGCAAGCAGCGCACCCGTACCCTGCGCCTGCGCAGCCTGGAACAAGCCGATGATGGCGACTGGAGCCTGACGATCTTCGACCAGCCGGCCGACGTCAAGGGTACCGCACTGCTAACCTACAGCCACGGCCTGGAACCCGATGACCAGTGGATCTTCCTGCCCGCCCTGAAAAGGGTGAAGCGCATTTCCTCAAGGAATAAATCCGGGCCGTTTATGGGCAGCGAATTCGCCTTTGAGGACCTCAGTTCCTTCGAGCTTGAGAAGTACCATTACACTTACCTGCGCGATGAAGCATGCGGCGAATTGCAGTGTACCGTGTCTGAGTGGATTCCCGCCTACGAGCATTCCGGCTATTCGCGCATGGAAGTCTGGCACGACCAGAGTGAATACCGCAGCCATCGTATCGAATTTTACGACCGTAATGGCAAGCACCTGAAAACCCTGCTGATGGATGAATACCGCTTGTTTGAGCAACGCTTCTGGCGTCCCATGCACTGGCAGATGACCAACCATAAAACCGGCAAGGTCACCCTGCTCGACTACGACAGCATCGAATTCGGTATGGGCTTCACCTCCCGGGACTTCGACCAGAACTCGCTGAAAAGCGCCAAATAGGCTGTGGCCGGTTTGCCGTTTCGCCCGCTTGCGCTGATGTTGTGCGGCTGTCTCACCCCATCGCTGGCCCCGGCCCAAACTTTCGATGCGCTGCAGATATCGGGTAACACCAGCGGCCAGTACCGTTACTTTGTCGATGACGGGCAGCGCTCCGGGCTGGCTGACACCGATATTTCCCTGGCGGGCGAGCTGGAGTTTTATTACCCGGTGCAAGACTCACGGGACAGCCTGACCTTCACGCCTTTTTACCGCTGGGACGAACACGACGACGATCGCACCCACGGCGATATCCGCGAATTGAAATGGCACAAGGTGGAGCGCGACTGGGAGCTGACCGTGGGGATAGACAGGGTATTCTGGGGCGTTACCGAAACCGTGCATGTGGTAAACGTCATTAACCAGGTAGACCTGGCGGAAAGCCCTGATGAGGAGGACCTGTTGGGGCAACCGATGGTTAACCTGACCCTGATTCGCGACTGGGGCTCGGTAGACCTGTTTGTGCTGCCGTATTTCCGCGAGCGAATCTTCCCCGGCCCGAATGGCAGGCCCGGCACCAACCCCGCCATCAGTAACAGCAGGGCCATCTACGACTCCAGCGCCGAGCAGTGGCATACCGATGTCGCGGCGCGCTGGTCGAACAGCATGGGCAACTGGGACCTGGGCGCCTATCACTTCTACGGCACCAGCCGCGAACCGCGGGTGGATCCGGCGTTTTATGAAATCAAGGGCGATGGCCAGCTTGAATTGATACCGATCTACGACATCATCAACCAGACAGGCGTTGATATACAGGGCACCTTCGACGCCTGGTTGCTGAAACTGGAAGCGATCTATCGCGACGGCCCGCAGGAAAGTTTTTTCTCAGGTGCCGCGGGTTTTGAGTACACGTTTTTTGACGTCGCCGGGTCTGGCGCAGATATCGGCATAGTCAGCGAGTACCTGTTTGATGATCGCGCCCTGCTGGTTGCCACTGATAACGATGACGACGATATCAGCCTGGGCCTGCGGCTGGGCCTCAACGATATCAACTCCACCGAGTTAGTGGCGGCCGTGGTGCAGGACGTGGATGACAGCTCACGCTATTTCTACCTGGAAGCCAGCCGCCGTATCGGCAACGCCTTCAGGTTGTCCATCGAAGCCCGCGGGGTCGACAATGTGTCTTCCGACAACCCGCTGAGGATATACGATAACGAGAACTACCTGCAGCTGGAGCTGGGCTATTACTTCTAGAAAGAGCATTGCCAATCTCAGCCACCGGGATATTGAAGATCTGTTCGCGGAGGTTCAGGTAAGGGGCACTGGTAATGATGTTGGTCTGCTACTACTTTGCGCTTAAAGCTGATATTCGTTAACTTTGTCCGATGAAAATACAAACACTCGTCTTGCTTGCCCTTTGCCTCCTGGTCGCCTGCAGTGATAGCGACAACGACAGCATAGGTAATGATTTCGAGCACTCAGTCCCAGCTCTTGTCGCGCAAATGACACTCGAGGAAAAGGTCGCACAGATGGCGGGTGAGGGCTCCGTCTTCCTTCCCGAAGGCGAACAATTCTGGACGGTTCCCGGTGTGGAGCGGCTGGGCCTTCCCCCGTTCAAGATGGCGGATGGTCCCAGGGGCGTCGGAACCGTCGAGGGTGCGACGACGTTTCCCGTGGGTATGGCCCGGGGCGCTACCTGGAATCCCCGGCTCGAGCAGCGCGTGGGTGCAGCCATGGGCCGCGAACTGCGAGCCGCCGGCGGAAATGTACTGCTCGCCCCCACCATCAACAATCTTCGCCACCCGAGCTGGGGCCGGTCCCAGGAGACCTACGGTGAGGATGTGCATCACCTGGCGCGGATGGCGGTGGCCTTTGTGAGCGGCGTTCAGGAGTATGCACTGGCCAATCCAAAACACTTTGCCGCGAACAGCATCGAGGATACGCGATTCCAGGTGAACGTGACGATCGACGAGCGCACTTTGCGGGAAGTCTACCTGCCGCAATTTCGGGCCGCGGTCATTGAAGGCAAAGCTGCTTCTGTCATGAGTGCCTATAACGCGGTTAATGCTCAGTTCTGCGGCGAGAACGAACAGCTGTTGAGGCGGATCCTCAAGACCGATTGGGGCTTCGACGGCTTCGTGCTGTCGGATTGGGTATTAGGTACCCAGTCTACTCTCGGCTCTGCTCTCAACGGCCTCGATCTCGAGATGCCGGTTGCGAGGTTCTACGGAGATAATCTGCTGGCAGCGGTCACAGATGGCCGTGTTCCGGAATCAGTCATCGACGAGGCGGTCAGCCGGATGGTGCGCAAGAAGCTCGAGTTCGGGCTCGACCGGCCGAGCGGGCTCGGCCCGAGTGAGATTGGCAGTAAAGCCCATTTAGCCCTGGCGCGCGATGTAGCGGTCAATGGATCTGTGCTTCTCAAGAACGACGGGGGAGTGCTGCCTTTAAGCGCGAGCGCACACCCTCGAATCGTCGTTGCAGGCGCCCTGGCCGATATGCCCAACACCGGCGATAGTGGGAGCAGCGGCACTCGACCGGCCTTTGTGGTGACTGCGCTGCAGGGGATTGAAGAACTCTTCGGCGACATCGTCACGATCGACCACATTGGTAAGGACGTCCTGGATCCGGCTGATCTGGCAAGGGTACAAGCGGCAGACGCGGTGATCGTCGTGACCGGGCTCACCGCGGCAGACGAGGGTGAAGGGCTCATCGGTGCGGGCGACCGACTCGAGCTCGGGCTTTCGGCGCAACGTACCCAACTCATCAGGGACGTTGCCGCGGTCAATGATCGCACCATCGTGGTCCTCGAAGGTGGCAGCGCGATCACCATGGGAGACTGGCTCGCCGACATAGAAGCGCTGCTGATGGTGTGGTACCCGGGCCAAATGGGAGGCTACGCGATCGCCGACCTTCTGTTCGGGGAGGTAAATCCCTCCGGGAAATTGCCGATCACGTTTCCTGCCAGTCTCGAGCAATTGCCGCCTTTTGATAACGAATCGCTCGAGGTGACCTACCAGTATTTTCACGGTTATCGCTATGTCGATAGAAATGGCTGGACGCCTGAGTTTCCATTTGGATTTGGCTTGAGCTACACGAGCTTTACGATCGAGCGGCTGCGCGCCAGCCAGATTCAGGCAGGCGCTGGTGATGTGGTGCGCTTCAGCGTCGACGTGAAGAACACCGGCACCCGCGCAGGGGCCGAGGTGGTTCAGCTCTACGTCAATTACCCTGACTCCGTCGTGCCGCGGGCCGAGCGCGAGCTCAAGGGCTTTGCCAGGGTCTTCCTCGAGCCGGGAGAAACCCGAACGGTTGAGATACCGTTGGCCGTGAACAGCCTGGCATACTACGACGTCACACAGGGAGCCTGGGTGATCGAGGGCCTCCAGCACGAGGTACGCCTGGGTACATCGTCTCGAGATCTGCCCTTGTCCATTATGCTTTCCGTCGCTGCGCAGCAGGACGTGTCCGTTCAGTGACCGCCGGTGTGAAGTTTAGTAGTTGTCAGGGTTGTCCCTCCTGATGCTGCAATTCTCTTAGAACCATGGCGGTGAACCCGGAAAGATCGTGACTGATAGATTGCGAAGCCATGCCCAATATTGTTGCCTGCTGAGTTGATGCAGATCACAACGTAAGCGTGCCACTGGCATAAACTGGGTGCGTCCCCGGCCCCGCGTCAAGCGCCTCATGGAGAACATCATGGACTTTTCCTACAGCGAAAAAACCGAACAACTGCGCGCCCAGCTGCGCAACTTCATGGACGACCACATCGTGCCGCGCATTCGCCCCTGGAGCGAGGAGGTGCACGCGGGTATTTACCCGGTCACGTTTATGGAAGACCTGAAGGCGCTGGCGAAGGAAGAGGGCCTGTGGAATATGTTCCTGCCTCAGTTACACGATGATGAGCCCGGCACCCGGCTAAGCAACCTGGAATACGCGCCGCTGGCGGAGATCATGGGCCATATTCCCTGGTCGGCGGAAGTCTTCAACTGCAACGCGCCGGATACTGGCAATATGGAAGTGCTGCATATGTTCGGTAACGAGGCGCAGAAGGAACAGTGGCTGAAGCCCCTGCTCAATGGTGAGATCCGTTCCGCCTTCGCCATGACGGAACCGGATGTGGCCTCATCGGATGCGACCAATATACAGACATCTATTACCCGTGACGGCGACGACTACGTCATCAATGGCCGCAAGTGGTTTATTACCAATGCCCACCATCCCAACTGCAAAATATTGATTGTGATGGGCAAGACCGACTTTGATGCGGATATATACCGGCAGCAGTCACAGGTGCTGGTGCCCATGGACACCCCCGGTGTGGAACTGGTGCGCAATGTCACCACCATCAACCACCACTCGCCGGAGGGTCACTCGGAAGTCCTGTTCAGGAATGTGCGGGTACCTGTCAGCAACCTGATTGCCAACGAGGGCGATGGTTTCATGATTGCCCAGGCGCGCCTCGGCCCGGGCCGTATCCACCACTGCATGCGTGCCATCGGCATGGCCGAAGTGTGCCTGGAGCTCATGGTGGCCCGCTCCCAGGAGCGCAAGACCTTCGGCAAGTATCTGTACAAACACGGCAGCATATCGGAGTGGATCGCCCGCTCGCGTATCGAAATCGAGCAGGCGCGTCTGCTGGTGTTGAAAACGGCGTCCATGATAGACGGGGTGGGCGCCAAGGGTGCACGCAAGGAGATATCCATGATCAAGGTGGTGGCGCCGACGCTGCTGACCACCATCGCCGATCGTGCCATGCAGGTATTCGGCGCCATGGGTGTGAGTCCTGATACACCGCTGGCGGATTTTTACACGGGTGGTCGCGTGTTGCGTTTTGCCGATGGGCCCGATGAGGTGCACCTGCAGACGATCGCCAGGCTGGAGTTGCGTGACAGCAAGGACAGTCTGCTGGATGCCGCTGATTACCTGGCTGTTACGCAGCGGTAACCAGGTTTTTTGCGACGGTTCGTCGGCGGCCCCACCTAGTACGACTTAGCCAGGCATCCTTTCAAAAGCGGGCATGCCGTCCGGAATATGTTGAAAACTTTGCCGGTCAACCGTAAAAATCGCCATGTCGGGAGTAAACATGCCCGGATCATCCATCGTGCCTACTCGGATAAGTCGCACGCCAGGTAGGGCAGCAGCCACTGACAAAAGCCCCGTTCCGCAATTGCCGCAGAAATCGCGGACAACCCCGTTTTCGAGATCGCTGCGTTGGAATTGTTTCGGCGAGCCTTTGGTGTATTTGAAACCGTCGTCGGGCATGCCGATGGTGACGTTTGCGTTTCCGCCGGAAATATATTGGCACTCGCGGCAGTGGCATTGAGCCTTGATTACCGGATCGCCTGACGCCGAGTATTGGATATCGCCGCAGTAACATCTTCCTGTAAATTCCATTGCTTTGCTTCTCATTGTCGTAAGTTTATTGAATCATTTGATCGTGAATCTTGGATTGATGATACAGGTGTTGCCAGGCTAAAGCCCTTTTCTTCCATACTGGGGTGGCTGATTTCATTTGACTGTTCCAGCATGTAGCGGTGGTCGCCGCTCCGACCATGGCGCGCTTTCTTCCAGTTGCCTGGCTAACTGTAACAGTAAGGCATCATTTCCATAGGCAGCAGTAAACATCATTCCCATAGGCAGGTTGTCTTTACTCCAGTGCAGTGGCAGTGAGATGGAAGGCTGGCCGGTCTGGTTGTAGAGTCCCGCATCACCCATATAGCCAAACAAACGGTCTGCATATTCCTCCGCAGGAGCCTCACTAATATAGCCCACTGGAACTGGTGGGCTGGACAGGGTCGGTGCCAACAGAACATCGTATTGCTGGTGAAACACCCCTAACAATCTGCCCAGGCGCTGGTTCATCTGGATCGCTTCGGCGTAGTCTGTGGCACTGACTGCGTTACCCAACCCCATGTAAAAACGGGTACCTTCTTCCATATCCAGTTGATCCACGGTGCAGCCAAGTTCCGCTGCCCGTTGTCGAATTATCAGGGCCGTATTCACTGTAATGATGGTAAATAGATGAGAGGAGGCGGCTTCCCCATCAAAATCCGGGCGCGCTTCTTCAACCCGGTGGCCCAGGCCTTCAAGCAGGGCCACGGTCTTTTCCAGCCCGGCAAGGGCCTCTGGCTGGTACTTACCCTGGCCCCACTTTTCATAGCTCACTCCGATTTTCAAGGCGTCGGGTGTTGCCTGGGTGGCACCAAGAAACGTGCCGGCATAATGCGGTGCAGAGTAGGCTTCACCAGGTTCCGATCCGGCGGTCGCATCCAGCATCGCGGCGGTGTCCCGCACACTGCGACTGACTACATGACTGGTGGACTGGCCGGCCCACCCCTCTGCCTTGTCCGGACCGAATGGAATACGACCGCGGCTGGGCTTCAGGCCCACCAGGCCACAACAGGAAGCGGGTATCCGGATAGAGCCGCCGCCATCCGAGGCGTGGGCTACAGGCAGAACTCCGGCAGCCACCGCGGCGCCGGCACCACCGCTGGAGCCACCCGGGGTTCTACTGGTATTCCAGGGATTGCGAGCGGGTCCGAATTCTCGGGGTTCGGTGACAGGGTTCAATCCCAGTTCGGGGGAATTAGTCTTTCCGAACGTTACAAGACCCGCCTGTCGATAGCGCTTTACCAGCGTGCTGTCGTGGTCAGCGATATTTCCACGCCACATCGCACTGCCATTGGAACTTACGGTCCCTTTCATAAAAAGGTGCAAATCCTTCAGCAGGAAAGGAACGCCACGGAAAGCCCCATCAGGCAAGCCTGCTGCAATTTCAGCACGGGCTTCATCGTAGTATTTGTACACAACCGCATTGAGTTCACCATTGACGCGCTCGATTCGGTCTATGGCCTCCTCCAGCAGGTCAGATGCACTGATCTCTCCGTCGCGCACCAGGCGGCCCAAACCGAGGCCGTCGTAATTATCGTATTCCGGAAATCCAGCCATCGTCATTCGCACTCAATTAATGAAGAGTAACCTTACTAAGCTCGCGCTGGCATCGCCAGTGTAAGATCGAATATCCAGGAGGGACAGGTACGGGCAGTTCGGTATCGATGGCGGAAGCAAAGGGATGCACCAGGTCAAATTAAAGGGGTCGGTGACAGCTGATAATCATTCTCACCACCACTTGTCACCGCCCCCTTGATTCCGGTTAAGATGGTCCCCCAGCATGATAGCTGGCCACTTTCTATTGAGATCCGCCCAAAAAAATATAGAGATGTACTGCGGCTGCTCTCGTGCCACAATGACATCCCTATCCTGTAAGGAGAAATGAATCGTGAATCCAATAACCAGTACCGCTCGTACCCTCATTCTTTCTGTAGTGGCCACCGCCATGCTAGTCACGTCCAATTACTCGCTGGCAGACGATGCGAAGGAAATAGAGGCCGAAGCGAGAGACGCCCTCACCAGATTGTACGAAACAAACCCCACTGCCAAGGAACTCGGTAAAACGGCAGAAGCCATATTGGTGTTCCCCGATATTCTCAAGGCCGGACTAATTATTGGTGGTCAGGGCGGCAATGGAGCCTTGTTTGAGGATGGTCAAGTGGTGGCTTACTACAACATAGCAGCAGCAAGCTATGGCCTTCAGGCAGGCGCACAGACCTTCGCCTACGCCATGTTCCTGATGACCGACTCGGCCCGAGAGCAGATTGATAGCAGCGACGGCTGGGAGGTGGGTGTCGGGCCAAGCCTGGTCGTAGTGGACGATGGTGTCGCCAAGACACTGACCACCACAACCGCGAAGGACGATGTATATGCTTTCATCTTTGGCCAGGAGGGTTTGATGGGCGGTCTTGGCATACAGGGGTCAAAAATTACCAAAATCGATCCATAACCCCTTTATTCCGGACTAGTCTCTGCCCGGGGCACGAAACAATCGCCGCGTGAAGACCGATTGTACGAATGGGTCCAGCCAGCGGTAGATACGGCCGGATATGCAGATAGGCTTGCCTTTCTCCACCGCTTTCAGGCCGTCGGCAACAACGGTAGAGGCCGGATACCACAGCCATTTTGGCATAGATGATTTCATGTCCTGCAGTCCAGCTGTCTCATGAAAGTCGGTGTGGGTGAACCCTGGGCAGAGTGCACAGGCGTTGACGTCGGTATCTTCCAGCGTCGTCGCGAGTGCTTCCGACAGCGCGATCAGGTAGGCCTTACTGGGTCCATAGTTGCAGCCGTCAGCCCGGGGTATGCGGCCGGCGACAGATGCCACATTGATAACCCTGCCAAACCCACGTTGCTGCATTGCGGGTACAAACAGATGGCACAGGTGGGCCACGGAGGTCATCATCAGCTGGAAGAAGTCACTCTGGGCCTGCCAATTGCGCTCTTCCAGCAGGTTTGGACCCGCAATGCCGGCATTATTTACCAGGTAGTCTACCTGCAGGCCGCGTGCCTGTATCTCGTCGTATAGCGCCTGTGGTGCGGCCGGATCAACCAGGTCGCAGCTGATTGCCTCACAGGCTATGTTATGGCTCTGCTGCAGTTCGTTGGCGAGGGCTTCCAGCTTCTCGATGCGCCGGGCAACCAGTATCAGGTTGTACCCCTTTGCCCCCAGTTGCCGTGCAAACTCGGCACCCAGGCCGGCAGAGGCGCCGGTGATCAGGGCTGTTCTACCTTCCATCATTATCTCTCCTTTTCAGTTCCAGCCGTGATGCGATCCGTCTATGGTGCATTAAATTCGGGACCATTTATACGCGCCGCTTAAAACGAAAACAGCAATAGCCAAGTTTCTGATATCACTGATGAAATAAGAATTTGCCAGGCACAGGGTGGCAGGCAGTAGCTTCAGGCGAGATTATGTTTGCGCAGCGGCAGTGAACGAATGCGCTGGCCGTTCAGGGCGAACAAGGCGTTGCACACCGCCGGAGCGATGGGCGGAGTACCGGCTTCACCGATACCCCCCACAACGCCGCCCCCGTTAATGAAGGCCACTTCTATATCCGGCATCTGCTGTGCCGTCAGGATGGGGTAGTCGTCGAAATTCCCCGCCGTCGTCGCACCGTCCTTTATGCTGATTTCCTCATGCAGCATTGCCGATAAGCCGAAGGCGATGGCACTTTCCATTTGCATGGTAGCGATCCTGGGATTCACAGTGAAGCCACAATCCACCGCGCACCAGACCTTGTGAACCTGCAGTAAACCGGCCCTGTCGAGAGAAATCTCCGCAATCTGGGCAACAATAGTGCCAAAGGACTTATGCAGGGCAACACCCATGGCGTGGGTGCGACGATCATCGGCCTGCCAGCTGCTGCTTCGCCACTGCGCCATTTCGACAGCCCGATTTAGAATCGCCAGGTGGCGCGGGTCATTGACCAACATGTCGCGGCGAAACTCTACCGGATCCCTGGCGGTCGCGTGCGCCATCTCATCGATGAACGATTCCTTGCAGAATCCGTTATAGGAATTACTGACAGATCGCCAGAATCCTATCGGTGCAGGGGAGTGCTCGTAAACATAATCTGCACGCCAGTTAGCTATCCCGTAGGGTTGGTGAATGGTGCCTTCCATAACCGAATTGTCCAGGTCGGGACTGCTCATGAACTCCGGCGCAAGCTGACGCCAGGGCCCATCACCCACATTGGTAATAAAGACTGCCGTCGGATTGTGCTCCCTGTCGAATGCAGCCCTGTAGTGCGCTGCCAGCATAGGGCGATAGAAGTCGTGCTGCATGTCCTCTTCACGGGACCACAGCACCTTGATCGGTGTGCCCTCATGCTTCATGGCGAGGGTTACGGCCTGCGCTACAAAATCCGTTTGAAAGCGCCGGCCAAATCCTCCACCGAGATAGGGCGTGTGAACAGTAATATTCTCCGGCGATATGCCGGTGATTTGCGCTGCGGTCTGCACCACATAGTCCACACCCTGGTTGGGTGTCCATACGGTGCATTTATTATCCGCAACCAGGGCAGTACTGCACATGGGCTCCATGGTGACGTGGGCAAGGTAGGGCAGCTCGTAGCTGGCCTCGATGACAAGGTCGGCGTCTTCAAGTGCAGCGTCCACATCGCCCTTGTTCTCGGCGTGTACACCAGGCTCCCTGACACGAGACAGGAGTTTGCTGGCATACTCACCCGAGTTGAAATCTTTCATCTCTCCCTGGTCAAATTCTACCTCTAATACATCCAGCGCCCTTTTGGCATGCCAATAACTTTTGCCGACCACTGCAATACCGTGTGGAATTTCATCAACGGAAAATACGCCCGGAAACTTTAATGCCGCTTCTGCCTTGTAGGCGGTCACATTTCCGCGGTGTACCGGGGACTGTTTCACCACGGCAGTTCTGAGGCCGTCCATCTGGAAATCGAAACCATATTCCGCAGAGCCATTGGTTTTGGCTATAACATCTGTGCGGTCCAGGGGCTTTCCAAGAAGTTTGTACAGCGATGGATCTTTCAGGACAACGTCATCAGGTGGCGTCAGGCGGGCCGCCAGGGACGCCAGTTCACCATAGCCGAGTTTCTCGCCATTGCCGGGGTTCAGGACAAATCCTTCGCTTGTGCGCAACGAGGCAGCATTCACTCCCCAGCGCTCAGCCGCCGCCGAGATGAGCATAGACCTTGCCGCCGCGCCGGCGGTACGCAATGGCACCCAGGAAGAGCGGACACTGCGGCTGTCGCCAGTGAATCGGATCGAATTATTGAACATGATTCGGTAGTCGGCGCCTGGCCCAGCCTGCACAGGACGTACAGCAGAAAGGTCAACATCCAGCTCCTCCGCGATCAGCATGGGCAGCGCGGTGTAGGTGCCCTGTCCCATTTCAATAAACGGCATCTGCATGGTAACAATGCCTTGGGCATCGATGGCGACGAAGGCATTGAAATTGGCCCCATCAGCCGAGGCGGTTGCCTGCAGCTCCCGGGCGAAACCAGGCAGGCTGAAACCGAGTATCAGCCCGCCAGCGCCGGCTGTGGCAGCGAGGAACCCGCGCCGGCTCAAAGTCAGGGTTGCAGGAGAACTCATACCGACTGCTCCGCAATATTTTTTGCCGCTGTGCGAATGGCGGCGCGAATCCTCAGGTATGTGCCGCAGCGACAAAGATTGGTAATCCCGTCCTTGATTTCCTCCTCCGAGGGATCGGGGTTGGATTTGAGAAATGCAGCGGCCGCCATTATTTGCCCGGATTGACAGTAACCGCATTGTGGGACCTGTTCTATTATCCAGGCCTCTTGCAGAGGGTGGTTCTGACCAGGTTCCGCCAGCCCTTCAATGGTGGTAATGGACTTGCCCCGGGAAAACGATACCGGTGTAACACAGGAGCGCACGGCGCGCCCATCGATATGCACCGTGCAGGCGCCACACAAGCCCTTGCCGCACCCAAACTTGGTTCCGGTCATGCCCGCCATATCCCGCAATACCCAGAGCAAGGGCATCTCATCTTCGACGTCCAGCTGCAGTGACTTGCCGTTGATATTGAGATTCGTCATCCGCCGCTTCCTGTGTCAGTTCCGCAAATTCGGATTCAGCATAATCCTCCCGCGATTCAAAAACCACTACTGGAGGCCGGCGGCGTTGATTGGTACTGCCAAGTGGTACTGGCAAATAAACGTCCGGAAATTGGTAGTTGGTGGGTGAACACATACCAATCCCACCT
>Ga0316189_10003277_pt1 | contig 15737 bp, 37 predicted proteins | sample LowCovwburrow_MG_FD_204930 | JGI IMG/M metagenome (GOLD analysis project Ga0316189, IMG submission 204930) | Coastal sediment microbial communities from Maine, United States - Lowes Cove worm burrow | ecosystem: Environmental > Aquatic > Marine > Coastal > Sediment | place: USA: Maine... | reverse complement strand
AGGGAGGGCTGCTCCTGGCCGTAGTGCTTTGGAGGTGGAGGTGGGAGGCGCACATACGGACTTATTCGGTTGCGTTACAATATCACGCTATAACGCTCGGTCAACCTTCATAGTTGTCTGTTGTAAGACCCTCACCAAACGCCTCTGCCTTATCCTTAAACTCCTGATCCAAGTCTCTTCGCAGGTCTTTGGCGCAAGTGATATATAGGCTTCTAAGGCTGCGAATATCTTTACATGCGTCAATCCTGTTAGCCATCATCTTAATGTCGCGCTCATCCTTCCGGCGTGCTTTTGCTGATTCGGCATATACTTCCTCTTCAGCCTCAATATCAGAGTGTACTCCCTCTTCACTGTAGCCAAGCAGCTTGAGAATAACGCGGTCTTTTGCTCGCTTCTCAGCCATTGCCCACTTGTAGCTGTTCATGCAGTTCTTTTCGTCTGCTTCTCCGATAGACCACTCAGTAGAACCATCAAGCTCACCTTCAACAAGGATGGCAATAGACTTTCCATCTTCGGTCACGCTCAGAACCTCTGGCCTAAACATCTTTACTCCTGCCTTATGCGCTACACGCTCGCAAGCAGAGTGAAGCATAACCCAAGTGCCGTGGCAATCCCAAAGGTCGTCAGCAGATATGCCGTATTTTTTATTGAGGTCTTGTAGTTGTTTGTTTGCCTTTGGCATTTCCCATCTCCTTTTCAAGTTTCAAAAGCAGCGTTGGATCTTCCTTGCATGCTTCTGCGAACTGCTTAACTAGGTCGTCAAGTAGCAGTCGCTCCATCTCTTTCCATGACTCAGGGCTACTCATCGCTGAAAGCCTTATAAGCCAGCCATACTCCACACAATGCAATCAAGGTGAATAATACCGCTAGTGTCATTTCTTCTGCTGAGTACATCACGCTTCCTCCATCTCTTCGATCTTGGCTAGGGCTTCTCTTGCCCAACAAGGATTATATTCGGCGTTGCATCTATCTCCGCACTCTTCCTCCAAAGCCTCCACCGCTACCCGTAGCTTCTGCTGTGATAGTTTGAATGCTTCCTCGAAGTGGTCTGCATCTGCCAACGCTCCGTGATAATTCAGGCAATCTTGAGTGCATCTCTTCGGCTGCATGAACCCAGCTTCATTGATGACATCTGCTTCCTGTAGTGCTGTGGATAGGTCGTTCATAAGCCTTTGCAGCCTTGAATAGTTAGGCTCTGTCATGTTCCCATTACCATTAGCAAGTGCTGTGATAAATTCGTTAGCCTCTTCCACTCTCGCCTTTAGTTCTTTATTCATCATTTCGCCTCCCATAACCCTGCATGCTTAACCATGTCAACGAATCCGAAGTATTCAAGGTTGCCAATGTGCTTACACCTTGCCGCACCTCTCAACGCCGACATGACGCGATCACGCCTGTACTTCATGCAGTAGCTTAATAGGTCTGAATAATACTGATACATATACCACCTCCAAGTGATAGCGTTATTTTAGCGGCTCAATCGCCCTTGTCAAGCAATCAATCCCTTCTCTCTCTGGCATGGCCTGCACAGCTCATCACTATGCGGCGCGAATTGCTGCACTGTAACCTTACGGCGGCGCTGCGATAGTTCGTCATCCAGGATTGCGTGTGCTAGTGGATATGTTCTACCGCACTCAGGGCATTCGGTGTCTAATACTTGATCTAGTGTCACATTGCCTCCAATAAGGCGCAACACTACACGCCTGAACCTAAACGTACAATGAAAATAGCATTACAATGCTTTAATGTTTCTTTCATCTCCGCGTCATGTTCGGCGCGTAATCTGTGGCGCATGAGTAATGAATCTTGTATGAAAAGAAAGCCGAAAGGCAAAGGCCAGAGACCGTACTGCACAAGACCGAAAGGACACAGCGGTAAGCATATCGCTGAGATGGAGAGCGGTGAGAAAATCGAATGGAGGAATGAAGATGCGTGATTTACCATTCTACACACTAATGATATGTGCGCTTACTGTTGCGGCTTTGAGCCAGTGCCAGTTCTAGCCGTTGCAATGCTGATGCATCAAAAAGAAAGCCCCCAGCGAACCAGGGGCTTGACTTTGGTGAATGTGCCGCTATTATTCACGGCACGAATCGAACGTGATGAGCGAATCGTATATGAGTTGATTGATACTGTCAACAGTTGTTATTATCAACTAATGCGCTCGCCTCTTCTTGATTCGTCAGTTTCATACTGGCGGTTATCTGTTAAAAACCACCAAGTCGGAATTAATTGCGCCGAATGAAAAATGCAATTCTGTTGATTTAACGCTTTTCGTTGCTATTGCGAGTTAATGATGCTGAAAGGAATAGCCGTACCTACCCCTCTGTGCGCCTACTCATTTATGAGAACTTGATTGCATAACCGATCTACACCAAACAGGCGGGCCAATAACAGGTCAACTTGAGTAGAGAGGGGTTGAGCTATGGACAGAATGGTAGGATTTAAAAAATAGGAGATTTAAAATGCATAAATTATTAAAGGCGCAAGATTTACTGGGGGCGTCCGCAAGCGGGCAGGAACGAGGCGGATTTAATATGTTCATCATGGGTGATGAAAGACCCAATCCACAAGTTTTTAGAGGGGGTAGCTTTGAGGGTTATAATAGTGGCTATAGCTTAGCTGAAGAGATGGCTACTGAGGGGAAGATATTTTATACACATAACTTTCCATGCTCTTGCGGAGGTATACTTTTCTTGTATGGCGGCAAGACGGTGTGTAACGATTGCGGCGGGAATAGCCAAAGAGAGGATTGGCATGTTATTCGTGTAGAAAAAGATGGAGACCAATATTGCTGTTATGGTCAGGAATTTATCAACCTACAAGAGTCTGATAATTATGCTTTTGGAGCAACCAGGGAAGGGGCTATAGAAGCATACAGGGTGTTAAATGTTTATTGATTTTTGGGAGTTGTTCCCAACCAAGCGCGACAAGGTAAAAGCACAGCGAGCGTTCAACAAGCTAAGCGCAACCGATCAGCAAGAGGCTATCAAAGGCGTACAGCGCGAAATAGAATGGCGCAAGGCTATGCAAGGCCAATGGGTGCCAGCGTGGAAGTACGCTCAAGGCTGGCTCAATGGTAGATGCTGGGAAGATGAGCTAGAGGTAACAGAAGCACCGAAGCAGGTGAATACAAACGCGGTGTTTGACAAGCTATGCTCACAGCTCGGAGTTGTACCTTATGACCAATATCCTGAGTGGGATGATCCGCTGATAAGCAAGGCGTTGTTTAAGGTTGGAAGTTGGATGGAATTTTCGAGAATGCCTGAGAACAAGCAGAAGTTCGAGTTTAGGTCAAAGTTTCTCGAAGCGTATAAAAGTTTAGGAGGATGAGATGGCAGGAATAGATAAAATATACGGAACACAAGAACAGCTTGTGGAGTTAAGGGGGTGGCTAGAGATGAACAATCCAGAAGCACTTGATTATGTCGCACCTGTTGAGCGTGAGTTTCCGCACATAGAAGGCACTGGGATTCGATCTATTAGTAACTTTCCAGAAAAGATTGATGTGTGGTTGCTTGATAACTGCCCTATTGAGTTTGTTACAAATAGGATTAAAGAACAGTATGGATTAGATGAAGATATGGTCTCTAGATGATAACCAAGCACCAACTAGGCGCGAACATTCGCCACTATCGACTCAAGGCAGGCTTAACGCAGGAGGAGCTAGATCACATGCTTGGCTATAACTCTGAATCGTTCAGCGTTTCCAGGTGGGAGAACGGAAAGAACTATCCACGCACTGAGAAGCTACTGCTGTTGATTGATGCGCTTGGAATCGAGCCGAATGATTTAATGATTCGTTAATGTTAGCCGCGTATATTGTGGCAATCGGAGGTAGATATGATTAGTAATTGTTGTTCAGCAGAGGATAGAGAAGGATTCGGTGATATGGGCATTTGCCCTAAATGCCGTGAGCATTGTGAATGGTATGAGGAGTGTGAAGATTGCGAGGATGGCATCATCCAAGAGTATTGCGATGCCTGTAACGGAACTGGCGAAGGAATGCACGCTGATACAAAGTGCCGATATTGCTACAAAAGCAGAGGTGTGGTTCATCACCAGTGCGACTGTGACGAAGGATGGAGGTTAGTGGAGTGATAACAGAGTGCATTGAAACAGACTGCCATGAGCTGACAGATGGCGCAGATTACCTATGCGAGAAGCATCACGCCGAGTACGTTGACAAGTGCCGGAAGATTGCAGAGCGAGAACTTAGTTTAGATGAGTTTGAGGAGGCGATGAGTGAAACATAAAACATGCAGCCGCAATAACCGTGACAGGACTCGCGCAGATGGTCGCCGAGTTGAATGCAAGGTATGCAGCGATGCACACACTAACATGGTAAGGGCAAAGGAGCGCGAAGCAATGAAGAACAAAGCACCGAGGATTGTCGGGTTCGCTGGGATGCTGCCGTGATGAAGCAGAAGCGCATTGAATCCAAGAAGGCACGCGACTCAGCAAGGGGTGAGGATTGCACGCTTAATATCGTTGGCGTTTGCAATCACGATCCATCAACTACGGTGCTTGCACACTTGCCTGACGATAGCGGTTGTGGCAAAATGGGAGGGAAGAGTGATGATGTTGGGTGCGCTGTATATGCATGTTCAGCGTGTCATGATATACTGGATGAGCGCAAAAAAATGACAGACTTTGGCGCTATTGATAATAATGAATGGGTAAGCTGGGAAGATTTCCACATGCTACGCGCACTAAAGCGCACAATTCGCCGGATGATTGAGAAGAATATATTGGAGGTGAAGTGATGGGCTACCATAGCTGCAAGACTTATTACAAGAATGAAAAGGCAGAGAAAGGTGATGTGTTTGTATGTATGTGTGGAGCTGCTTGGCGATGCGTGCGTACGTTTCCTTGGCGTAAGTGGGAGGTAGTGAGCCGATTTGTCGGAGAATCGGATCATGATAACCTCGGAATTGAGCCGATTTATGAGGATGAGGAGGTGAAGTGATGGAGCAAGATAACAGGGTTATGAAGTCTTATGTATGGCATGATGGAAGTGATAAATGCTTTTTCGTGTCAACTATTGAACGTGATTATTGCACCATGCAAGGACTCGTTAGGGGTGAAGAGACGATCGTTTGGGATTATGACTATGATAAAAAAGAGCGTGGCGACATGATATGGCAAGGCGGTCATATTTGCGATCACCTTGCAATATGCAGATTCCTTTATCTTCATGGAGTTATTCCTGATGATGAAGATGAGCAGTTTGAGCGTTTCAAGAAATGAAAGTAATGCTCCGAGTAGTAAAGGGAGGATTCGCCCCTGCAAGCAAGGCATCAGAAGATGCGCTTCGCAAGATGGGGTTGAAGATCGGTGACAACGTGCTAGTCGATACAAAGAAGCCGCGTAACCCGCAATTCTTCCGCATGGCTCATGCACTTGGCACGATGCTCGCAGATAACATAGATAAGTTCACAGGAATGCAGTATCACGATGTACTGAAGGCTCTACAACGTGAGGCAAGGGTGGAATGTGACGTATCTACCGTTGAACTAGGCAATAACGCCGTAGCGGAGATTATAACGCCGCGTTCACTTTCGTTTGAAAGTATGGGCGAAGAGAGATTTCGTGACTTTTACCAGTCAATATGTGATTATGTAGCCAAGGAATACTGGCAGGAAATGACACCGGAGCAGATCGAGGCGATGAGTGAGGTGATGACAAACGCATGAGAGCCACCCTATTCAGCAAGCTATGCGGCAACTGCCGTAAATGCGGCGTGTTTAAGGACTACCCCGAAGCTTACAAGCAGGTAAGCGACACTGAATGGGGCGATGCACTGAACGCGAAAGGCTGGTGCAGAGCGTGTGTTGATGAGTGGATAGCGAAGAATCAGGAGAAAAAGCATGAGTGAACTATGGAAGCGTGATGGATTAGACGACCCAAACCTTAAACAGGCTCTAGCCAATGAGCCGGAGCAAGAGCCTTATGGATATGAATTTATGGTCAATGAAAGATTCACTCACTTCTGGCGAATCAAGCCGCCATCTGATGCGTATGATGAAGGCACGCTGGTTGCTCTCTACACCCACCCATCAAAGCAGAAGTCTTTGAGTGATGAGAAACTGGCTGAACTGGCATCAAAGCATGACCTTTGTGCAGTTGGATTGAGTGCAGAAAGCATCATAAAAGGCGGGTATTTATACAGAGTTAGAGGCTTCGCCAGAGACTTAGAAAAGGAGATTGGATGATCCACTACCGTAACATAGCCAAGGCCACTTACGGCTGGTCAATCTTCTGGCTACTCACTGCCTCATGGTATGGATGGGTGACTTATGCGTTCTGAAACGCTGAACGTGCCATATATCGCACCTAGCCTCAATTCGATTTACTCAGGAGTGCATTGGAGCAAGCGCAAGAAGCAGGCTGATGAAGCGCACTTGGCTGTAAAGATTGCAGCATCAAAGGTTAAGCCATTTGATAAGCCAGTGCAGCTAACATTCCAACCGATTGTCAAAGGTCGCGGCTACGATGTCAGCAACTACGCTTACACCGTTAAGCTGGTTGAGGATGGTCTAGTGCAATGCGGCATTCTGTCTGATGATACTGTGAAATGGGTTAAGTGCATCACCATCATGGAGCCGATCAAGGCCAAGGAAAGCAGTATGGTTGTGACCATCGTTGAACTGTAATCTTCGCTTCACATTACGTTAATGTTCCGCTAGTATAGTTGCATCATTTGGAGGTGATTATGAACATGATTGAATGGTTCCAAGACGGTAGAGCCGATGACGTAGCGGCAGACTTTGACGTAACCGAGTGCGTTTCGGATCTGGTGGAGTTTTACACCATCACAGGAAAGATGCCTACCAGTACGCAAATTGGCCTAGCATTTGCTCCATTGTGGAATGAGTACATTGACAAGTATATCCAGGATCGTGGACGCGATTGTTATGAGGAGAACGCGGCGCAATGTGCAAGTGACATTATCGACAGGTCAGAAGCAGCGGCACAAGAAGGTAGCGGAGTTGCGTGGCATCGAGTGGCACAGGGGAGAGGGCTATGAACCTATCACTAGAAGTAGCTAAGATTATGTGGCCTGATGCACCTTGGGATTTGACTTCAATATATAATAAGCATGCAGCATTCGACCACACCACACCCGAAGCACTAGGGCAGATGGCAGTGTGGTTGGCTAGGTATCAGATGGTTGTTGCTACAGTTGGAAGCAATAAGACATGGCGTTGGCATATCGAATCGCTATTAGCGTCAGACAACCCAAACAAAGCACTAGCAGAGGCTATCGTGGAGGCACACAATGGATAAGCTAAAAGCAAACATGGCAGCAGCTAAGATGCTTTACCCATCTTCTTTAAGGGTGTTGATTAAAGGTGGTGGTTTGCTGTCTATTCAGCATGAGCCAAAGGGAATAAAGAACTACTTCAACCTATTCACCAACCCATCAGACCTAGTAGCAGTGGTGAAGTGTTTGGGGGAGAAGTATTCAACCTATATCGTTTTTGATAACCATAAGAAGGTGTGGACTTCATGCTACTGCCATGACGATGCTGACTATGAGTTTGAGAGAGCAACATACGAAGAAGCAGTCGCCGCAGCCTGCATAGCCACACAGGAGGGAGCATGAGTGAATGGATTAAGGTTGAGGATGAGCCCCAGCCAAAATGTAATCATCTGGTATTGCTGGAGGATGGCGAAGTACATGGTGCTAGAACGACCGGCGTAGATGGTTGCGTACTCGTAATAGGCTCTTATTTTTCATTTGATATGCCAAAAGTAACCCACTGGATGCCACTACCAGAACCACCACAGGAGGGAGTATGAGTGATTTTACTTGGTTAGTTCGTGATTACTGCATGGCCTTGTGGAAGATAGAGCAAGGTAACATGGATTATGAGGATGAGCGGCAACGACTGCATCAAGAGATTGCCGACAACCTTGAGGTTAATAGGGATATGCTGAACGGTGTGCTGCATAACATTGAAAAGCACCGTGACGGCTCTTACAAGTTTTTGAGTACAGCAAAACTATTAAAGCGAATGAAGTCAGAAGGATTATTTTCACAGGAGGGAGAGGGATGAACACTGAAACAAGAACAGACCTAATCGGTGCGCTGATGGTGCATGGAGAGCAAAGTGTAGAGACTGATAAAGAGTCGAGGGTGCGTGTTGCATCAAGAATAACAAGTCAGAACTTCTTTGGTAAGCTTGGCTATAAAAACCGTAAGTTCTCTGTCTCCAAAAGAGCAGACCGCATGGATGTGGTGGAGGCTTTGGGTGTGAAGCATAATATCAATATCATCTGCACAGACCATCTTGGTAGTAGGGTGTGGACGTGGGAATACGAAAGCGAGGATAAGCAATTTGGTGCTGGTGTTTTCAGATCACACGAAGAAGCCGCCCGCGCCGCACTTGAATCACTGGCTGATATTTATTTGAAGGAAGGTGAAGGATGATAACCGAGATTAAGTGTAATAAATGCAACAATGATCTATCGAACGCATCAATGTTTCGTGGGTTCTATAGCTGTGACAAATGTAATCGTTGGACTAATAATGTGACTATAAAAACAGTTCCGTTGATTAGGAAGGTGAAGGATGAAAGCTGAACTAAAGGCGAAAGCTGAACACTATCTAGCCAACTCAATCGAAGGAACGGTGGAGTGGCATATTGTCAACGACCTATCCACAGCACTACAGGAAGCAGAGGCACAAATCAAAGCTATGCGTGAAACACAAGGGCTGACAGAACGCACACTACAGCAGCAGTTACAGGTAGCGGTGGAGGCTTTATCTAAAATATCTGCAACAATAGATGTATTGGGTGACGATACTATGCGTGGCGTAGCTATTAAAGGGTGGTCAAAGGATGCCCTAACCAAGATCAAAGAGATGGAGGGAAGTGATGAGTGAATTAAAACTGAAACTCACAAAACCACAGATCATGATGCTGACCATGATGGCAGGCAAGTACAGGCGCAACACAAGCAAGTCATGCGGTTGCTATAAAGACCCTGATGAGATGGACTACTTCGAGCAGTCGATACATTTAAAAGGCAGTATTGAAAAGAAGTTGGCGATAAAGCAGACGTATGGGGCTGTTGTGGATTTCTCTAGGGCTGACTACCACGAGTTCAAAAAAAGCACTGTCAATACACTACTCAACATGGGTCTTATCGAAGAGCATGTAGATACCAAGTATTCATCCCACTATGAGATTACAGAGGCAGGAAAAGAGCAAATAGCCAGAGTGGTGAATGAAGAGGGTGTGTGGTGGGATGTTGTATGAATAAAGAACTACGCAAAGCAGTAGAGGAACTACGACACAAATGGGCTATGTCTAAAGGTGGTTATCTGACTATATTTGATTGGATGGAGGTTAACGAAGCCCTAGCAGCTACAGAGCAGAGTGAGCCTGTTGCTTGGATGGTAATGATGCATGAATCAGAAGCTAAAGAATATAGGGCTAAGGGCTATCATGTCGAACCGTACACATCCCCACCAAAGCATGAGCCTTTGAGTGATGATGATATAAGGGAGGCTGCATGGGAGGCAGAATTGTTCACAACCAACTTTTTGAATATGCCTGATGAAATAGCAATAAGCTTCGCCAGAGCCATTGAGAAAGCAGTGAAGGGAGGGAAGTGATGAGTTGGAACTTATGCGAACTCATGGTTTGGGTATCTGTAGCTTTGATTGCAGGATTTCTAATAGGATTTGAGATGGGAGCAGCGTTATGATTGACCATATCAAATTAGCAGGGAAAGAAGGCAGGTCGCTTACTGGTGAATATCACCTAATCGGCTTTCAGTTTACACTGGAAGAGCTAGAAGCCTACACCAACGCAATCCTTGAATATGCTGCGGTGAAGTGTGATGAGTACCAGAAGCGCGACCCAGCAGAAGATGGCAGCGGGTTTTGGGCTGCTGAGAATTGCGCCGAAGCTATCAGACAGGAGAAGGTGTGAAAGCTAACCGACACCAGGCACGCAACCCAGCCAAGATCATCAGCAAGCGGTATGCAGAGTGCGGTGATTGTGGTAAGATAGGCAACAAGGTAACGCTGCGAACGTCAGGATGTGGAGATTGTGGCGCGGTGTATAAGGAGCTGAAATGAACCGAGTTATCGTGGCTATATCTATGGAAGATGGAGCAAGCTGGCCTGCAAGCGCCGATGGTAGGCTGGTCAAGTCTGAGCATTCAGAGGACATGTACGGAACAGCGGTTGAGGATGTGGACAACGACCACGATGATGTCATGGAAGGGCTGAGCGGAGTAGAGCGATATTCACAAGCTGCTGTATGGCGTAGAAACATAGACGCTAGAGTTGGATCTGTTGGCGCTGAAGTGCTACGGTTGATATATGCAGACTCAGCAAAGCGCAGGGAAGATGCAGCAAAGGCTGTAGCAGTTCAGATTGACTACAGAACAGCATCAGGGCTAGACGTTGCTAGAGATGAGTGCTTATACGAGGCAGGACTGAAGAGCATGGACATTCACAACCATTCAGCAAGGGAGATGCTGCTTGATATGATAAGGTCTGCGCTCAAGGGTGCTAATGATGCGGTAGGAATTTAATGAAACTTTAATGTTCAGCGATATATAATGTCGGAAATTTACGGAGGAATGATATGTTTAAGTCAAAAAGTAAGATCGAGAAAGAACTGGAAGAAAAGAAGGCAGAGCTAGAGCGCATTGAGAAAGAGTGCGTATCAGCCAAGAAAGAGCTTGCCGAGTTCAAACACAAGAAGAAGATGGAAGAAGAAGACATCAAGCACATGCGCAAGATGGAGAAAGAAGCACTTGAGCAGAAGATGCTGAAGTATGAGATGGAACAGGAGAGAGCTAAAGACAAGGCTGTTGCCAAGGTTAAGGATGACTATCGCGATAAGCTAGAAGCACGCCTTCAGACTGAGGTTGTAAACATCAAGGAGATGTATGGCGAGATTCTACAGCGTCTTCCTAACATCAACGTGAAGATGGGCGGTAAGGTGGAGTAATGATCGGACTTGCATGCGACATGGTTGATGGGCTTGCGGCAGCAGCAGGAATTAGTGAGCGGCAAAGATTGCACAACGAAGCAATGCGGCAACAGGCGGCTATTGGCAATCTCGGCCAGTCCAGATTTCCATCTTTTGGTAATAGAGGGGTTTGCAGCGAGGAAGAAAAAAGCCTTGTTGCAGACCTTCAATCCGTTACTGATGAGTGGTTAAAAGATGTGTAGTTGACACTGCCTAAAATTTGTGCAATGATTCGCGGCGGGTTAGTGTGTCTAAAATATACTAGCTACCGCTCGAAGCCAACTAAGACCACGCAATAACTAGAATATAAGTGAAGAGTATGGACTGAGAGCAAGAAACGGGCTGGCTATTGTCGGCCCCTTTTCTATTTAAGGAGGCAAGCGATGAAAGCAACTGCAAGAGTGTGCCCTGATATAGATTTGGTTAAGCGGTCTATCAATGCGATGATTAAGGAGACGGCTATGGGATGTAAGAAAGGTAAAGGCGGCGGGAAGAAGAAATGAAAGCCGAAAAAGTAGGGCGATTTAACAGCTATGGCAGCAGTAAAGAATAACGCTAAGATGGGAGGCCGCAAGAAAGGCGTTCCAAACAAGCTTACATCTGATGTGAAGGCTATGATACTTGCCGCATTGGATAAGGCTGGCGGTGCTGAATACTTGCTAGAGCAGGCAAAGGACAACCCTAACGCATTCCTGACGCTAGTTGGCAAGGTTCTACCTATGCAACTGACAGGGGATAAAGACAACCCAGTTACGTTTGAGCAGATAGTTCGCAAGGTAGTGGATGCCAAAGACGCTAACGATTGAGACAGCACGCGCTTTTAAGCCGTTGCTTGTTCCCAGTCGATACAAAGGAGCCAAGGGAGGACGAGCAAGTGCCAAGTCTCACTTCTTTGCTGAGTCTCTAATTGAGAAGGCATTGCTTGAGCCTGGATTGCGTTGGGCTTGTATTCGTGAGGTGCAGCGTTCACTAGAGCAGTCTGTTAAGCGGCTGCTAGAGGATAAGATTGAGAAGTTCGGACTTGGCAAAGTGTTTGATGTCAAGATGAACCACATTGAAACACCTGGAGATGGCATCATCATCTTCCAAGGTATGCAGAACCATACAGCAGACAGCATCAAGTCACTTGAGGGCTTTGATGGAGCTTGGGTAGAAGAGGCGCAGAACTTGTCTCAGCGATCACTTGACCTGTTAAGGCCAACAATCCGAAAGGAAGGATCTGAACTATGGTTTAGCTGGAACCCATTTGAAGCAAGCGACCCTGTTGACGCATTCTTGTGTGGAGAGCAGGCACCGCCAGACGCTATCATTGTACACGCTAACTATAGCGACAATCCTTGGTTGCCTGATGTATTGAGGCAGGAGATCGAATACGACAGGCTGCGCGATCCTGTGAAGTTTGCTCATGTTTGGATGGGTCAATACTTGTCCATGACAGATGCACAGGTATTCCGCAACTGGACTGTTGAAGAGTTTGAGACACCATCTTCGGTTGAATCATTCCGACTTGGTGCTGACTGGGGATTCTCTGTTGATCCATCTGTACTTGTGCGATGCTACATTGAAGGGCGCAGGCTTTACATTGATTACGAGGCTTACATGGTAGGCTGCGAGATCAACCAGCTGCCAGACCTGTTTGATGGAGTGCCGGACTCTCGCAAGTGGTTCATTACTGCTGACTCAGCACGCCCTGAGACTATCAGCTACATGAAGAATCACGGCTTCCCCAAGATAAACGCAGCTATTAAGGGTGCAAAATCAATACAGGAAGGCATCGAGTTTCTAAAGAGCTACGATATTGTAGTTCATCCAAGATGCAAGCATGTGATAGATGAGCTAACGCTGTACAGATACAAGGTTGACCCTCTAACTGATGAGGTGTTGCCAGTGCTGGAAGACAAACACAACCACACGATTGACGCATTGCGCTATGCATGTGAAGGCGCAAGGAAATCAATCAAGAAACAACGTAAACCAATAACACCAGCTCATGGAAGCGGTGGATGGCAGGGGCTATAATGGAAGATAAAGAGACAGGCACAGCAAAAGAGAAGCTACACGCTCAAGCTATCAAGCGTTACGATATTGCACTTGAGGCATGGGATGAGAACAGAGCAGCCGCACTTGAGGACAAAGAGTTTCTCAATGGCGACCAATGGACTCAGGAAGCTAAAGACATCCGATCTAGGCAGAATCGCCCTTGCTTGGTAGTGGATAAGCTTAACCAGTACGTCAACCAAGTTATTAACGATGGCAGGCAGAACCGACCAAGTGCCAAGGCTCGCCCAGTTGACAATGAAGGAGATATTGAGATTGCAGAGGTATTCGATGGCCTTATCCGGCACATTCAAGACCGTTCTAACGCAGATCAGGCATACGACTGTGCATTGGAGAACTCTGCATCAGCAGGTTTCGGCTTCTTTCGTGTACTGACTGAGTACGCACATCCAGGCACATTTGAGCAGGAAATCAGCATTGACCGAATCCGCAACATAATGAACGTGCTGATTGACCCATTCTTCAAGAAGGCAGACGCATCAGACATCAACTACGCTTTCATCATTGATGAGATGCCAAAAGATGAGTTTGAATCAGAGCATCCAAAGGCAGAAAAGACTAATTGGCAGGATGATGGTGGCTCATACGCTGAAGGCTGGCTAGAAGATAACACTGTCCGAGTATGCGAATACTTCTACATGGAAGAGGAGCTACGCACGCTATCCTTACTAGCAGATGGCACCAGCATTGAACGCTCACTATATGACAAGGCAGTATCAGAGGGCATTGAAGTGCCTGAGATTGTTGAAGAGCGCGAGATTCCGTTCCCTATCGTTAAATGGTGTCGCCTATCAGGTGCAGAGGTACTAGAAGAGCGTGATTGGTTAGGCAGTTATATCCCTGTTGTGTTCGTATCAGGCCATGAAGTTGATATTGACGGCAAGGTTCACTATGCGGGTATGGTTCGCGCTGCAAAAGATCCTCAGAGGCTCTACAACTATTCACGTTCAGCATTCGCAGAGCGCGTTGCCTTAACTCCTAAGTCACCATACATTGCATCAGCAGGACAGGTTGAAGACTTTGAAGAGGAGTGGATGAACGCTAACACAGGCTCAAGTTCTGTGCTTCGTTACAATCCAGAGGACGTAAACGGCACGCCATTGCCGCCTCCAGTCCGACAAAGTGCTGTAGATATTCCGGCAGGCTTTGCACAGGACATCCAGATTAGTGAGCATGACATTCAAGGCTCACTTGGCATGTACAACGCATCTCTTGGTGAAGCAAGCGGTGAGAAGTCAGGTCGTGCTATCATGGCAAGACAGCGTGAAGGTGATGTTGCAACATTCCACTACCATGACAACCTGAACAGGGCAATCGGCTATTGTGGGCGTATCCTTGTTGACCTTATCCCTAAAGTGTATGACTCCAAGCGAGCCTTACGCATTCTTGGTGAGGATGGTGATTCAGAGCAGATTGAAGTTAATCCGATGCAGGATCAGGCTATTGTTGAGACTGATGACGGTAAAAAGATATTCAACCTTAACGTAGGCAAGTATGACATCACCATGTCCACAGGGCCAAGCTACACAAGCAAGCGTGCAGAAGCGGCTGAAGCGATGATGCAACTCACTCAGGCTAACCCTGCACTATTCCAGATTATTGGTGACTTGGCAGTTAGGTCTATGGATTGGCCTGGTGCTGATGAGATTGCCAAGCGTCTGAAGGCAATGTTGCCACCTGAGATTCAAGCACTTGAACAGCAGGAAGAGGGCGGCGAGTCTCCAGAGGTTCAGCAGATCAAGATGCAGGCTGAACAGATGATGAGTGAGATGGCAGGTCAGATGGAGCAAATGCAGGCTGCGCTACAAGAGGCAGAAGCCAAGGCCAACACTGAACAGCAGAAGGTAGCCGTTGAGCAGATGAAGCTACAGATTGAGCAGTTCAAGGCTGAGACAGAGAGAATGAATCTTGAGATGGAGCAGGCTGTTGAGGCTCAGAAGTCACAGGAATCAATGCTGACTGCACAGGTTAAGAAGGCCGAATCAGATGCCAAGTTGCAGATCGAGCAGTTTAATGCAGAGGTTGCAGCGTTTGAGGCTGAAACTGACCGCATGAAAGCCGAATCAGATGCCGCTTGTGCTGCTAGGTCAAAGGATGATGATGCAACTTCGATGCTAGAGGAACTTTTCAGCTCACTTGACGCTGACAATAACGGCATTCCAGACGCAATGGAGAGAGACAATACTGAGGAACTTGTTGCAGCTATCACGCGCCCTAGAAAGGTAGTGCGTGGCGAAGATGGAAAGGTTGAAGGCATTGAGTGATGGCACAATCCTACTCTGAAGAGGAACTAGCGCAGCTTTATGGCATGGCTCCCAAGCCTGAGAAGCCTGATGCTGTGACAAGGGCTTTAGAGGCAGGTCGTGCTAGTGGATATTTCCGCAAAGACGCGCCGATGATTGATAAGGTCAAGGCATTTGGTCAGTTAATGAAGGAATACGGCGTAACCGTGAAAGACGCACTCAGCCATGATGTAGGCGTGATAGGTGAGTCAATGCGCGGTGGCTCATCACCAGAGCAGACCACAGCCGCAATGCTGCGCTCATACGTTGGCCCTACTGCTGGCTCAAGCTTGGCTATGAAGCAATCGCCTAACCAGATGCGTATGTTCATTGGTGAGAGGGCTAAGACTTGGAACGATGACGCTGCACGACAGGCGCAGAAGCTACTAGATGAAGG
>Ga0316189_10003270_pt1 | contig 15748 bp, 15 predicted proteins | sample LowCovwburrow_MG_FD_204930 | JGI IMG/M metagenome (GOLD analysis project Ga0316189, IMG submission 204930) | Coastal sediment microbial communities from Maine, United States - Lowes Cove worm burrow | ecosystem: Environmental > Aquatic > Marine > Coastal > Sediment | place: USA: Maine... | reverse complement strand
TAAAATAATAATATGGAATATGATATGACTCATGTTCTCTAACAATAGTTACCATTAATTTTGTAGTATAAAAGTTATTTAAAATCATGGATAAAGCATATAGACTAGAAGTGAATTCTAACCTTGAATTCAAACTAAGTGCCTCAGATATTTCTAAAACCGATATTATTAAGCTATCAAAATCAAAGCATCATGTCCTTCTTAACAATAAATCGTCAATAACAGAAATTATTGAAGCAAATTTTAATGCAAAAACATATAAAGTAAAAGTCAACAATAATATTTATAACATTAACATAAACAATGATTTAGATGATTTAATTAAGCAAATGGGGTTTGAAGTAGGTGCTTCTAAAATAATAACAGATATTAAGGCACCAATGCCTGGATTAATCCTAGATATCAATGTTGAAATTGGTCAGAATGTCAACGAAAATGATCCCTTATTAATATTAGAAGCCATGAAAATGGAAAACATTATTACCTCTCCTCGCAACGGAATTATAAAATCCATTTCAGCTGTTAAAGGAAAAGCAATAGATAAAAATGAATTATTAATCGAATTCGAATAATATGAAAAAAATACTCGTTGCCAACAGAGGTGAAATTGCTATTCGTGTGATGCGAACTGCAAAAAAAATGGGAATAAAAACAGTAGCTGTATTTTCTGAAGCCGACCGCAATGCTCCTCATGTACGATATGCAGATGAAGCTGTTTGCATTGGAAAAGCACCTTCCAATCAATCGTATTTATTAGGTAAAAAAATAATCGAAGTCGCTAAAAAATTAGAAGTAGATGGTATACATCCAGGTTATGGTTTTTTAAGTGAGAACGCGGATTTTGCTGAACTATGCGAAGACAACAATATCACTTTTATTGGCCCACAATCTAAAGCCATTCGAATAATGGGAAGTAAACTTGCGGCGAAAGAAGCGGTAAAAGCGTATAACATACCTATGGTGCCTGGCATTGATGAAGCCATTACAGATGTTAAAAAAGCTAAGGAAATTGCTGTAGAAATTGGATTTCCAATTTTAATAAAAGCATCAGCTGGTGGCGGTGGAAAGGGAATGCGCATTGTTGAAAAGGAAAGTGATTTAGAAACGCAAATGAATCGTGCAATTAGTGAAGCGACGTCTGCATTTGGTAATGGCTCTGTATTTATTGAAAAATATGTATCCTCACCACGACATATAGAAATTCAAATAATGGCAGACAGCCATGGCAATGTGTTGCATTTTTTTGAAAGAGAATGCAGTATTCAACGAAGACACCAAAAGGTTATCGAAGAAGCCCCTTCAACCATTTTAACACCACTATTACGAAAAAAAATGGGTGAAGCTGCCATCAACGTGGCGCGTTCTTGTGATTATTTAGGAGCTGGAACAGTAGAGTTTTTAATGGATGCCGATCTTAATTTCTATTTTCTAGAAATGAATACACGATTACAAGTGGAACATCCTGTCTCAGAATTAATTTCTGGTGTAGATTTGGTAGAATTACAAATTCAAGTAGCTCGTGGCGAAGCTCTACCGATGCGACAAGAAGATTTAAAAATAAACGGGCATGCCTTAGAGCTTAGAGTCTATGCCGAAGATCCTTTAAATGACTTTCTACCAAGCGTTGGTACTCTAGAAATATATAAATTACCAACTGGAGAAGGTATTCGAGTTGATAATGGTTTTGAAGAAGGTATGGAAATCCCTATCTATTACGATCCAATGCTCTCTAAATTAATTACCTACGGAAAAACACGTAATGAAGCTATTCAGTTAATGATTAAAGCCATTGATGATTATCATATAGTAGGTGTTCAAACAACGTTACCATTTGGAAAGTTTGTTTGCGAACATGATGCTTTTATTTCAGGAGATTTTAATACACACTTTGTTAAAAACTATTATTCTCCAGAAAAACTATTAATACAGCATAAAGAAGAGGCTGAAATTGCTGCGCTTATTGCTTTAAAATGTTACTTAGAAGATCAACAACTTTTGAGATTACCAAATTAGACACTTATGGATTCTAAAATAAAAACACTAAACGAAAAACTTCAGCAAGCCTACTTAGGTGGTGGTGAAGCACGCATACAAAAACAACACGCTAAAAAGAAACTTACAGCGCGCGAACGTATCAATTATCTCATGGATGAAGAATCGTTTGAAGAAATAGGTGCTTTAGTTACCCATCGCACAAAAGACTTTGGCATGGAAAAACAAATCTTTTATGGAGATGGTGTCATTACTGGTTATGGTACTATTGGCGGGCGATTGATATATGTATTTGCGCAAGACTTTACCATTTTTGGTGGCTCACTATCTGAAACGCATGCTGAAAAGATTTGTAAAATTATGGATATGGCTGTAAATGTTGGAGCTCCATTAATTGGCCTTAACGATTCTGGTGGTGCACGTATTCAAGAAGGTGTGCGTTCGCTTGGTGGATATGCAGACATCTTCTATAGAAATGTTCAAGCATCTGGTGTTATTCCACAAATTTCAGCAATCATGGGACCTTGTGCTGGTGGTGCGGTTTATTCACCTGCAATGACAGACTTTACGATTATGGTTGAAGATACAAGTTATATGTTTGTTACTGGACCTAACGTTGTTAAAACGGTAACCAACGAAGAAGTCACTTCTGAAGAGCTTGGAGGTGCTTCAACACACTCTGTTAAATCTGGTGTTGCACATAAAACCTCAGCAAATGATGTAGAATGTCTTGAAGATGTTAAAAAATTATTGAGCTATCTCCCTCAAAGCAATCGCGGGAAATCAACTGATATCGCTTTTGATTTAAAAGATGAAATTAGAGAAAACCTCTCCTCTATTGTTCCTGATAACCCTAATAAACCTTATGACATGCATGCTGTTATTGAAGGCATTATTGATGAGGATTCCTTTTATGAAATACATAAGAATCATGCTGAAAACATTATCGTTGGATTTGCTCGACTAGGCGGAAAAAGTATTGGCATCATCGCCAATCAACCTCTATTTTTAGCAGGTGTTTTGGATGTGAATAGTTCAAAAAAGGCAGCACGTTTTGTGCGCTTTTGTGATTGTTTTAATATCCCAATGTTAGTTTTAGAAGACGTGCCTGGTTTTTTACCTGGAACAGATCAAGAATGGAATGGTATTATTGTACATGGTGCTAAATTGCTCTATGCGTTTAGCGAAGCAACTGTACCACGAGTTACAGTTATTACAAGAAAAGCCTATGGTGGCGCATATGATGTGATGAACTCCAAGCACATAGGAGCTGACATGAACTTTGCATGGCCAAGTGCCGAAATTGCGGTTATGGGAGCAAAAGGTGCTGCTGAAATTATCTTTAAACGTGACATTCAATCTTCGGAGAATCCAGAAGCTACTTGGAAAGAAAAAGAAGCTGAATACGCGAAATTATTTGCCAATCCATATAGCGCTGCAGAACGTGGTTTTATTGATGAAGTTATTTTGCCAAAAGATACACGACGGAAGTTATTAAAAGCATTTTCTATGCTGGAAGACAAGAAGGTAAATACACCTAATCGTAAGCATGGTAATATTCCTTTGTAGTTTTTTTTAATCCCTTTTTTTAAAATCAAAAATATAGGTCACTAAACTATCATTCTCTAAACCCTTTATGGTTCTTCGATAATTATCTTTATCTATGAATTCATAAATAACCTCATATGGATTTTTATAATCTTTATTCTCAAATACAATTTTAGAATCAGATCTTTCAGTAGCCTGAAATATTTTTGGATTTGAATTTTTAATGACACTGAATAAAATAAGTTCATTATCAACTTTTTCTATTTTAGTTTGCGCACTATAGCTTGTGTCATTTTCTTCAATATAGTAGCTTTGTTGTTGCATCCAACCTTCATTTGCCAAACTCCAGCTTTCATGTAATTCACCATTAAAAGCTTTTGCAATCCAGTTTCCAGATAATTTTGGACTTAAATTTAGATTATCTACTTTTTGTACATCATGTTTACACGACATCATCATAATAAGAGAAAAACTAACAAATAAAACCTTCAAATCAATTTTTATTAATTTGGAAACAAACTCTTATTTAGTCCTGGCACAATGCGTAACGCATTTTTATAATATACTTTCTTTAAAACCTCATCACTTAAATCTAAGCCATACATTGGCCAATACGCATGATACTTTTTGTGATATGGAAAATATTCATCATCACTCTCAAGAACTCTAAAATAGGTTGGGAACTCTTCAGGCTTCCAGCTATCTTTTCCAAATAATACGCGATCTTGATATTTAGTTATAAATGCTTTAGCAAATCTTGGCTGCCTTCCTAGTTCAGCTATAATAGCACCAATACCAACATTCATATTTGGCATTTCATCAAGTAATCTACCTAATTTACCTAAATCATTAGCTAACCAACTCATGTGTGCACTAATAAATTTTGTGTTTGTATGCTTTTTTATAATACTATATTGCTCATCCATTATTTGTTGAAATGGTGCAGGGTCTGTATCTGTACGCTTACGTCGTGGATGTGTTTTTAATTCTAACCAACGCTCATTGTCACCATCAAACTCATCCCAAAATGAAGCAGGATCTGCAGAATGAATTAAAACAGGAATGCCTAACTCTCCACACTTAGCCCAAATAGGATCTAGTCTTTTATCATTAATCGCTAATCTATTTCCTTGAGCATCTTTATTTCGTAATCCTAAACTCTTATATACTTTTAAACCTCTTGCTCCATTTTTAACATCTTGTTCTAATTGAGCAACCATCTTCTCTGTCCATCCATCTGAACCAGCTCCTTCAAAGTTAATATTGGCAAACACCACAAATCGTCCTGGAAAATTAGTAGCAATATTTTTTACTGATTTCACTAAATCATCTCCAGTACGTCCACTTAAGTTAACCATAATTCCAAGGTTTAACTTATCCATATCTGCAACAACAGGAGTTAAATCTTGTGTTGGCATCCTATATTGATGACCATGTACATCGATAAATGGAAATTTAGCACGTAAAATACTATCACCAGGAATCACAAGTGTTGATTTAGGATTGTATTCTTCAAATGACATGTCTTGAGCGTAAGTAATCGCAGCAATACATAGTCCAAAGCTTAAAATAAGGTAGTGTCTAAAATTCATAGTATTAATTTTGTGATGCTAAAGTTAAAAATTTGTTTGATGCGTCATGCGAATTTATGAAGGCTTTAACTAATAACTATATAAGTTCTTCAATCATTAAGTTATAATCATATTGCAAATCTTCATGCACTTTTGAAATTGCTTTTTGTGCCAACTCTAGTTGTTTATTATACATATTAGTTAGTACTTTATTTTTAGCAATTGCTGGTTTAAACTCACCTAATACTTTACAGAAGTAAATGAGTAATTCAGCTTCAGTTTCTTTCTTTTTCGAATACCTAATAAAGCGTTTCGTTTGTCTCAATATTTTTCGAATACTTTTTTTAATAAAGTAAAAATTAGTCGTACTAATTTCAGCAAACGTCGTATCTATATAAGTTTTTACACTTTCAACATATGTTGCTTCATTCTCAGATTCAAAAACCAAATAGGTAAGTAATTCTTTAGATTCTAATTTAAAACGAGCCATAGCCATACAATACTCTATGAGTTGCTCTTGTGATTTATATTTTAATTCTTTCTTAAGCTCTATTATCGTAGCTGGTTTCATAAATTATCAATCTTTGTTTTTAAAAAATGCGTCCATAATAATTTAAATCAACTAATTCCCCTTTAGTCGTTTTATAATCTCTTCTTATAGTGCCTTCAAGTTCAAATCCATTTTTCAATGCCACCTTTAAGCTTCCAATGTTATTACAATTGGCTCTACAAAGTAACTTCTTAAAATCATACGTTTCCACCAAATGAGTAACTAATAAACCTAATCCATCAGAAATGATTCCCTTGCCTTCATAATTTGAATCAATAAAATATCCTATTTCTGCTTTTGGAATAGGCCAATCAATATTTTTTACATCAATCAATCCAACAAAGTTATTGGTATGGATTTCAATAATAACAAATGGCAAATAGCTTTTATCTTTTATTCGTTTATCAATTAGCTTACAATAATCAAAAGCTTCTGCAAGCGTTTTGGTTTTTGATACTGTACCAGCAAAAAATGCTTCAAGACGCTTTCTGTTATTATCAATTAAATTAAAAAATAATTCACTTTGATCTGGTTTCAATATTACTTTTTCATACTCTCTAAAACGTATTGCTTTCATTTAATCAAAAGGTAATAAGTCTGGTTCCAAAAAAGATGACCTGGCAATTTTGGAATTAAAAATATCGATATCATAATGTTGTGATAATAGATCTTTAAAGTTGTTTTTTAATCTAGGAAATTCGGTTATTAAATCTTTAAAATTATTAGATTTAGATTTTAGCATAAAGTGATAAACCGCTTTATTCGCAGCCACAGTGACTGTTTTATTAAATTTACCATGAGCTCCCAGTGAAGTCGCATAGGCTTGAATTTGCTCGCAACTTTTATCAATAGCTTCAGTTATTCCATTGGCAGTAATAAGCAAATACGCAAGTCGCAAATGCGCTTCATGATTAAATAATTTTGGACTCAAAGTTTTTAATTTAAACGCCTTTAAAAACTCTTCATCACTTAACTGATAATGATTTTCCATAGGCTAAAAATAGAAAATAATTATCTTACTTTTGCGCAATGCAAAATAAACCCTCATTTGAATTTGAATTTGTTGCACTCATGGCATCATTAATGTCCATTGTTGCGCTTTCTATTGATGCTTTATTACCAGCACTACCTGAAATTGGAAATGCATTAGGTGTTACTGATACTAACAACAATCAAATGTTAGTGACCATGATATTTTTAGGACTAGGGCTTGGACAACTTATTTTTGGACCTTTATCAGATAGCTTTGGAAGAAAACCAATAGTATTTGTTGGTTTCCTCCTATTTGTTCTTGCAACTATAATTTGCGTTACAACTGAAAATTTTGAAATCATGATTCTAGGTCGTGTGCTACAAGGTGTTGGTTTAGCATCTCCAAGAACATTGAGTATTGCTATGATTAGAGATTCATATAGTGGAGATTATATGGCCAAAATACTATCTATAGTTGTGATGGTGTTTATTTTGGTTCCTGTGATAGCACCTACTCTAGGGCAATTTTTATTGAATTATTACAATTGGGAATCTATTTTTTATGTGAATTTATTATTCGGACTTATTATCATGATATGGTTTTGGAAACGTCAAGATGAAACTTTAGATGATAAAAACCGAATTAAGTTTACTCCAATGATATTTATTAATGGAACAAAAGAATTCATTAAACACAGAAACGCTGTTGCTTTTACATTAGTGTCTGGTTTTATTACAGGATCCTTTCTAGTCTATATTAGCACTGCCCAACAAATTTTTGAAAAGCAATATAATCTTGCTGATAAATTTCCATATATTTTTGCAAGTTTAGCAATTGCAGTAGGATTAGCCACTTTTTTAAATAGTCGTTATGTAATGAAATTTGGAATGTGGCGTCTTGCATATGTAGGTACAATAGGTTATTGTGTAATTTCTATTCTATATGTTGTTTTGTTTTGGTCTACGGGAAATCCAAGCATTGAAATTTTAGTTAGTTTCTTCGCTTTACAATTTTTCGCAATTGGATTTTTATTTGGAAATGTACGATCATTAGCCATGCAACCTTTAGGGCATATTGCAGGAATTGGTGCTGCTATTAACGGATTTGTATCTACTGTAATGGCTGTTCCTATTGCTAACTATATTGGTAGTTTTGTATCAGATTCAGTACTACCCTTATTTATTGGTTTTTCGATATTTGGAATACTTTCACTCTTAGTTTTTATTCGCTTAAAACTTCATAAAAACTAAAAAAGCACCTTATTAAAGGTGCTCTTATAATTAATACTCTTAAAATTCTATTTCATCACTGTAATAGCCTTATCTATTTTAGATGAAAACTCATTAATTACTGAAGCCAAAATTTTTATCTGTTTTTCTACATCGTCAAATTCTCCTTGCTCAATAGCCTCACGAACGCCAGGAAGTGTTTTCACACCATATCCAGTATAAAATCCTGGTGCATAAATATGATGCTTATACCAAGGACGCTTTGGTAAACCATGATCTTTTGTTAATGCTCGTTCCATATCCTTTAATATCACATTCACAGCTACTTTGTTTTTTACATCAGACACTCCATTTTTTGTTGCTTTTGAAAATATTTTAGACTGTTTCTGTAAATTTTCTAATGCATTTTCCAATGGTGCAAAGTTAAAGTGAGGCACAGAAGCTTTTGCTTCTGGAACTTTAAGTTTTTCTTTTGGATTGCTTGCCAAGGCGTATAAGCCTTTGTTAATAAGTGCGTTGTGCTCGTTAGCCTGTTTTCTGAGTTTACCTGCTAAAGCCGTAACTTCATCCATATAGCCATTGACGATACTTGTGAAATGTGTAAACTCAAACGGTAAGACTTCCGCATTGGCCAAACGTAAACTGGTACGACCAGCTACTTTTGCCAACGCAACACCATACTGAAAACTAGGATCTTTAAAACGTTTATAATGGTCATAAGAATCATACATAGTATGGTATTCACCACCTGAACTTTCTCCACCAAATCCCATATTAAAAGACGCAATACCTAAATGCTGAAAAAATGGAGAGTAATCAGATCCTGAACCTAAAGCACTCAATTTATAATGTGACCAAGGTGCACCACCATTTACTTGTTGAGCCGCGTTTCTACGGTCAAACACAGAGACATTTGTTTGTGGATCTATTACCGATTTACTAATCTGATCAAAAAATTTCTCTAAGGTATGTGAACCTCCAGCTCCTAAAAATCCTGCTCCTGTACCATCGGTATTGATATATGCAACGGCTTTTTGTTGTAATTCTTTAGCGTGTGTCTCTACCCATTCGGTAGAACCTAGCAATCCTTGCTCTTCAGCTCCCCAAGCACAGTACATCATGGTTCGTTTTGGCTTATGTCCTTGTTTAACCAAATTACCTACTGCTCTTGCCTCTTCCATCAATGCTACTAAACCACTTATTGGGTCACTGGCTCCATGTACCCAGGCATCGTGATGATTTCCTCTAATTACCCATTCATCTGGATAGGTACTCCCTTTCATAGTCGCAATCACATCATAGGCAGGTTTCAACTCCCAGTTAAACTCCAATTTCAAATGTACTTTTGCTGGTCCAGGACCAATATGATAAGTTATAGGTAAAGCACCTCTCCAATTACTTGGTGCTACAGGACCTTCTAAGGCTTCTAATAATGGTTTAGCATCGTGATATGATATTGGCAATACTGGTATTTTAGTAAGTGTATTGGCTTCACTAATATCGATACGTTTAGCGTCATCTGTAGCTCCATAACCAGGTGTTAATGGATCTCCAGGAGCTAATGGCATGTCCATAACAGATCCTCGTTGAATTCCATATTCATTTTTAAAAGCACCTTTAGGGTACACATCTCCTTGGTAATAACCATCATCTTCAGGATCAGAATAAATAAGGCAACCTATCGCGCCTTTTTCGGCTGCTAGTTTTGGCTTAATACCACGCCATGAACCTGCATATTTAGCAATTACTATTTTACCTTTAACAGAAATACCGCGACGCTCTAATTCTACATAATCAGCAGGAATACCATAGTTAACAAATACCAAATCGGCAGTGACATCGCCATCTACTGAAAATGCATTATAACCCGGAAGCGCCTCTTTGGTCTGCTTGGAAAATTCATCACCATCAACTGGTGGTTCTACCAAACTGGCTTTAAACTTTGTAGGTGCTATCATTTCTACCAGACGTAGTTTTGGTGTTGGAAATAGCACGTCAAATTTTTCAATACGCACATCATAACCCCATTCCTTAAATTTGGCAGCTACAAAATCGACTACTTTTTTATCATAAGGAGAACCTACATGATGTGGTCGAGCTGTCATATATTTCATCCACTCATCCAAGTTATTGGCATTGAGCAGCTTATCATAATCAGCTTCTAGTTGTAATTGTGTTTTTGCATTGTCTTCAGAGAATCCCATTACAGATTGCCCTGAAAGCGTCGTAGTCATAGCACAAAATGTTAATGCTAAAACCGTAAAGAATAGTTTACGAATCATAATTAAAATAGTTGGTTTCTAACAAATATAGGGAAATCACACGCTATAGAAAACCAAACTTATTAACACTATATTTTTGCCTGATAGGTAAACAAGTCATAATACCTTCCTTGTTTTGCAATCAATTCATCATGTGTGCCTTGTTCTGCTATATATCCAGCTTCAATAACTAAAATTTGATCGGCTTTCTTAATTGTACTCAGTCTATGTGCTATAACTATTGTGGTTCTATTCTTAGTAAGTTCAGATAAACTTTTTTGTATCAATGCTTCACTTTCAGTATCTAAATTAGACGTTGCTTCATCTAATATAATAACCTTAGGATTTGCTAAAATAGCCCTTGCTATAGCTATACGTTGACGTTGGCCTCCAGATAATTTAACACCTCGCTCGCCTATTAAGGTTTCTAAACCATCATCAAAACGATCAGTAAATTCATTAACATAAGCAGCGTTTACCGCATTCTGTAATTCTATTTCGGTAGCATTAGGCCTAGGAAACATTATATTTTCCTTAATGGTTCCTTCAAATAAAAATTCATCTTGAAGCACTACGCCTAAATGTTGTCTGAAACTATTTAATTTTACCTTAGATAAATCTTGATTGTCAATAGTAATGGTTCCTGAATTAGGATTCAAAAATGTTGCCGATAATCCAGCAATAGTAGATTTACCAGAACCTGAACTTCCTACCAATGCTGTTACAGAACCCGAAGGTGCTTTAAAATTAATATTGTGTAATACGGCTTTGCCTTCTTCATATGAAAACGATACATCGTTAAATTCAATTTCACCATTAAAGGTATCTAGCTCAATACTACGTTCTGTATCATCCTCTTCAGAAGCCATATTCATTAACTCTTCTGTTCTGTCTAATCCTGCAAGTGCTTCTGTTAATTGGCTACCAATATTACTCATCTGTACAATTGGTGCAATCATAAATCCTAGGATCAAAGTAAAGAACAAGAATTCACCAGTAGTCATAGCATCATTCATCATATAATAACCACCTATAGCCATAATTCCTGTAGTTGCAACACCAATTAAAAATGTAGAAGAGCTGGTCATTATAGCGGTTGCTGTTAAGCTCTTTTTTACATTCTGAAACAGCCTATCCACGCCTTTTTCAAAAACCACATTCTCTTGTTCTTCTGCATTAAAGGCTTTAATAACACGAACACCTGCAAGCGTTTCAGTTAAACGCCCTTTAACTTCAGCATTAATTTTTCCTCTCTTTCTAAAAATTGGTCTAATATATTTAAACGCTTTTAAGGCTATAAGTGCGAATATGGACAATGGTACAAAGACAAACAGCGTCATCCATGGATTTAAATTAATTAAAATAACTAAGGATACAATTGCTGTAAACGAACCTCCAACCAGTTGTACCAATCCAGTACCAATTAAATTCCGTACACCTTCAACATCACTCATAATACGAGAGACCAAAGCACCAGACTTTGTATTATCGAAAAAACTAATTGGTAGTGAGAGTACTTTCTTTTGAACTTGTGCACGTAATTCGCTAATTAAATATTGAGCTTGCACACTTAAGATACGTGTTAGTAAAAATGAGGTAATGGCTTGTATTAATATTGCAGATAGTACAATAATTATTAAGGTATATAACTGACTAGAATCTTTATTAGGCACAACCTCATCTAGCAATACTTTACTTTGCCAAGGTAATACCAAACCTGATAAGCTTCTAATAACAATAAGTAATAAGCCTACGAATACTAATTTACGTCTAGGCCAAATAATGGTCTTAAACGCTTGCTTCATAGTTACTTTGGATTTCGTTTTAGACTTATCTTGGGGTTGGCTATTATGATGTTGCATACTATGATTTTGAACAATTAAAAATGATCTTAATGATGCATTACTATTGGCAATGAATATGCCATAGCTTATAGGCATGACATATTAGCAAAGTCATAGCTATTACAATACATGAATGGTAATGTGATTAATCACTAATTTAAAAAACAACCTTTAATAGTGCCATTTAGTATAACACACTTTAAATCATGGATACTACTTTTTAGCACGTGAGCGTTTTGGCGCTCTTGGTTTATTTTTTACATACACCAATTTTGAACGTCCTTTGTAGTCTTCACGTCGCTCAATATCAAACTTGCCAATCGATTTCATTAATGGCGTTAATTTCTCAAAACCAAAGTTTCTAGAATCGAAATTGGGTTGCTTTTTTTGGAGTAAACTCCCAACATCTCCTAAAAATGCCCAACCATCGTCATCTGCTAAATCAGAAATGGTAGCTGAAATAATATGAATATCTTTTGGTGTTATTTTATCAAAGCTGTCTTTAGAGTCTTCAGTAATATTATCTGATGTGGACTCATCTTCAGATTTTTGATGTTTTAATATTTCTATATAAATAAACTTATCACAAGCAACAATAAACGGGTTTGGGGTTTTCTTTTCGCCAATACCATATACCTTCATACCAGCTTCACGCAAACGCGTAGCTAATCGTGTGAAATCACTATCACTAGATACCAAGCAAAAACCATCTACTTTTTGGGAATACAAAATATCCATGGCATCAATAATCATGGCAGAATCTGTAGCATTTTTTCCTGTGGTATAACCATATTGCTGTATTGGTGTAATGGCATTTTCCAATAACATATTTTTCCATTTAGAAAGGTGTGGTTTGGTCCAGTCACCATAAATACGTTTAATGGTTGGGTTGCCATATTTGGCAATTTCTTCCATCATTTCCTTCACGTGGGCAGAAGGTATATTGTCGCCATCTATAAGTACAGCTAGTTTAATATCCATAATTTGATTGGTTGTTTCTAAGTTTTAAACACCTAGATCTGCTTTTTAACTATATTCTTTTTGCTTTCTTAGCACGCTTTGCTGCTTTTTTTTCTTTAGCAGTTAATAAAGGTTCTTTTTTAGCATTCTTCTTTGCATCTTGTGTTTTAGCCATGAGTTGTTTTTGTTTATTTTTTTTAAAGATACGGAAAAGGTGTTAGTTATATCGAGATGTGTTACTAACAATGTTCTCGATACTAAATTACTACGCAATTTCACTCGAACTGACGATGCGTTTCCTTTTGTCACATCGAGTGGTTTTGTGAAACGTAGTGAAACAGAATTGTATCGAGATGCTCACTAACAAGGTTCTCGATACTTCGGCTAAGGCCTCAACTCGAACTGACAATAAGTTTATTATGATTTGTCACATCGAGTGAAACCGAGCTTGTGAGGTTTTGTATCGAGATGTATTACTAACATCGTTCTCGATACTAAATTGCCCTGCAATTTCACTCGAACTGACAATGCGTTTTATAATGTGACACATCGAGTGGTTTTGTGAAACGCAGTAAAACAAAATTGTATCGAGATGCTTATATTTATATTATGAAAATTTACTACGTCTATATTCTAGAATGCTCTGACAAATCATATTACACTGGAATTACTTCAAATATTACGAAGCGATTTGAAGAGCATATATCAGGAAAACATATAGATAGTTATACCTATAGTCGGCGTCCATTAAATTTAGTCTTTTATGCAGAATTCACTAATGTAGAAATCGCTATTGATACAGAAAAACAAATTAAGAAATGGTCCAGAGCTAAAAAGAAAGCCCTTATAGATGGTGAGTATGATAAACTTGTAAACTTAGCAAAGAAGACGTTTAATAATTAGTTCTCGATACATTTTTATGCCGTTTCACTTTATAAAAACACTCGAACTGACGATGCGTTTCCTTTTTGTCACATCGAGTGGTTTTGTGAAACGCAGTAGAACAAAATTGTATCGAGATGCTCACTAACAAGGTTCTCGATACTAAATTGCCATGCAATTTCACTCGAACTGACAGTGCGTTTTATAATGTGATACATCGAGTGGTTTTGTGAAACGTAGTGAAACAAAATTGTATCGAGATACTCACTAACAAGGTTCTCGATACTAAATTGCCCTACAATTTCACTCGAACTGACAAGCCTTAGTCGTAATTAATCCGATCACGTATGGTACCGTCTTGTCGGTGTATAATAACATCAGCCTTATGTTTTTTGGCTAGAGTTTTGGCTTTGCGTATTGCTGTACTTTGCTTTCTGTGTTTTGATGTGATGCGCTTATTACCTTCACGACGTACTGCCCAATCGTCTTCATAAGGTACAACATGTTGGTTCCAGGTTCTTGGCTTACTACGCGTACTTTTAAAAAACGCTTCAAGGAGTTCAATAATTATTTTTATCCACGTTTTTGAGTTTCTAGTTTTGGGCATAGGACTATTCTTGTTTTTACTTTCGTCATTGCAAGCATAGTGAAGCAATCAGCTTACCGTTTGCGTTTCCTTTCATGAGATTGCCACGCTTAGCTCGCAATGACAGTTACCAATTCGTGTTTTTAAAATCTTTAGCGCCTTCAATAATGCTTTCTACCACTTCAGGATTCAGCAGCGTACTTGTGTCACCTAGATTATTGATGTCATTATGTGCTATTTTACGTAAAATACGTCTCATAATTTTACCTGAGCGTGTTTTTGGTAAACCATCAGTGAATTGAATTTTATCTAGTTTAGCAATTGGCCCAATATGCTCAGTAATAATCTGGTTAATTTCTTTACGTAAATTATCATGGTTTCTGGTTTCGCCAGTGTCTTTTAAAATGACATATCCATATAAGGCATTCCCTTTGACGTCATGCGGAAAACCAACAATAGCAGATTCTGCAACTGCAGGGTGCTCATTAACAGCATCTTCAATTGGAGCTGTTCCTAAGTTGTGACCAGAGACAATAATAACATCATCTACGCGACCAGTAATTCTGTAATATCCAACCTCATCACGCAATGCACCATCACCTGTAAAATACTTATTCTCAAAAGCAGAAAAGTAGGTGTCTTTATAGCGTTGGTGATTTCCCCAAATGGTACGCGCCATACTTGGCCAAGGAAACTTTATACACAAACGACCATCTACTTGATTGCCTTGAAGTTCCTCTCCTGCTTCATCCATTAAACAGGGTTGAATCCCTGGAAATGGCAAGGTAGCATAGGTTGGTTTGGTTGGTGTTACATAAGGAATTGGACAAATCATAATGCCTCCTGTTTCTGTTTGCCACCAAGAATCAATAATTGGAGAGTTCTTTTTTCCAATATTATCATTATACCAATGCCAAGCCTCTTCATTTATGGGTTCGCCAACAGAGCCCAACACTTTTAAGGAAGACAAATCATAATTTTCAACAAATTCTAAGCCTTGTTTCGCCAATGCTCGAATAGCAGTTGGTGCTGTATAAAATTGATTGACTTTATGCTTTTCTACAATTTGCCAAAAACGTCCGAAATCTGGATAACTTGGAACGCCTTCAAACATCACAGTAGTCGCTCCATTGGCTAATGGTCCATACACAATATAACTATGACCAGTAATCCAACCTATATCAGCAGTACACCAATAGACATCGTTTTCTTTATACTGAAATGCATTTTTAAATGAGAAAGCAGTGTAAACCATATAACCAGCGGTTGTATGAACCATACCTTTTGGCATACCTGTAGAGCCAGACGTATATAAAATAAATAAAGGATCTTCGGCATTCATAACTTCAGCT
>Ga0316189_10003269_pt1 | contig 15749 bp, 8 predicted proteins | sample LowCovwburrow_MG_FD_204930 | JGI IMG/M metagenome (GOLD analysis project Ga0316189, IMG submission 204930) | Coastal sediment microbial communities from Maine, United States - Lowes Cove worm burrow | ecosystem: Environmental > Aquatic > Marine > Coastal > Sediment | place: USA: Maine... | reverse complement strand
ATCGAATATCACCTGGAAAATTTTGCTAACGCAGGCATCAAAGACATCGTAATTAATACCGCATGGCTAGCAGAAAAATTTCATCAACAACTTGGCGATGGTTCAAACTATGGTGTCAGCATCCAGTACTCCGATGAAAACGAAGCAATGGAAACTGCCGGTGGCATCATCAACGCTTTACCACTGCTGGGCGATGGACCTTTTGCTGTTATCAACGGCGACATCTGGTGCGACTTTGACTTTTCATCACTACCCGAACTAGACACTACTGTTCAGGCACATCTGGTTCTTATCGCCAACCCAGAGCATAATCAAACAGGTGATTTTGCTCTGCAGGATAACTTGATAAAAAATAATGGTACTGACATGTATACATTTAGTGGCATCGGTATCTACAGAGCAGAATTTTTTGCAGATCAAAAATCCGGCATCTCACCATTGGCACCACTCATTAGAAAAAAATATGAAGACAACCTGGTCAGCGGACAAATACATCCAGGCATGTGGACAGACGTAGGCACGATCGAACGATTGCAGGAATTAGAGATTCAATTAGAATCTCAATTAGAAACGCAACCTGGTAAATAAACTCATTCAGTGTTAATTATATAGATCTGTTATCGCCAGAAACGAACAGCCACTATAATGATGCGATAGTCGCTTACCAATCAACAACGAACCTTAAAATGAACATAACGGTTGAGCTAACTTGACGGTGTGCTTTTTACATCGGTCAAGTTGAGTGATTAGTTATGTGTTTTATATTTAACTTATATATCCTCGATTCCACGCGACCGAAGATTACTGATAATGGTTGAGTCACTTCTGTTTTTGGAGGTGGCCGCTTTCATGAAAACAACCACGCCATCGATATCGCGAATCACACCCTTAAGCTGATCATTACCCTCAATAGATGCACTTATGGAAGCAAAAGCATGATCCATCAGGCTCTTGTCGTGTCGTGCGATGCCCACTGCATAAGCGAGGTAACTAGCGAGTCTGTTATGACGCGAATTAATACGTTTTGCGAAATCAGCCCATGTCTTCAACCATCGCTGCCATTCGATGGCGGAAAGCTTTTGACCATCAAGATGCAAAAAAAGTGTAGCGCTGATCAGATCATCCTGCCAGTCCCAGTCTGCTGACTTCTCCTTGCGCCTCGCCATCCTGACTGCGCGTTCGTGGAAAGTCAGGCAATGATCGCATTGGTAATAACAGGCAAGCACATAAGCAATATATTCACGCTCAAGCAGGGTGAGTTCAAATGGTTCAGACTCGCCTGGCACGCCTTCAAAAACATGCTGATGAAGCTCATTGAGAACATCATTGAATGCCCATCCAAGCAGAGGTTTACTGGTTTTTATCATTACAGATATTCCTGTTAATCGCTGTGTTAAAAAATTTAAAAATGAAGTTTATCGGTAATAAGTGAAAATTAATATCACTGAATTAAGGGGACGGTATATCGTTTCCGTAACGAGGCTGTAGAAAAAACCTAAAAAAACAAATTCAGGTTCAAGGCAACCATAAACTGTATTAAAGGGGACGGAACATTAGACGGCATATTTTTCTACCGGGTATCTATTCTTTATCCAGTCCGTCATTCCCATTTTTGCCACATGCACATCGGCAAAACCTTTTTCAGCAAGTATCTGTGCAGCTTTAGCTGATTTACGATCTGTACGACAAATGCAAACCACGGTTTTTTCATAGTAATCATTCAGTTCATCAATGCGTTGCTCAAGCTCTTCAAGTGGTAATAGAGTCGAACCTGCAACATGCCCCTGCTCACCGTTGTAATCTTCAGCCGTACGTACATCCAGCAATAAAATATCTTCGCCTACATCCATGCGTTGTTTTAAATTAGCAATATTTAACATCGCGCCCTTACGCATACTGCCGATGAGTCGTGGCAGAAATGCAACCAACGCAAGTAAAGCAAGCGCCAACAGGGCTTTTTGAATCAGGCCTTCACCGCCGGTGGCTGCTTCTTTGCCGATATAACCAAGATAGGTGTAGGCAAACGCACCCGGCAGCATAAAGACGTAGCTTGCTATGCTGTAATGTGAAAATTTTATTTTTGTCAGGCCTAAACCATAATTCAATAAATTAAACGGGAACAAAGGTACCAGTCTGACAAAAGCAACAAATCGCCAGCCTTCATTTTCAACGCCATTCAATAACTGCTTTAATTTACCGCCGGTTTTCTTTTCTACCCAGCTGGAAGCCAGATAACGGGCAACTATAAAAGACAACATGGAACCGATGGTTGCCGCTGTCAGATTATAAAAAGTACCTAATACCGGTCCGAATAAAGCACCACCGAGCAAGGTAAGAACGGCACCCGGAAAAAAGAAAACCGTGCCCATGATGTAGACAAACATAAACAATAGTGGCGCTGCATTACCGGCTTCGTCAATCCAGTTTTGAATTGCCGTGGCATCTAATTGATCACGGTACGTTATAACTAAAGTTATACCCGCAACAATAAACAGCAGTACCAGTATTCGTATGAGATTATTTTTCATCGTCATTGTCTCTTTTATCATTCCATTGTCTGCGGTTAATCACGTAACCTGACATCTTTCCTACAAATGGCATGATAAGCATTCCGCTTATCCATGAGGTCATTTTAGGTTCACGAAAAGTGCGGATACCGATGGTCATATTTTCATGACCGCCGCGCGGTTGATCACGGTAGGTGCCAAACAGACGATCCCACCAGGGCAGACTAAAACCGAAATTGCTATTGGTTTCATCATCTTCCACAGAGTGATGTACGCGGTGCATATCGGGGGTCACCAGAAGCAGGCGCAACCACTTATCAAAAACAAGATTTAAACGAACATTGCTGTGGTTAAACATTGCAGTGACATTTAAAACCACTTCAAAAATCACCACGGCAGCCACCGGCGGGCCAAGCAGAATAATCGTGGCAAACTTGATCAGCATGGAAAGAATCATTTCGATGGGATGAAAACGTGCACCGGTGGTGACATCGTAGTCCAGGTCTGCATGATGCACGCGATGCAGTCGCCAGAGAACAGGGACAGCATGTACCATGACATGCTGTAGATAAATAACAAAATCCATAATCACCACGGAAGCAATAATTGCTACTACAGGTGATGCATCATAATAATTAAAAAGTCCCCAGCCCTGTTCGCTGGCAAATGCTGCCATACCCACTGCCGCAACAGGGAACAATAAACGCAAAATAAAGGTATTGAGAAAAACCAGTCCCAGGTTATTCGACCAGCGCACAACTTTGGAAACAGTCAGTGCACGGCGCGGCGCGATAAATTCCCAGATGGCCATTATCGCAAATATACCCAGAAAGAAACTCAGCCGTATGACGGCCTCGTTACTCATAATAAAGTCATTGAAATCCATCATTTTACATATTGCGCCTTACTTTAGTGTTGCCAATCACGACTGACGGCCCTGTATTGTGGTACCGACATCTTGTGCTATACTGAAATCGCTAATAAACTATTCAAGTGATTAGTTGATTACTAGAATAAAGGAATCATGAATAATGTCAAGCCTAAAGAGGATTAAGCATGAGTTTTAAGCATGACCTTTTTGCACAGTTTGCACGGGTAGGTAAAGCGCTGAGTAATGGTAACCGTCTGGAATTACTGGAATTTCTGGCACAGGGCGAACGTAGCGTCGAGCAGCTCAGTAAAGTGGCCGGTCTGACCGTAGCGAACACCTCCCAGCATTTGCAGCTGCTTCGCCACGCCGGTATGGTCACCTGCCGTAAAGAAGGTCTGAAGGTTTATTACAGCATAAGCGGTGACGATGTTATCAACCTGCTGGATGCCTTGCGTGCGGTTGCGGAGAGGCACGTCACGGATGTGCAGCACCTGGTCAATACTTATTTGACCGTAAAAGATGACCTGGAACCAATACCACGCACAGAACTGCTGGAGCGTGTAAGAGATGGGCTGGTAACCGTACTAGATGTACGTCCAGCTGAAGAATATGCTGCAGGACACGTACCTGGTGCGGTTAATATCCCACTACAGGAATTAGAAGATCGCCTGGAAGAACTCAGTAATCAGCAAGGTGAAAATCATGAAATTGTCGCTTACTGCCGTGGCCCTCACTGTGTACTGGCATTTGATGCCGTCGCCCGCTTGCGAGAAAAAGGAATAACAGCACGGCGTCTGGAAGATGGTTACCCTGAATGGAAGATCGCCGGACTACCCGTTGAAAAAAATCAATCAAACACATAGCTCTTGCTATAAATATTTAATAAGCGCACACAAAAATTGAGTTAAAGGGTACGGAGGGATTATTTTTTAACCATTCCTTAGTGTTGGTCATTATTTAATCCCTCCGTCCCCTTTAATACCGTCCCCTTTAATACCTGGTTAGCTTAAACAGCCGTCATTGAAACAGTAACGGGTGTCGCATTGGTAATATTGTCACTAACAGGGCATCTGGTTTCTACAGTTTCTAACAACTGAGCAATTTGATCAGCCGATGCACTACTTTTGACTTGAATTTCAATAGCAATTTCTTGATAGCCTGCACGAACATTCATATCCGTACCTGCAAATTTAGCAGGGTCCAACTTGCCAGTAATATTGATTTCAGTGCCTTCTACTGGAATACCCATTTCATTGGCAATAAAAAAGGTCATAAAATTCAAACAGCCACCGTGTGCAGCAAGAATAAAATCTAAGGGGTTTGGAGCACCATTTCTACCACCTAACTCTTCCGGCTCATCCATGAAAATTTTAAACGCATTGGCCTCCGTAACGCTGCGTGCCATTGTTTCACCGACTGTTTTAACCGTACCGACGTAAGATGTTGCCATGTTTATCTCCTCAAATATAAAAGTGATCAGATTAGTTGAATGCTGACAGTACGCTTAAAAAAGTACGTGATATATAGGTATTGCTACGTATATAAATGACGAGGTGAAATTCAGCCAGTTTTAGATCTTATAGTTAAAGGGGACGGAGGGATTATTTTTTAACCAACAATTGATCAATATTTAATCCCTCCGTCCCCTTTAATTAGTGTCGGCTGGAGTTTGTTAAGCATTATGCGCTCGGAGTAAGGCCAGGCGAGTAAATACTGGTCCGATTATTTCAAAAAATATTGTAGAACTGACTACCACCGATAACAATGTTTGGCGATATTCGGGGAAATAGTTTGAAGCTACGAGCGCCATACCAATAGCAACACCCGCCTGGGGCAATAAGGCGGCTCCCATCCAGCTTTTTGTCTGCTGATCTGCTCCGCTGCACTGACTACCAATCCTGGCCCCAAGGAGTTTTCCGACTATCCGGCAAAGAATATATACTGTCCCGACCAAACCCACCTCACCTACCGCCTTTAACTCAAGCGATGCGCCTGCCAGAACGAAAAAGATAACCAGGAACGGCCAGTCAACACCCTCAATAGCATGAAATGGATACTGATGATGTTTAGCGAAATTTGTGACTACCGCCCCCAGCACCATGGAAGCAATTAAAAAAGACACATCAAACCAGAGGGCCAATCCGCCACAGACAAATACAAGCCCCAGCGCTTCAGACAAAATAGGTTGCCCTGGTTTAAGCCGTCCCGTTAAATAGGCGGCAGGGAACCCAATTAACAAGCCCAAAATTATAGCCCCACCAATATCTCTAATAGCCATCAGAATCGATGAGCCATCTATTCCATAACCATTAAAGGACGAAACCAGGGCAACACCAATTCCAAACAGCATCAATGCCCAGGCGTCATCAAGTGTAACGATAGAAAGCAGCAGATCGCTGAATGGCCCTTTGTAATTGGATTCCGTAACAACATCCAGAACGGCTGCGGGGGCGGTGGCTGAGGCTATACAACCTAGCAGAATCGCAATCTCTTTCGATACGCCGACCCACACAAGCCCAAGGCTGACAATGATCGTAGTTATTATTGCTGTGCTTATGGAAATCCACAGAACCCTTCCCATGGACTGCCGTAGGGAATCAATGGTGAGCCTTCCTCCTAACAGGAATCCGACCATCAGTAGTGCGATAACAGCGATAATATCAAACAGCTCGGAAAATATAGGCGGAATAATGTCCAGCATTTCCTTGCCTATGAGCACACCTAAAATTATTAGCAGCGTAACTCGAGGTAGAAATGTTCGTTGTCCGATAGCGGACATCACCAGGCCCAATAGAAGAATTCCACCAAGTGCTAAAAGAAACTGGGATGTTGATTCCATATTGAGTGTCGTACTTATATTTTTTAATTATTTTATTTGCTTAACGATTAAACTCAGCCGCGCCGCTTTTTGGCGTCGGCTGGAGTGCCTTGTTATATTGCGCTCTCATTATTCAATTATTCCTGTTTCTAATTCTAGGTTTCTTGGAATATCTGAGGGCCGTTTCATTAATACTCTGTTGCCCTTTTTACCTTCAGGAATGCTTTCGTATGCCGGAACTAATGGCTCAGGAAGATGCTGCCATATTTTGTCAGCTAATTCATAAATTTGATCAATATCTTCGCTGCCAATTTCAATTGGATTGTTTTTACTTGGATACCTTAGCTCAACGAAATTAGATAAATAATCCAGAGTTTGTTGCTCTCTATCACTTAAGGAGAATTCAGTGTCTATTTTTTGTATTTCTTTGATTAAATCAGGTAGCGGATGGATGGCTTCAAATTCAGAGTTTTGATAAAGCAACCACGATTTCAGTACGAGCTCTAACGCCATATGCGCTAAATACCCTGCGGAGTCAAAAATAAATGGGTGAGATTTAAGTAGTAGTGAGGCAGACGACAAATGGTCAAGACCAGATTGCAGCAGGTCTTCTGGGTTGTAATGACTTAAATTATATTTCCTTGCCATACCATTTGCCTTTAGCAATATAACAGTATATTAGACAGAATGTCGGTACTCTGTGTTATACAGAATGTGACATATTCAATATTCGACACGCTGGCTATTTAAATTGTCTTGTAAATTACAGGGTCTTCAGATAAATTTCAAATCTAACAAATTAAAGGATTCATTATGCTTCCAAAAGACAAGGATGCTCAAACCTCCCGTTTCTGGGATAAGCTCATCGAAAAATTAAAACACTACCATTCTTAGCGAACAGTGAGTTTTTAATATTTTAAGTGGGTAATTGAATACGGTTACAACTTGCCAATAAAGTTAACGAAAACACCCTGGCTGTCAAAACTGAGATCGGTCAGGTCATCTGAAAAATCTGTGAAGTTGTAACCGAGTCCAACTTTTATGTTCTTTCCGATATGACGGTACATAGCGAATAAAGCACCCGAGCGCTGATCTTGCGCATCAGGCAGATCCAGTAAGCGGCCTTCGATCAAGGCATCCCAGCGGTGGCTGAAATGCCAGTCTGCACGTAACACATAGAGGCTGGCTCTACTGTCGAAAAACTCGGGATTTAATCTGTCCTGTGCTAGCTGTCCTAAACGGTATGCGTATTTACCACCGATACTCCAACGACGGGTCAGATCATAGATGGTATCGAATGACAGGATATGACTTTTCTGTATGAAGTCGACAGGATTACTCGAACCAACTACTTGCCCGGTCAATGGATCTGTCGACGATAGATCACCGAATGGAACATTATAGAAATAGGTATATTTAAACAGTGTATTCCAGCGATCATTGTCTATCGGACGATAACCATAACCCGTTACTATCTCAGTGAAGTTACCACTGAACAGATCACCTAGCGTGCTGGTGCTCTCAGAGAAGTTTGCTTTGGCAAGAAAACGCCAGTCTGAATCAACCTGGTATTTCAGGTTATTTTTCATCAGCCATGTCTTACGTTCAGACGATGTAGCATCAGGGCTTTCAGTATCATCGATACGGTATTCCAGTGCAGCCGAGTAAACGATGTCACCAAAGTTATAGCCGGCATTTAAACCTAGCGCCAGACGATCTGTTTCTGCGCCTGTGTTTTTATCTTCCAGGCTGCCCGCTTCCATAGTAGCGCCATAGTTCCAGCGCTCGTCAGGCACGTAATCAACACCGAAAGCATGTGTTAAGCCGGTCGGTACATCGCCATGCGCATAACGCTCTTCACCGTAGACGCTGACCGTATCGCTATAACGTGAACGCATCCCCGTATTCCAGTTACCACGTTGTGAACGCAGGCCGTTATCTGAACGTGCATCTTCCAGCGTATAGGCACTATATACATTGGTTCGGTCAGTCACCAGGTAATCAGTGCCCGCAGTTACACCCGTACCCTGGCTACCTAAAGATAATTCACCATTCAATGTCAGACGATCTGTCGGCCGCAGGCTACCACCGCCACCGAGGCGATGATTCTCTTCACGGTTACCGGTTTTAGCAGCTGTTGCCTGTGCAAATCCATAGGCAGTCCAGTTCGATTTTGAATTGTAATTTGCTTCTACCGCAAGGTCTAAACGATCACCCTGTTTTTGCGTGTCTGCCACAGCCAGTGAATTATCGCTACGCGTATCAACACGACTACCACCACTTAAACGCCAGCGTTCTGTCGCCTGGTAGTTTACTGACACATCCAGTGCTTCTGTTTTTAATGCTTGATCCTGATCACGGGCATCAAGTTTTACATCCAGGCTCAGGCGTTTGCTCAATGCTGTGTTGTAGCGGCCACCTAACAGGGTAAGGTCCGTAGCAGTCAATTGCCCAGGTGCAGAAAAACCAGCGTCGCTCTGTTGTGCGTAGAAGGTTGCGCTACCCAAACTGGATCCATCCCCATCCTGGTCAGAAGAAATAATATCGTCGATAAGAACACTACCTTCGAGACGATAAGCATTGCTTTTAGCGTCTGGATCCAGGCCTTCACCCAGATCATTAAAACTGAAACCGCCGTCGGTAGAATCCAGTGCATCACTGCCCGCACCTTCACTGCTGGCCGCTTCAAGACGTACCCATGTACCGGTATTTTTTCGTAAGGTTAAATCGATGCCATTGATGTTACTGTCTTCTTCATCCTGCTGCTGCGAACTGATGGTCGCACCAAGTTTGACAATATCATTAAACCAGTAATGTGTGCGCCCACCGACTGACAGTGTATCTATCTCATCGAGACTCGGTGTATATTCATAACGTGAAACCAGATACGCAGGGTTACCGCTAAGTGAGCTATCTGAAATCAGCAGACCATCATCGGCAAGCGAGGATAACGGCTGGCTTAATAATATCCTGCCCTGCAGATAATCGAAATCGTAATCGACAACCGGTACCAGATTTTTCACACCGATAACAACGCCAGAATCCTTATCACGAACTTCGATTCGTAGTCGGTCAGAACCGATCAGTACATCCTGATGACGCAAGAAATAAAGTGAACCGCCAGTGCCCCTGAATTCATCACGACCTGCAATGGTTCCCGGTTCAGCTGCAAAACCATCGATCAGGAATTTCTGTTCACCGAATGATGTGTACTCTTCTGTCTCATAATGGCCGGTAACACCATACAGCCCACGATCGATATGTGACAGCGTGGTATCGAGATAAGCGATGGAAAAATTACCTAAGATGCCGTAATTTTTATGGCGCTGCAGACGAAGGTATAATTTGCCAGACGTCGGTGCACGTTCTTCCAGTGTTGAATCATCGGCGAAGGTTGGATAAAACAGATCAGGGTCAAGGCGCCTTAACAAGGAACGGGGGTCTTTCTCCAGGAAGTTGCTGAACAGTTCGCCAAACGGCGCTTCCTGAGTATCTGCGCTACTGGTTAACTGCCAGTCATCAGCAAAAGTGCCTTCGGTATAATAGGCAAAACGACCATTAATGTTTATCTCGTTATTAAACTCATCTTCATCCTGTGTCACCAGTCTTGCCGGGCCCGTGGTTTTATCTTTTGCCACGGTGATATCACCCAGACCGACATAGAACCAGTCGTTTTTAGAAAGCTCCATGTCACGTAAAAAAAGTTCGCCATTTCCTTCATCATCCAGCACGGCGACTTCGATGGTATGCATGCCGCGCGGAAATAGTTCTTCACTAACGAACTCACCTTTTTCATTGACCGGCACCCGTTTGCCCGCCAGCCATACATTATGACCTGACGGAATTTTATCGCCGTTAATGGTTACGGTACCACCGTTGATCTCTATATGCTGCGTATGCAGATGATTCTCGCCATAACCTGCTAATAGCTGCTTATCGATCTCACTGTCTTCATCAACAAGCTCTTTGCCGCTGTCTTCAGTATACTCATCTAACTCATCAACTATCCACAGCGGTAGTCCGATAGTCTCATCAAAATCATCTTCCTCATCGTACACTCGTAACACATAGTGCAGACGTTTGACCGCGCCGCCGACTTCATCAAATTCAGCTTTCCACGTTGACCGGTTATTTTCGTCCAGCGGGATAACTGCCATCGGTTCTGAACGCGTCGACTGTTTTACATCGAACAGACGAACTTCTGCACGTTGTATAAAATTACCGTAGTTGCTGTACATCTTAAAATGCACTTTGTTTTCTTCTGCATCGGTATCGACATCATCCTGATAACGGATAGTGTTCGGCCATGCGGTGATATTCAATCGCGGCTTTCTCTGCAGGTTATTAAACTTGAACTGGATATCCGCAGCTTCTAAGGCAACATCTGTACAACGCTGGATATCTTCCGTGTGTTTGTGCGGGTCGTATAACGGTTCACCATCTACGGTGATACGCATCAGGTTTAGGGCATAAGGATTTTGTGCAACCGCCTCTCGCGTTATCCTTTCGATCTCAAGATTATCCTGCTCATCGAGTAACGCCAGTTCATCATATAAAATCTTTACTTCGACACGTGAACCATCAAACTGAATAAAGCCGGTACTGACAACATCTTCTGAATGAACAAATCCATGACCTTCGAATTCGACCTGTTTATCAGTCAGCCCCATCTCCTGTTGTACCATCTCCATCGCACGCCGTGCACGTGATGCTGATAAGCCGATATCATCTCCATAGACCATCGCGGTACGGCGATCGAGACGTTCATTATCTGTGTAACCGATAAAGCTTAATCGCACGCCTGCTTTGTCTTCAGTCTCTTTCAATATACGCGACAGACGTTCGCTATAACCTTCGGGAATAATCGGTTCGCCGTCTTTATAACGTATCGCCCGTATCGGGCCGGTCGGCGGATCATAAGTTAAGGTAACGGTTTCAGAAACGGCAGACTCAGGACATGCCTGCGCTTCTTCGACAAATTGTTCGAACGGATCGTCATACCAGAATTCGACTTCGACACGCCGGTTAAATGAACGCCCTTTTTCTGTGCCATTCGAAGCAACCGGATACTTGAGCCCTTTGCCGCTGCTACTAACTACATTGTTTGGCAGTGCCAGTCTATCCTGCACTTCGAGCATGACGTAACGTCCGCGTGCTTTTGATAGATTGATATGATCGCCATAGATACGTTTTTCAGCATCGGCCAGCGGCAGGTTATCAGTGTGTCCGACAAAACGCATGACCAGATTCTGCTTATCGCTTAAATTATTTATCGTCTCGCGGATCTGACGGATGAATTCATCAGGCACACCTGCCTGACCAGCTTCTATACGCAGCGGTTTAACCAGGTGCTGCAATCTCGCACGACGGGCATTGCCTTCTTTATAACTTAATTTACACACCGTTTCTTTACGGCAAACTTTAAGACGATTGAGTTTTTTTGCCGGCACGACAACTTCTTTATCGACAGCGGTTTCGGTAATTTCGTCATACCAGACCTGCACTTCTACACGGCGGTTTCGTTGTTTGCCCGCAGGCGTATTATTACTGGCGATTGGTTTAGTCGCACCGACACCGTCAAACGATACCGCATCGGGCGGCAGATCTAATTCACGCTGAAAATATTCGGCAGTGGTCTGTGCACGAAATTTTGATAGGCCGATATTATTGATGTACTTAACACGTAAGTCGGGGCTCAGCTTGTCGGCATCACTGTGGCCGATGAAATGCAGTCGCACGTTAGTGCGGTTTTTCATCTCTGCTAATACCGTGCGTAACTTCTCTACATAACTGTCTGGAATATCTACATTACCGGACTTAAAGCCGATCGCCGGCACCGCATCATTGAGCTTGAAAGTTTCGACTTCTTTTTCTAAAACTTTTTTAACTTCTATCCGGTCTGCTTCTTTTGGTTTATAGAAAGTCTCATCCTGAACCCATAAGGTAAATTCCTGATTGGGCGGATAAAATTTTTCCGTGTTGTCGGCTAAGGGATACTTTTCAATCTGCACTGGCGGTTGCGTGGTTTTTCCGCGAGGATCTTCGCCGATGTCATACCAGTCTTCCGCCAGAACCGCTTTACCGGTACACAGCAGCATGACAATAAATACTGAAGTACTTATTTTTCTCGATCGTTTTGTAGATGAGGCGCAAAACATCACTCAAACGCCTCTCTGTCTGAGGGATCACCGTTACGCCAGAACACTTCTTTTTCTATGCTCAACTTATAACAGCAATCAAGCTCCTGCCATCGTTCACTGATAATATCTTCGACCGCATCCAGTCGATCATCCACTTCTGACTCTGTCTCGTTTTCACCAAGATAAGACAGGCGTAAGATAGACGCGTCTTTCACTAATTCTGTTATCAGATAGTCGATACGTGATAACCATTGCGGACGAATTTCAGTAGAACCTTTCTCGAAAACACCATCAGCAAGATCAAGACGTACCACACGATGTATCGCTGCGCCGAAATTAAACTTCAACATCTTACCGCGGGTAGCGCGCTGTACTCTCGGGTTCTCGGTGGTAATCCGGTAACCTGACGGCAACGTTCTATCATCAACTTTCATGATGAAATTAGAACCCCGCACTTCATTAGGTACGACCGCACAGGTGACATGGAAACGGCCATGCTCATCAGTGGTTACCCGCAGACCTCTGGCCGTTGCTACCTGTACGCCAGCAATACCTTCCTCACCCTCGTCCTGATAAGTATTCAGATTTTTATCATCAAAAACTTTGCCGATGATATCGCTACAATCGAACGTCGGATCGGGGATAACACGCACAGTCGCTGAGGCTACGCCAGAGAAAGCTTGATTGGTTCGTGCATTGATGATGTGTGCGGTGTTTACATATTCACCTTCACCGACACCTGAACCGACGACCAGCAGTAATTTGATTACGCGGCTTTCATTGACCTCGACACTCAGGTTAGCCCAGGTCAGCTGCAGACCCTCGAACGATGGCTCTATTTCAACACCATCGACGCGGGATGATCCGGCAACATACTTAAAACCGGCCGGGAAATTATCGACCACATTCAGATCGCTCAAACGTACCGGCAGCGTATTTTTGATGGTGATCGTGTAGGGTACTAACTGACTGCGAGTTACATTCTGCAAACCCGCAACTTTCGAAATCGTTACTGCTTCATCCAGCTCCGGGTCTATGGCGATATGATTATTAAATATCTGATCGGTTTCCAGTTGTGCTGCTGGAGGTATCGCTACCGGCGCCTCATTAAAGATGAATTTCAAAGAGTAATCTGTACCAGGTGTACGCGGTAAGATCGAATCCGGCGGCTGAACTGCACTGACACTGTTTTCACAGTGTTCCGTAGTAGCAGGAATTTTATCCGCCGCAGTACCAGGACAACTCGGCACATCCTGTGCAGCGCCGGTAACCGCCACTGTCGGCGGAATAATGACCGAGGTCGTACCCACATAACCATTCGCTGGCGGTTGCACCTGAATTTCATATTCATCATCTTCAGCACATCGCGTGGCGTCGCTGAAGTTCAGATCAAATTTATAGTAGCCCTCTGCAGCCGTTACCTGGTTCTGATGGTTCGGGTCTTCGAAACAGTCTGCCGGTAACAACTGGTTACCACGTGACTGGTTAATCATACTTAACTGTGCGCCAGCGACCGGCACCCTCAACACGGAATCATAAACGATACCGTTAGGTTGTCTCGGCATATTCAGGTCCTGCACACTGGAACCTGAGGCTGCAAGAATATCAGTAATTACCTGCGGCCCATCGGTGAACGCCGAGTTTGTCTGGCCTAGCGTTGCCGAACCGGCTGTCGCACCCGGGTATGCATACCTGAGTTCATAGGGGTCACCTGCAGGAAGGTTTGGCGGCAGACCGCTGAACTGGAACACGCCATTAATGTCCGTCAGGGTATCTGCGATGAAAACATTATTACGATAAAGACTAACCCGCCAGTCTTGCAACAAAGCTTCGCCAGTACTAACAGCATTATTGAAATCGGTATCGTGCCACACCTGACCATTCAGGTTGGATGAACCTGGTGCACCACCAATATCGATAGCCACCGTAGCGGTCAAAGGTGATGCCGGCCCATCCCACCTCACTGCACCGGTATTGCTTATGGTTTCACCAATATTCAGGCCTGCATCGAGTAATACGCGGAAGCGCAATTCTGCGACACCTGCTGGCGGCAGGTCACCATACGTCGCTGCGTAATCCGCGCTTAGTATTGGTGAGATGAAATTAACGCCTGCAGGCAAACCGTTTAACAGGCCAGAATTAACCACATAAGCCATTTGCCCCGCAACGATCGGAAGCAGATTATCAGTGATGACAACAGAGCTGGCGGCTATACTGCCGATGTTGGTAACACGTACCACATATTCCAGCATGCCACCCGCCTGCGCCACACCACCGCCGACAACAAGCACCTGCTTGGTAATGCCCAGCAGCTGTACGTCACCAACAACGATAACGGTAGGCTGATCACCGTTGGCATCTATACCATCTGCATCCGACGGTTCGACGGGCACTTCATTACTGCTAACAAATCCCTGGTTACTGATAATCGTTCCAGGTGCTGGCGCCGGCACCGGTATTAAAGTTCCTACCTGCACATCGAAGATAACAATCGCAGACTGTCCAGCTGTCAATGTACCTGCACCAGCTAGCGGTAAAGGAGGTGTAAGATCACTGGAGCTGATATCAATGCCGGTAATTAAGGGCGATACGTTTGCAGCAGGATCGGTGATAGCTATTCCGTTTAAGGTCGTGCTATTACCGACATAAGTTGTGTCCACAGGCACATCATCGGTAAGCTGGACACCTGTTGCAGGTATAGCACCGATGTTCGTTGTAGTTATGGTGTAGCGTAAGGTGTCACCTGGATCAACAAAACCATTGCCATTAGCATCATTCTGTATAACAACGGTTTTCAGTACATCCACTACCGGTACATTACCAACAACATCCAGTGTTGGATCATCAGGCAAAGGTGTGGCCGGATCATCCGATGGCTGTTGCGGGAATGCCCCGCTACCGGCTCCATCACCACTGAGAAAACCCTGGTTGGATATTATTGTGCCATCAATAACTGAATTACTGATAACAACATCAAAAGTAATGGTTGCTACATTATTGGCGCCCGGGTTGGTATCTGCGCGCATGAAACCAGCAGTGGTATTTTCCGGCGCATTAATCAGCAACCCGTTTGCCAGTGCAGATATGCCCGCAGCAGGGTCGGCCACAGGCGCACCATTCAACGTGGTACTGTTTGCAACATAAGCTGTATTTGCTGGTACCTGATCACTGAGCAGGGTGTTAACCGTATTTTCCTGGCCAATATTTTTAACCGTGATGGTATATCGTAGCGAATCACCGGCTTCCAGTACGGCGAGGTCACCCGTTATATCCTGTGATGTTTTTTGCACCAGGAAGGCCGGTGCTGAAGTTATCGTTGTTTGCGTTGGGTCTTCATCACCAATGAGTGCCGGATCATCATCACCATTCACATTGGGATCATCACTGGGCATCGCTCCAGTCGCAGGCGAATC
>Ga0316189_10003268_pt1 | contig 15756 bp, 14 predicted proteins | sample LowCovwburrow_MG_FD_204930 | JGI IMG/M metagenome (GOLD analysis project Ga0316189, IMG submission 204930) | Coastal sediment microbial communities from Maine, United States - Lowes Cove worm burrow | ecosystem: Environmental > Aquatic > Marine > Coastal > Sediment | place: USA: Maine... | reverse complement strand
ATTAACGAAATGGCAACACCGTATATAATTTATTGCTAGTTCTAGTCTACTTACGAAAATCCTCGCGGATTTTCTATTCGGTTTGTATTTGCTAAATTAGGTACATAAAACACGCAACAAACCATATACAAACACGTTAGCCTTCATTAGGAGATACCATAGAATAAATATTATATTTATTCTCGAAAATTTCTAATTAAACGATTGTAAATTTCAATTTAGTTTATATACTATTTATTCGGTTGGTCTTCTTGTAATATTCATTTCAACTAATTTCCAATTACCATCAATTTTTTGAAATTTTAAACCCGAATATGCATTATATATAATTCCATCAACCTCTAATTTTCCATCTAAAATTTGAGGTTTAAATGTGAGCGGTTCAAGACTAATGTTTTTAGGTACTTCTTCATTAGAGCCATTCTCTGCAAAATAATCTATCGATGGTCTACCCTCTGCATCAATCCATCCATTATTATATGATTGGGATAATATTAATCGGTCATCCTCATTGTTTAGTTTTGTGATATTAGCCTCAAAATCTGATTTTTTCCAGGTAGAAGCATCCATAGATAATCCAAATGCATTGCCCCAATTACCCTTAAGTGGAAAATTGGTTTGGGCAACAATTTTATTTGTTTCAAGATTTATGAAGGCAGGAAGACTTTGATTTACAAATGACCTTAATTCTATATTAAAAACTCCTTGGTTAATTAGTGTATTTTGATTTCTCTTTATAGCTTCTAATGTTATATCTCTGCCACCCTTGTAATCACTAGATGTTAACGTATTAATTAATTTCCAGCCATCGTTCCCTTTTTTAAAAAGCAATCCATAGTGAATACTCCTCTCTTTTACTATCCAAATATTTTGATAGTTTTCATTTAACTCCCTAACATCTTGAAAATGTTTCTTCCCTAAAAAATAAACCATCAACAAAACCTCTCCGTTATCAAGTTGAACTTGCTCAATATGCTTATAATTCATATCCTGCAATCCCTCAAGCAATTCTTTGTTGGAATTTGGATAGATTAAATATCGTCCATAATTACCATGTTGCCAATAGAACAATTTTTCTTCACTATTTTTAATCGAGTTTTCCCAAAAACCCTTTAATTCTTTATCTAAAATTTTACTTGATGCTGTAGGTAAATAACTGGCCCTTTTTGGCATTTTAAAATCTAAAAAATTCTTCTCACCTACTATAACTCGGGTAAAAATTGGACCGCCATCCAAAGTAGTGGACATATTATCTAAAACTCTAATTTCATTTTCACTTAAAAATACAAGATGATTTTTTCTTGGATAGCTATCTAACGTATATTCCATAACTATAGGGAATTTAGAATCGTCTATCGTGTATACTCCGTCAAAACCCCATCCATGATTTTCATATTTACCTACAGTGTGTCCACCGTAGAAAGAAAAGGTTCCATCTTCCTTGAATTCCCAATAATCAAAATTCTCATTATTACCTGCATAAGAATCTAACCCATACCATTTACCTATAATGCTCTTGTCTGCCTGAAAAAGAAGTTTTGCGTCATACTCTTTTTTTGAAAGTTGGGAATCAAAATCAGGCTCAATTATAGAATTAAAACTAATAGCAAAGAAGCTAATACTTATAACAATTATAATACCAATAACACTTATAAAGTAATCCAAAAAAATCAATCTAAAACTATTGTCTTTTTTATTTTTTCGCTTTGCAATATAGCGCCCTATTATAAAACCAACTATTCCACCAATTCCACCAATAATTAATAGCATCACAATAGCAGCTTCTGCCATAAATATAAGCATAATACCCAAAGGTACTAATACAATAAGGCAAATAAACCCAGAACTAATTATACCAATTAAACATCCAACAAATGGATATATAATATTACGTATTTTTTCAACTCTTGATTTTTCCATTGTATTGTTTTTATTTACACTAATTATAGTTTTCTATATTTTCGGCTTTTACATTAAATACTAAAAAAACTACTAATAACATTAAATATGCTTTTCTCATAAAATGTGATTTAAAAATTAGAATTAATAGCCATAAAGTACATATAGTACTGTTCATTTACTAAAAACAATAATGGCTTATAGGTAGTATTACAGTCCGTTTCAAGGTTAGTTTGAGCAAGGTATGGCATAACTGGGTCAAAACAATTTAATAACCCTTCTTTTACTAAAGCTTAAAAAACTGTATTAGGATTTTCTAGGAAATAACGAAAGGCTAACACTGTGTATAATTAATTGCGTGGTCACTGCCGACTTACGAACATTCCTGCGGAATATTCTATCTGTGATTTATTTGCTAAATTAGTTGCTTAAACACGCAACTAACCATACACAATCACGTTATACCCAATTACGGCCACAAAAAGGCGGCTCATTTCTTATTGTAATTCAATTAATAAGACTTCATCAGAAACATTTCCTGGGCCAACCCCTATGGTTTTCACAAGAATATCAGTATCACCTTTACCATTAATTATTTGAGTTGTATTAACATCAACAAATCGCCTGTAATAAGTAGTAAAACTAATTGTCCCGTTTTGATATACAACACTCGTTGCGCTATTCTTTAAATCAATATAAGAAAGTTGAGGAAATAAATCCTCAACTAAAAGAGAATCAAGACCTTTTTCAATTAATTCGTTAAATGTCACTCCATTTTCTGAAAATATTAAAATTGTGAATGGAGCTTCTGTATCAATAGGTGCAAAATTGATGACAAACTCACTTCCAATTTTTTGAGATTTAAGTGTTTTAGCCGCTGCCTCTAAATCATAGGCGAAATTCACAGCATTATCACTTGTAAAAGAACAAGATGTTGAAAAATTAATAATCATAACTATCATAAATAATTTTGATAGTTTCAAAATTCTAGTATTATTTAGTATTTTCTTCATCTATTTGTTTGGTTTTATTTGTAAACCTACAACATTATTATTCGAGAAAACTAAATGGGTATAACAACGTGTATAATTAATTGCTTAGTTCTCGCCTACTTGGAAATTCCTTCGGAATTTCCTCTGGTTCGTTTTCTTTCACTAATTTAGTTGCTAGCCAACGCAACTAACCACACACGAACACGTTGTGCTTCATTATCAGAAACCACCAACCAATGATAAAATTCTTTAGAAAAAAAGTAATCCTAAATATATTATAAAAATGAAAATAAATACTAACCAGTCAAACTTTGAAAATCTTTTAAAAACGCTGTCGTTGTTCATGTTAATGCTGTATTCGACATTGGTTACTGCACAAATCAAAGATTATAATGAAGTGATTACTAAAAAAGCCAAAATCATTGAGCAGAAAGTTATCGATTGGCGACACGATATTCACCAAAATCCAGAATTAGGAAATCGTGAATTTCGTACAGCTGCACTAATTGCTAAACATTTAGAATCGCTTGGCATAGAAGTACAAACTGAAGTTGGATTAACAGGTGTTGTCGGAATTCTCAAAGGAGATAAACCTGGTCCTGTTGTAGCACTTAGAGCAGACATGGATGCATTACCTGTTGAAGAGAAGAACGACTTGGTATTTGCTTCAAAAGTTAAAACCACATACAACGGTAAAGAAACTTATGTGATGCATGCTTGTGGTCATGATGGTCATGTCGCTATTTTAATGGGAGTTGCAGAAATACTTTCGGAAATGAAAAGGGACTTAAAAGGTACAGTTAAGTTTATTTTTCAACCAGCAGAAGAAGGTACACCAAAAGGCGAAGAAGGTGGTGCCGAATTAATGACAAAGGAAGGTGTGCTTGAAAATCCAAAAGTTGATGTAATTTTCGGACTACATATGGATGCATTAACCGAAGTTGGACAAATTACTTATAAGCCAGAAGGGATTATGGCGAGCGTCAACGATATGAAAATCACCGTTAAAGGAAAACCTGCGCATGGGTCAACACCATGGCTCGGAGTCGACCCAGTTTTAGTGTCAGCTCAAATTATCACTAATCTACAAAGCATTGTAAGCCGAAATATAGCGTTAACTGAAAATGCTGCAGTTGTAACCATAGGTGCTATAAATGGTGGAAATCGGAGTAATATCATACCTGAGCAAGTAGAAATGTTAGGAACAATCCGAACCTTTACAGAAGAAGACGAAGCTTTTGTGATAAAAAGGATAAAAGAAATTGTAGAATATATCTCAAAAGCTGCAGGAGCAAATGTCAATATAGAAGTTCCTTACTCTGACCGTTATCCTGTGACCTTCAATAATGTAAAATTAACCGAAATGATGTTGCCAACTTTGGAGAAATCAGCAGGAAAAGAGAATGTTTCTCTGATACCTGCCATTACTGGGGCTGAGGATTTTTCCTTTTTCGCTCAAAAAGTACCTGGTCTTTATTTTTTCGTTGGTTCAACGACTAAAGGAACAGATATGACGACTGTGGGAGACCACCATACACCACAGTTTGTAATGGATGACAGTGCTTTTAAAACGGGTGTAAAAGCGATGTGTAACTTGGTTTTTGATTATATGGAACTAAACAGTAAATAAAAATAATTTGTTTAACGAACTACAATGTGTTTTATGAATTTTAAAAATGGAATTAAATAACGAAAGCACAACACCGTATATAATTTATTGCTGGCTTCTCGCCTACTTACGAAAGTCCTCACGGTCTTTCTTGGTCGGTAATTATTTGCTAAATTAGTTGCTTAAACCACGCAACAAACCATATACAAGACCGTTGCCAACAAGCTGACCAAAAACCTCTGAATTGAAAATTAAACAGAATTATTTGAAAGGAAAATCTGTATTCATAGTTTCATTACTCGTAATCGGAATTACAATTCTGACTGTTTATCTGACTGGAATTAATTACAACCGAAGTCTGACTTCAAATCTGTACCTGTCATTAGGAATTATAGCAACGTCACTATTTCTATTTATGACTTATGGACTTTATAAAGGAATTGGACTGATTGACAATTTTCCAAAATTTCGGAATTTTAAAAGAGGAGATATAATGGGAAATGCTTCACCAACTTTTGACACGCCATCAATTGATGTTGGAGACGGAATTGGTGGATTGATTTTATCAATTCTCTTGTGGATTGGAATGACGATTTTGATAATTGTATTACTAATCGTTTTGGAGGCTGTCTTTTGGTTTTCGCTTTTTATAATTTTAGCGATGTTGTATTGGATTTTTTTCAGAGCATTAAAATTTGTTTTTAATAAATCCAAGGACACAAAAGGAGATATTGGGATTTCAGCATTTTACTCATTGACTTATACTCTACTCTATGTTGGCTGGATATTCGGAATTGTATATCTGACTGAAATAATAAAATAAAGCCAGTTGGCAACACCGTGTATAATTAATTGCTAAGTCACTGCCGACTTACGAAAATTCCGCTGGAATTTTCTATCTGTGATTTGTTTGTTAACTTAGTTGCTTAACCACGCAACAAACCATATACAACAACGTTACCCCTCATTAAAATAATCGAAATCAAAAGAATGAAAATATTGAAAAGAGTATTGAAATTTGTAAAAAGCCTATTGAAATATTCTCTGTATGCAGTCTTACTCTTAGTCGTTGTTATAGGAATTTGGATATTGTATACAAATCATTTGAAAAACGGATTCTCAGATGGATTTACTGAATCCAGTTTTGAATCGAACTACGATAAAGAAAAATACAGTGACTACCAATCCATTATAGATGCTATTAGTGAAGATCACGATTCGGCTGGTATTCAGGCAACAATTATTTTCAAAAATGGAGAGAAATGGACAGGAGCTAGTGGTTATGCTAATCATAGTAAAAAGATTCCTGTTACCAATCAAAGTATTTTCAACATTGGAAGCGTAACAAAACTCTATACATCAACACTGACAATATCGTTAGTTGAGCAGAAAAAACTGGCTTTAGATGATTCATTATCAAAATGGTTAAATATTGATAATTCTGAGTGGAGTGATTTAAAAATTAAGCAATTATTAAGTCATACAAGTGGTATTACAGATTATATGGAAGCTGTTCTACTAAAGCTTTTTACTTTTCCCAATAGAAGTTGGAATAAAGATGAATTGATTGGTGCTGTTTCAAAGGAGCCTTTATACGAACCAAATAGTTTTAACTATTCAAATACAAACTATCTTCTTCTTGGTAACATTATTGAGAAAAGCTCTGCAACTACTTACAGAGATGCTTTATTAACACAAATAATTACGCCTCTAAATCTCAAGAACACCTTTTATAACGACCCTAATATAGCAACATTACCAGTTGTACATAGTTATGAGACCGCCCTACCAGGTTTTGATAGACTTAATGTAACAGGGTTTAGAACCTCTTTTTTAACAAGTGGAAATGCAGCAGGTGCTATTTTATCGAACTCAGAAGACTTGGCGGTATTTACTCAGGCATTATTTGGCAATCTGCTTATTTCAGAATCTCATCTAAATATGATGACCAATTTCAAAACAATAAACGATTCTCATCTAGACATAAATACAGGATATGGTTTAGGAGTGAGTAGGTGGAATTTAGGCGGTCAAGAACTTTGGGGTCATAAAGGATTTATTTCTGGTTTTAATACTATTACAATGTATTCGCCTAGTGATCAATATATAATTAGCATATTAGCTAATCAGTCTAATGTGATTACTAACAACGTTTTAGAGGAACTACAGAAGGTTTTACTCAAAAAAAGTGAAATACCTAAAAATATAACTGATAATAACGAGGGGTAACACCGTGTATAATTAATTGCTTGGTCACTGCCGACTTACGAACATTCCTGCGGAATATTCTATCTGTGATTTATTTGCTAAATTAGGTGCTTAACCACGCAACTAACCATACACAACAACGTTGTAGCACATTAAAAAACAGATGAATATCTCAAGAATTATCTAAACACCTATAGTTGTTCCTAAAATGAAAACGTTAAAGAAACGGCTGAATAATTAATCTTTTGATTACCCCCTATTGCTCCGTTTTGTAATTGAATTTTAGCTTTTCTTTTATGTTTACCAGCAGAAATAAACAGTGGAATACTAACAACAGTAACTGCTCCACCTAAATAGGATAACCAAAGACCTTTATTATTATTTGTTGAATCATTATCAACAATTCCTCCGCTCATATTAATTCCAAGTCCTCCGACAATCATAGCTACTCCACCACCTAAAGCTATCCAAGCAGCTGTATTATTTGCTTTCTTTTTGCTTATATGAAAATCATATAATTCTTGAGTAGATTGATTTTTCTCTTCTGTTAAAACTTGTCCTAAAGCATTATTTGAAAAGCCTAAATAAAATATCAGGATTATTAGGATTGTTTTTGTTATTTTCATAAGATAAATATTTAAAATTAATTATACTTTTAATATTGATTTGAAGCAAATTATTATCTGTCTAAAGAAAATAAAAGGTACAAAAAAAACATTAACACCATTAAAATCAATAATTTAGACAAAAATTTAATAAAAAAAACGTGCTACAACACCGTGTATAATTAATTGCTTGAGTGTCTAAGTGCCAATCGGAAAATTCTCTGAATTTTCCTCAGGCTCGTCCCCTTTTGCTATCTTTAATCCCAGCGCAATTAACCATACATAATCACGTTGTAGCCAATATGAACAAACGCATTTTCTTAATATCAATAATCGGATTTCTATTTCTTACTTCTTGCAATAAGGAGAAAGTAAGAGTAATAGAAAATGATGATTTCAAATGGACTATAACCATTCCGAAAAATTTTAAAGAAGTTTCCGAAAAGAATTGGGATAAGGTTAAGTCAAACGGAATAGAATCATTCGAAAAATTCTCTGACCAGAAAGTAAAAAAAGATGATATTGAAAATACTTTATTTGCATATAAAAATGGACCATTCCACACGTTGGAATCAAACTTTAAAATAATCGATACGACTGAAAATTATTCAAAAAGCAATAAAGAATTGAATACTGTGACGTACGAATCTTTGAAAAAAGCAATGTCAAATACAGAATTAGATTCTTTATCATCTAAACAAGTGATAAGCGGAATGGAATTTGACACTTTCGAGATTAATTTTGACTATCCGAATGGCGAAAGACTTAAGACAAAGAGTTTTAGAAGATTATTTGGAAATAAAAGATTTACAATAAACATACTTTACAAAAATGAGACAATTGGAAAAGAACTGATTAACTCTATTAAAAACTCGAATTTTGAATAAATACTGGCTACAACAACGTGTATAATTAATTGCTTGGTTCACTGCCGACTTACGAACATTCCTGCGGAATATTCTATCTGTGATTTATTTGCTAAATTAGTTGCTTAACCACGCAACTAACCATACACAACAACGTTGGCAGTAAGATGAAAATTATGAGATACATTTCAATTGTTCTAATAGTATTTGTAATTACCTCATGTAATTTAAATACACAATCAGAATCCAACTCAATTTTCACAAAAGATATTGATGGAATGTTTGGAATCTTAAATACTAAATGTGACGATGCTATTGTTTACTTAATGGACGATATACACGCAAAATTATTAAGACGCGATTACGACAGTTTGAGCTTAATTAAAATTCAGAATTACGATAAACTGACGAAAGATTATTTAAAATATTTAAACGGAATTGAAAAGCAGTACGCTGAAAATAAAGTCAATCCATTTTTTTCCTATGGTAAGTATACCGAAAAAGGAATTGAATACTTAACAAAAACGGAATCGTACGAAAATGAGATTTTAAAATTAGCGAGTGACAATCAAATGAAGAATAGAATTCGTTCTAAAGCTGGAGCATATAGCGTAATTGCAATAGATGGATATGAAGTTAAGCATTTGGATTACTATTTTGATGATTTACCACATAAAGGAATTGTAACTTATTTAAAATTTAGGAGGCAAGGCATATTAGAACTTGAAAAAGACTTTCTGAATGAAATACTCATTAAACCTGAACAAAATCCTACTGCCAACAACGTGTATAACTAATTGCTTGGTCTGTGTATACTCGGAAAATCCTACGGATTTTCCTCTGGTTCGTGTTCTTTTTGCTAACTTAGTTCCTTACCAACGCAACTAGCCATAACACGAACACGTTGTACGCAAGCTTGACTCGCACTGAATAAAGGTTGCGTAATACTTAAAACCTAATAACAATTCAGTCCATATTTATCATTATTCAAAGGGTTTGCCACAGATGGCATAAAGATGTCATAAGCTTGGCGCAAGTGACAACGCCCATTGTATTTAATTTTGCTCACTGAACATTAAATACAAATCAATGAATAATTTTTTTACAACACTCACTTTTCTTTTCATTACATATTTTAGCTTTAGTCAGAGCTATGAATCAAAAATAGACTCTATAGTTTCTTTACATTATAGTTCTAATGATCCAGGCATTTCAATTTTGGTAGCGAAAGACGGTAAAGCCATTTATCAAAAAGCTTTAGGAAAATCAAATTTAGAATTAAATACACCTATACAGCTAAACAGTGTATTTCAGATTGGTTCAATAACAAAACAATTTACTGCAGTTTCAATTTTAATGCTTGCAGAGCAAGGTAAGCTCAATATCGAAGATAAAATTGGAAAATATATTCCCGAATATGCAGAGGTTGGAAAAGATATTACCATTCATCACTTATTAAATCATACTTCGGGAATAAAAAACAAAACGCCTTTAAGTGAAAAGAATTATACCTCTAGAATGGATAGGTCTCCAAAAGAACTCATTACCTATTTTAAAGATGAACCATTGGTATTTATGCCTGGTGAAAAATTTAAATACAGTAACGCAGGTTATATTTTATTAGGGCAAATTATTGAAACAATTTCTAAGCAATCTTATGTTGAATTTATTCAAGAAAATATTTTTGATAAAATAGGAATGACGTCATCATACTATGGAAATATGAAACAAATTATTCCAAACAGAACTACTGGTTACATAATTGAACAAAATAAATATATAAACGCAGATTATATGAGTTTGTCATTAGCATATTCAGCAGGTGCTATATTATCTACTACAGAGGATCTTTTAAAATGGCAAAAAGCATTACTTTCAAACACTCTTTTAAAAGCGTCTAGTATAAAGCAGGCTATGACACCAACCCTATTAAATAGTGAAAAAAGAATACCTTACGGATATGGCTTTCGGTTTTCAAGATTGGGGAATTCTCCTGTAATTGCACACACAGGAAGCACAAAGGGTTTTACCGGTATTGCTCTGTTTTTACCTCAAGAAAATATGTATATAACTGCATTAACTAATTGCAATTGTAAAAATGTAAATAACGTTGCAAAACAAGTTGCAGAATTATTTGTTACTATACCTGACGCAAATAAAATTTCAGCAGTCACTAAAACCATTGAACAAGTAAAGAAGTCAATTGCTGTTCCCGTAGAAATATTAAATAACTATACAGGAACTTATGAGGTTAAACCAAACGTAAACCTTACAATCGGTTTAGATAACACAAATCAATTATACTTATTAGCTCCAGGTCAAACTAAAAAGGTCGAACTTTTTGCTGAAACTCAAAATCATTTTTTTGTAAAAATTGTAGATGCAGAAATCACGTTTAATAAAAATGAAACGAATAATGTTATTAGCTTAACAATGAATCAATCTGGTCGTAAAATTATCGCTAAAAAGAACTAGTATGAAAAACAACGAAAAAACTACTTTACAGCAAGCCATATATTATGCTAAAGCACCCATAATAATTGCACTAATCCTAACACCTGTTAGATATTGTTTAGAATTATTGGGATTGCCTGAAAATGCTATTTTTATTATCGGGCTACTTTGGCTTACTTTAGGATTTGCGATATATTTAGGCATTAAAATAGCTATGCATAAAAAAGCATTCAAGATTCTTTTATTAAGCTTGCTTATTTACTCACCTATTTCAAGGATTCCAGTTGCCATACTTTGGTGGGTAGATACAAAATGGGAAATTGGTACCCATTATGGACTATATTATGATAATTTTGGGCAAGCGCTATTAAATCATGTTATATATGGGTCGTTAGTTCAATTGGTTCCTGGATTTTTATTAGGAACATTAACCATAACAATAATGAGGTACAGAAAAACTTTAACTAAAAACAAACCTTTAAAAAATGGATAACAACTATTTAGCTTTAAGAGTAAAAGAATTGAGAAACCAGAAAGGAATGTCACAAGAATTTCTAGCAGAAGAATCTGGTTTAAGTTTACGAACTATTCAGCGGATTGAAAAAGGGGAGTCAAACCCAACAGGTGAGTCATTGAAGCGATTAGCAAATGCATTAAATGTAAGTCCAGATGAGTTGATAGATTGGTCTGTAAAAGAAGATAAAAAATATTTAACGTATCTTAATCTCTCTGCACTTACATTTCTATTTTTCCCATTACTCGGAGTTTTAATTCCATTTATACTTTGGACATCGAAAAAAGGTAAGATTAAAAACATCAATAAGTTGGGTAAAGATTTAATCAATTTCGAAATCACATGGACAATACTGCTATTTTTTATCCCTATAGTATTGTTATTAATCTCAAAAATCGGACTCACAGACCAAATAACTTTAAGTACATTTTTTATGGTTATTGGCTTTTTGTATGTCGCCAATTTAGTATTAATATTAATAAATACATTGAGAATTAACAATAAAAAAGAGGTGATATATAGTCCTCGAATTAAGTTTTTAAAATAAAAAAGCCAGCGTACAACAACGTGTATAGTTAATTGCTTGGTTCTTTCCTACTTTGGAAATTCCTTCAGAATTTCCTCTGGTTCGTTTTCTTTTGTTAACTTAGTTCTAGCCAACGCAACTAGCCATACACAACACGTTGATGATCATTGTTTAGCTCGATTAGTAACTTATTTGGGAGAGGCAATGATTTTGTTCTTTTAATCTCAATAACAATGAAACAAAAACGTGTTGTTTCATTGTTATTTCATTGTTTTGTTGTTACCCGTTGAGAATTAAAAACCCTTCAAACAGATTAAAAACAGCGTCACTTGACACAAACAACAACGTGTTGTTTAGTTGTATGTTATGGAAATCATGCACAACTCTAAACTAAAAGAAGAAACTATTAATTTTATTTCACATATAACTAGTTAGCACAATTGCTCAAAAATCAACTATTATTTAAAAGGCCTAGTTTTATTATTTCGGTGTTTTTTTTGAATTTTAAATAACCACTCTTCAAAAAATAGTATTAAAAAAAATACAATTTAAATTAAATATGTAGAACAATATTTACAGATAAACTATGACACATTCAATTAGGTCATAATAGGGATGTTTTCCTAGATTATTTTGAGGAATATTTCGAACAAGTAAATACCGAGCATTTAACTTCTCTAAGATTTCATTGAGATCTCCCTTTGTTACTGGTTTACTCGAATTTGATGTAAATATAGATTTTAAACCATCCGCTAATAAAGATCCTGCTGCTGCATCACCAACTCCTGCATAAGTCATTTTTTGTTTTCCGAATTCTGGAACCTTTATCGGTGGTTGTGCTTTTTTAAGCATATCCAAATTATTGCTTTTCTTGTTCCTAACCCTACAAGCATTTGATCGACACGAATTGCTACAATATTTTTGAACACTTCTTCTTTTTGGAATATATTCAGTAAAACAATACTGACAAATGTAATATTTGGATTCTTTCATTATGCGTTAAATAAACGTTCGTTTGACGCTAAAATAAGCAATCTATTGTTTTTTATCTGTAATTATAGAGAAATCAACATTAAAAATGGACTCCAATATCAAATCTTCTGACAATAATAAAGTGTTACTCTTTAACTGATGAATATTTGACTTTTTATCTCTCTTTTGCAGCATTAAATCATATTGTTTCTGAAAAAGGTCTTTGTTATTATCTTCATCAGTTACTTCTTTAATAAAGTCCATTCCATTTTCCACAAGCGACATTGGATTAGGATCTGAAGACAATGGTTTTAAGTTTAGTTTTTCGTTAAGATCAGTAACGTGTTTCTCTATACATTCAAGTTGTATTTCAAATGCTCTCTTTATATGTTTTCCAGAGTATTTTATATCACTATTTAAATTTTCGGTGTAGTAATTTGCAATAGTATAAAGACCATTAATCTTTTCCATATAATCATTTGAAATGAACTGAAATATTTTAATGGTCTTTTGATCTTCTATCTCCATAAGTTTTAAAAGATTTCTGTCCAAAACCGTTTTTTTCAAAAGGATATGTGAACCTATTGGTGTATCCTTGTCAATAAAATAATTATTTCCATTGCTCTCTAAAACAAATACTTTATTTGAGTAATCATATAAAATATTTTCTCTTTCATTTTCCACAAATATCGTATTCAAAACATGCCTAGGAATATAACAAACTGATGCTAAGAATAAATTCTTCGCTAAATAATTATGTATGTCTTCGTAGCTATCCATATTCTATGAATTAGTTTTCAAGCATTTTTGAATAATCCTCAGGTAAATGAGCATCCAACTTTCTCAGATATTTATCCAGTGCAACCATAGTGGAGTGTCCAGTAATTAACATAAGTTTACTCTTTGCCTGGAATGGCGTCATAGTTTTTACTAATTCATAATATAACTTAGTAACAAATGTATGACGGAAACTATACAAGGTATAATCTAGATCTAAATCAAATTTCTTCTTGATTAATTTAGTAAATCGTTTTGTAAAGTACCCTCTTCTACTCTCAAGTTTGGCTTCCCAATCCTTTCCAATACCATTTGGTGTAAACAATAGATTATTCTTATCCATATTACTAAGATCTGGAATTTCCTTAATTAGAATTTCAGGTATAATCTTAGTTTTTAAAGGACTATTCTTAGCTTTAAAGCTGAGTGTTGCGTTTTTTATATCCAAATCACCAACCCTTAGTCGGCATACTTCAATTGGTCTTAAAAAATTATATGCAACAAATTTGACGTATAGTAATAGTAAGTCATCATGCTCTTGCAGGTAATCAAATATTTCCTTTTGCTGATCTTGAGAATAACGTCTGTTCCTTTTAGGACTTGATTTTAGAACTTTGATTTTTTGGATAAGATTATCTCCAACAATATCATTATCCTCAAGACATTGAAAAAAACTACTCAAACTTGCCCTATAATTATTTCTATTCTTTGCTGATGATCTTTTTAAAATATGGTTTAAAAAATCAATACATAATTGTTTATCGACTTCTGTAACATACTTTATATCATCATTAGCGTCATCTAACCACTTTTTAAAAACATTTAAATGGCTTTTGTAGGATCTCAAACTACTATCTTCCAAAGTCTCCTTTTTAAGGCTTAAATCAAAATCCAAAGCCTTTTCAATAGTATATCCTTTATCTAATTGGTTATCCGATGAATGAGAGACCGATGGTGCTCTGTTATTTGGATCTAAATTAAGAGTAGTTTCTTTAGCTGATTTAGATTGTAGTCTATTTAAATGAAGCTCTGTATTATCTTTAAACGGATCATATCCTTCTTTTAGATATTTCACAATTATATTACGATAGACAGTTAAAACAGTCATACGTTCCTCCTTGGTCTTATAAGTATTAGCATTTCCATAGAATGGTGTCTGACGCTCTAACTTATTGGTCTCGGGGTTACGATAAGAAAAATAGACATACCAACGCTTACTAATGTCGCCTTTGGCTGTGTGAATTTTTGGATTGGAAAACTTTGCTTTCAATGAAAAATCGTATGCACTTTCGTATGCACTTTTGTATTCTCTGTGAATTAATTGTTTAAAATTAAGCATAAAAAAACGGTTTGACAACTTCAAACCGTTTATTCACAATGCACTAAGCTTAGTAGCGGGAACTGGACTCGAACCAGTGACCTTCGGGTTATGAGTAAGGAAATCCTTTTGATACATAATTGAAAATCAATTATTTAAATTATTTTATATACATAAAATCCGCTTTTTAAGAGTATAAAGATACTTCAAAAAGATACTTTTTTTTAGTACTATAGAGAAAACTTATATATACCTAACAGATCTATAGTAGTAACAATTTTGAATATTTAAATGACGATTGAGATATTGTATCTAACTCATCTACTAAAATTGAACTTGTAAGATGTAAGTAGAGGAAATGACGGAATTGATATCCTCATTTTTGAGATGAACTAAAGAGGATACGAATTTTTAATTAATCAAATAGAGCCACTATTTTTGTCCTAACAATATTTGATTAATAGCAAGCCAACCATGGAAATCATGGATGACTTTTATTTTTAGAGCTGTATTTATAGAAGAATTATGTAAGGAAACTTTTGCATTGAACACTTATGAGGAGATAAATCAGAAGAATATATTATTTCTTCCTAAAGCATCGAAAGGGTTAACGAAATGAAAAAGCTGAAATTGGGGACTATATCCAAGACCTTTGTTAATGAAGCTCTTTTTCTGGATTGTAGTTTTTACGGAATGGAAGAAATGTGCTGAATGGTGAAGATCATAAAAATTAGAAATAAACCCAAAATCACCTATAAATGAATGATTATTAAAAACATCTCAAATAGTAAAATGTTCATTGTGTTATACTGAAATAGGTTGACTCTTTTTTTGTTACTATTTATACGTTCAAAAGATTTTTTTCAGCCGTTTAGAAGGCAAAAAAATAGTTTGAACTAGGACAGTTCTTAAATGGTTAGTTCAGGTAAATTTACTTTATTTTTTCGATACGATTTGTATTTGATATTTGGATTAAGGTGTACTTCGGCTGGTTTTCTTAGATCCAGGCTAAAATG
>Ga0316189_10003267_pt1 | contig 15756 bp, 11 predicted proteins | sample LowCovwburrow_MG_FD_204930 | JGI IMG/M metagenome (GOLD analysis project Ga0316189, IMG submission 204930) | Coastal sediment microbial communities from Maine, United States - Lowes Cove worm burrow | ecosystem: Environmental > Aquatic > Marine > Coastal > Sediment | place: USA: Maine... | reverse complement strand
TCGGGCGGAGAGATCGGGCGGCCCGATCGGGGGCTCAGCGCGGGGGCTCAGCGCGGGGGCTCAGCGCGGGGGCTCAGCGCGGGGGCTCAGCGCGGGGGCTCAGCGCGGGGGCTCAGCGCGGGGGTTCAGCGCGGGGGCTCAGCGCGGGGGCTCAGCGCGGCCGCTCAGCGCGGCCGCTCATCGTGGCCGCTCGCCCCGGGGGCTCAGCGCCCCTGCGCGGCGTTGAGATCGACGGCGACGAGCCATAGGTCACCGGCCTCATCGCCGGCGAGCAGGTCCGCGACGGCGTCGTCGTTCTCGTCGGTCACAGGGGCGACCGCGAGGGCGGCGAAGGGGTGGCCGCCGCTCAAGGTGGAGAGGCAGCGCTCATCCTTGAGCGACCAGAGGCGGAGGCTTCGGTCGACGCCGACGCTGACGATGTGATCGTCGTCGACGAAGCCGACGCCGACGACGGCCCCTTCGTGACCCCGCAGGGTGGTCCGCTCGCGGCCGCGGCGGAGGCTCCAGAGACGGACGGTCCCGTCGTCCCCGGCCGAGAGCAAGCGTTTGCCGTCAGGGCTCGTCGCGAGCGCCCGCACGGCCCCCTCGTGTCCGGCGAGGGTCATCAGCTCGCGCCCATCGCCGGGATCCCAGGCTCGGATCATCCCGTCGGCGCCGGCCGAGAGCAGGCGACCGGAGGGCGCGTAGAGGCAGCTGTGAACCTCGCCGCGGTGACCGCTCAGGGTCCGCAGCTCCTGGCCCGAGGCGAGCTCCCAGATCTTCAGGGTGGCGTCATGGGAGGCGGAGGCGAGGTGAGCTCCGTCGGGGCTCAGGGCTCCGTCGGAGACCCACTTCTGATGGCCGACGAGCGCGCGTGTTTGCAGCTGACGGGCGGCGTCCCAGATCCGGATCGTCCGATCCGAGCCGGCGCTTATCAGGGTCTCGCCGGTGGCGTCGAGGGTAGCCCCGAGGACAGCGTGCTCGTGGCCGGTGTAGACCCCCCTCGCGGCGCCGCTGCGGCGATCCCAGCGGCGGAGAGTGCCGTCAGCGCCGGCGCTGTAGAGAAACTCGCGAGCGATCAGGCAGGCCCGGATCGCCCCCTCGTGGGCGTCTGCGGCCTCGGGTCTCGCGAGCTCCTGATCCGCTGAGCCCGAGCTCGAGAGCCGCCAGCGGCGGATCGTGTGGTCTTTGCCGGCGCTGTGGAGGATGGTGGCCCCTCGGTCGCCGAGGGCGACGTTGACCATCTTGGTGTGACCGCGCAGCTCATGGTGTTCACCGTTGGCCGAGAGATCCCAGAGCCGCAGGCTGCGATCGCGCGAGCTCGAGAGGAGACGACCATCGTCGAGGAACGAGCATGAGGTGACCCAAGAGCCGTGTCCGATGAACTCGTGTTGGACAGCGCCGTCGGCGAGCGACCAGACCCAGACCCTGTTGTCGTAGGAGCTGGCGGCGATCGAGCCCCCTGCGGGGTCAAAGGAGAGGTCGCTGACGGCGTACTCAGGGCCGCTGAGGGTGCGCGTCAGGCCGAGCTCGGCGGTCGTCCAGAGCTTGACGCTCTTGTCGTGGGAGCCGGTGGCGACGATGTGACCGTCGGGGCTGAGGGCGATCGCAGTGCCGCCGAGCTCGTGGGACCAGGCGCGTGCTCGCTCGCGGATGTCAGCGCCTTCGCAGGTCCAGGCGATGAGGAGACCGTCCGCCCCGAGCGAGACGAGCGTTCCCCCGTCACGGCTGATCGCGAGGCCCTCGATCCCGCCGTCGTGACCGCTGTAGCGGCCGAGCTCGGCGCCGGAGCGGGGATCCCAGAGGAGCAGGAGCCCGTCGTCGCTCGCGGTCAGGAGATGACCCTCGGGGGTGAAGGTGCAGGCGTTGACCGCCCCGCTGTGGCCGCAGAGGCTGAGCTGCTCCCGCCCGGAGGTGACCCGCCAGAGCTTGACGGTCGTGTCGACGGAGGCCGAGGCGAGGAGCTGCTCGTCGGGGCTGAGGGCGAGGTCGGTGACCGCCCCGGCGTGGCCCTCGAGGAGCGTCGTGGCGCCCTCGCGGTGGTGTCGCGGGAGGCGTCGGCGGAGCGCCGGTCGCCTATCGGCGAAGAGCTCGCGGAGCGCCGCGTCGGTCAAGCCTCGGTCGGCGAGCTCGCCCCAGAGGAGCGCGGGGAGGGCCTGCGGATCCGCGCGGAGCGCCGGGTAGGCGGCGATGAGCGATGAGCGGAGCGCGGTCAAGCGCCCGCCGCGGGCGGGATCGGGGTCGAGCGTCGCGGCCTCGTCGAGGTCGGCGACGATGTGGCCGAGGCCGTCGGCGGTGATCGTCGCCATGAGGGCGCTGGGGTCGGAGACGAGGTCGGAGACGAGGTCGGAGGCCGCGGGCCAGTCGGCGCTGCCGATGGTGTGGCGGAGCCGATGGCGACCGGAGTAGGCGGCGCCGAGGGAGGGGAGGACCTTGAGCAAGTGTCGCTGCGCCGCCATACGAAGTGGCTCGCCCAAGATCCGACGAAGGGCCGGGCGGACGCCGGGGAGGAGGGCGATCTCTGTCGCGGTCTCCGGGCGCAGGAGCGGCGTCAGGAGCCTGAGCAGCGCGGCGCTGTCGCGCTCGTCGACGACGCCCGCGAGCAGCAGGGGGAAGACCTCCGGGCTCAACGGCTCAGCGGTGGCGTAGAGAACTGCGAGCGCCGCGGCGAGCGGTCGACGGAGCTCGTCAGACGCTCGCTCGGCCGTGAGGAGAGCGTCCACCACCGGGGCCGACGATGTCGCGCGGAGGAGGAGCTGGCCGACCTCTGCGACGCTGATGTTGTGTTCTCGGTCCTGAGCGTGCTCGTCCTGAGCGTGCTCATCTTGAGCGTTCTCGTCCTGAGTGTTCTCGTCCTGAGCGTGCTCGTCCTGGGTGTGCTCGCGCTCGTGCTGAGTGTGCTCGCGCTCATGCTGAGTGTGCTCGCGCTCATGCTGAGTGTGCTCGTCCTGCGCGGCGATCGAGATCGTCTCGCGGTCTCCGAGGGCGGCGAGCCAGGGGCTCGCGCTCGTCGGCGGGTGGGCCGTGGCGATGACAAAGACGCCGCGGGGCAGCACGTGCGGGAGCAGGCGCGGGAGCGGATTATCGTCGGGGTCCCGCGGGTGCAGCTCGTCGAGGTCGTGGATGACCAGGAGCAGGGTGCGGCTCGGGGGCGCGAGGTGGCGCTTGCTGAGTCGGGCGAGGAGCTCGGGGAGGCGGCCGTGGAGGGGGGCTCGGGGATCGGCGAAGTCTGGAAAGAGGGCCTCGACCGCCGCTGCCAGGCGCTCGCGCAGGGCCTCTGGGCGATCCTCTCCGTCGGCCCCGACCGTGAGCTCGACGATGAGCTCACCGTCCTCCGCGAGCTCGTCGAGCCAAGCGCGGAGCGTCGGCCTGAGATCCACCGCCGGCGGGGCGTCGACGAAGAGAAAGCCGCAGGGGCGGGTCACCTCGTCCATCCAGGCGTTGAGCTGCCCGTGAAGCGCGGACAGAGGCCGTAGCTCGGGTGTGGACTTTGGCGGCTCCGCGGATCGGCTCTCTTCGCTCACAGATCTGCTCCTAGGTCGCGCCAAGGATACTGCCTCGTCGACGGTGAGGCGACCTCGGTGGTCTCGTCGGCTGGGCGCTCTGTCTTGTCAGCGGGGCGGGGTGTCGGTCGCACTCGCCCTGGTGTCATGGTTCGCCGACCTCGGCGAAGAGCGGGCGGTTCGCTGGGAGAGCCAGGCCGCGCCGAGCATGATCGACCCGCCTAGGAAGAGGCGCGGGAGGTCGGCCTCTTCGCCGAAGAGCAGCAGCGCCGCCGCGATCCCGAGCGGGATCTTGAGGTTGTTGAGCACCGCGAGGGTCGCCGGCGCGGTTCGGACGGCGCCTGCGTTCCAGGCGAAGAAGCCGACGCCGGAGGCGATGAGGCCGAGGTAGGCGAGGGCGGCGAGCGCAGGAGCGTCGAGCTCCGCGAGCCCGGGCCATCCGCCGCGGAGGCTCGTGGCGATGCCGGTGACGGCGAGGCCCCCGAGGAGGAGGAGGACATGGACCTGGCGATCGCGCAGCTCCGGTCTGTGGATACGCAGGCGGCGGTACTCGATCTGGCCGACGGCAAAGCAGAGGTTCGCGGCCTGGACCAGCGCGAAGCCGACGAGAAGATCGCCAGAGCCGAGGTCGCGCTCGCTGAGGAGCGCGGCGCCGAGCACCGCGAGGGCGGCGCAGAGCAGCCCGAGGGGCCGCAGGCGGCGGGCTCGAAGGTCGCTCCAGAGGACGACATAGATCGGCGTGAAGACGGTGAAGAGGGCGATCTGATGGGCGTCCAGGTGGGCGTAGGCGGCCAGATAGAGGCAGTACATGAGCCCGTACTGGATCGCGCCGATCGCCAGGAGCTGGCCGCCGAGGCGGCGCTCGGTGAGGGCTGGGCCGCCGACGAAGGGGGCGAAGAGGGCGACCGAGAGGAGCAGCCGCGCCCAGCCGACAAAGCCTGGGTCGAGGGCGGCGAGGCTCGTCTTGATGATCCCGAAGGAAAAGGCCCAGATGAGCGATGCTAGGAGGAGGTAGAGCATCGACGCGGGGTCTTCTTCGACTTCATAATTCGCCGCGGGTCGTTGACGATGCTCTACCCGGCGCTCTTGAGCGTCAAACCGAACTCTTCCGCCTCGCGCGGGGGGTCCGGTGGACGACCTGTCCCGTCGGTTCGGTTCCGAGACAGGGCCGCGGTCGCGGTCGCGGTCGCGGTCGCGGCCACGCCTACGGCGTCACGGTGCGCAGGGTGTCGACCGCGTGCACCGGCGCCATGTCGCCGGCCATCAGGTGGGCGATCGAGGAGTAGACCAGGCGCTGGGCGGCGACCCGGCTCTTGCCCTCAAAGACAGGCGAGGTGACGACGATGCTGTAGTGACCACCGCCGCCCGTGACCTCGACGTCGGCGCCCTCGATCGCGGCGACGATGGACTCGCGGATAGCGTCGGTGACGGAGCCCTTAAAGTCGGTCGGGTGTTCGCTCATGACTCTGCTGTATAGCGGTCCGGCTGGGCCGCGGCAATCGCCGGATCCTTGCGGCGGCCAGCGCTCTCGTCCGGCTACTCGCCGATGATCTTGAGCTCGAGCTCCAGGGCAACCCCGTGGACCTCAGCGACCTTCGCCCGGACGAGCTCGACCAGGGCGAGGAGGTCAGCGGCGGTGCAGGCCTGCCGCCGCTCGACGACCAGCCAGTTGGCGTGCTTGGGGCTGACGAAGGCCCCGGCGACGCGCGTGCCCTTGAGGCCAGCGGCCTCGATGAGCCGACCCGCGTGGTCCCCTGGCGGGTTTTTGAAGGTCGAGCCGGAGTTGGCGACGCCGGTCGGCTCCCGCTCGCGACGGCGGCTGCGGAGGCCGGCGATGTCGGCCTCGATCTCCGCGCGAGCTCGCGGCCTCAGCCCGAGGCTCGCGCCGATCACGATCTCGCTCGGGGGCAGGTCGGAGGCGCGGTAGCGAAAGCCGCAGGCGTCGTGGTCGCGGCGGATGAGCGCGCCATCGCGGCCCAAGGAGCGGACCTCGGTGACGACGTCCTTGAACTCCCCGAGGTAGGTCCCAGCGTTCATCACCAGGCCGCCGCCGACGCTCCCCGGGACGCCGCCGAGGAATTCGATCCCGCCGAGCTCCCAGTGGAGCGCCGCCTTCAGCAGCTTGCCGGTGCTAGCCCCGGCCTCGACCTCGATCCGCCCGGGGCCGCTGTCAGGGTCGGGGCGCGAGACGTCGTTGAGATGGCCGAGGTTGATGACGATCCCGCGAACGCCGCGATCGCGGACCAGGAGGTTGGTCCCGGAGCCCACGAAGGTGACCGGGATCGCCCCGGCGTGGGCGCGCTCTAGGAGCCCTTGGAGCGCGCTTGTCCGCCGCGGGCGGGCCCAGAGATCCGCAGGGCCGCCGAGGCGCAGGGTCGTATGCCGTGACATCGGCTCATCGGCGCGGAGCTCGAGCTCGTCGGCGACGTCGCTGAGGTCGCCGAGGCGATCGAGGAGCGCCGCGCCCCGACCGTCGCCGTGCGCCTGGGTGTCGGCGGAGGTCGTCACTGCGCCGCGGCCGTGTCGCTGAGGCGGAGCGTGAGCTCGTGCGAGACCCGGGTGATCGACCCGGCGCCTAGGGTGATGACAAGATCGCCGGCCATCGCCAGGCCGTCGAGGTGCTCGCTGAGGGCGTCCAGCTCACGGACGAGCTCCACCGGCCGCGACGGTCGCCGGGCCTGGCAAAGCTCGACGATCCGCTCGATCGTGATCCCGTCGAGGGGCGCCTCGCCGGCGGCGTAGATGTCGGTGAGAACGACGACATCGGCGGCGTCGAGGCACTCCGCGAACTCCTCCAGGTGGTCGCGGGTCCGCGTGTAGCGGTGGGGCTGGAAGACGGCGATGAGGCGGCGCTCGGCGTAGCTGTCGCGGGCGCCCCCGAGGGTCGCCGCGATCTCGGTCGGGTGGTGACCGTAGTCGTCGACGACGAGGACACCGCGACCCTCCCCGCGGACGGTGAAGCGGCGCTGGACCCCGTGGAATTCGGCGAGCGCTCGCTGGCTGACAGCGGGCTCGAGGTTGAGGAAGTCGGCGACCGCGATCGTCGCGAGGGCGTTGAGGGCGTTGTGCCGCCCCGGCATGTGGAGGACAAACTCGCCGATGTCGACGCCGTGGGCCTGGACCCGGAAGATCGTGTTGGGGCCGTCGTGGCGGAGATCGGTGGCGACGTAGTCGGCCTTCGGATCAAAGCCGTAGGTGACGTAGCGCTTGCCGAGGCGCGGGAGCATGTCGGCGATCCGCGGGTCGTCGACGCAGACGACGGCGAGGCCGTAGAAGGGGACCCGGTTGGCGAAGCCGACGAAGGCGTCGAGGAGGGTCGCGGTGTCGCCGTAGTGGTCGAGGTGCTCGTCGTCGATGTTGGTGATCACCGCGACCATCGGCGAGAGCATCAAGAACGAGCCGTCGCTCTCGTCGGCCTCGACGACCATCAGATCGCTGGTGCCGAGGCGGGCGTTGGTGCCGAGGGCGTTGAGCTTGCCGCCGATGACGACGGTCGGGTCGACGCCGCCGGCGTGGAGGACGGTCGCGACCAGGCTGGTGGTGGTCGTCTTGCCGTGCGATCCGCCGATCGCGATCCCCTGCTTGAGGCGCATCAGCTCGGCGAGCATCTCGGCCCGCGGGATCACCGGGATCTTGCGGGCGTGGGCGGCGACCACCTCTGGGTTGCTCGGCGGGATCGCCGACGAGATCACGACCACGTCGACATCCGCGAGGTGGCTGGCCTCGTGACCGTGGTGGATGGTCGCGCCCATCGACGAGAGGCGACGGGTGATCTCGGAGTCGGCGAGGTCGGTGCCGGTGACCTCGTAGCCGAGGTTGATCAGGACCTCGGCGATCCCGCTCATGCCGATGCCGCCGATGCCGACGAAGTGGATGTGAGTGTCGCGCTTACGAAACATGCGGGCTAGATCGGGCGAAGTGCTGTGGACGGCGCCCTGGAGCGCGTCTAGCAGGGTTTGAGCGAAAACAAAACCACAAAGAGGGAGGCCCTAGGGCCTGGGCTGGCCGGTGCTGGCCGGCGCTTGTCTTCACCTGGGGGGAACGCGCGGGGTCCGGTGGATCATCCGTCCGTCGCGGCCCGTCGCGGCCCGTCGCGGCCCGTCGCTCTGCCGGGTCGGCGCGCTCGCGAGCGGGGGGGCGTTGGCGTCGGCCTCGATCTCGGCTATAGCCCCTCCTGTGCGCGAAATCGACCCTGGCCTCGCCCGCGAATTCGCCCGCGCCCTCGGGCCGTGGTTCGCGGCGCATCAGCGTGATCTGGAGTGGCGGCGGACCCGGGACCCGTACTCGATCTGGGTCTCGGAGATCATGCTCCAGCAGACCCGCGTCGACACGGTCCGCAGCTACTACCGCGACTTCTTGCGGCGCTTCCCCGACGTCGGCACGCTCGCCGCGGCCGACGAGGAGAGCGTGCTCCAGGCCTGGAGCGGGCTCGGCTACTACCGTCGGGCTCGGCTCCTCCACCGCGGCGCCCGCTACGTTTACGGCGAGCTCGGCGGCGAGGTCCCGGCGACGGCCGAAGCTCTGCGCAAGGTGCCGGGGATCGGCCGCTACACCGCCGGAGCGATCGCCTCGATCGCCTTTGACCGGCCCGAGCCGCTGGTCGACGGCAACGTCGCCCGGGTCCTCTCGCGCCTCCTCGACATCGAAGACCCCAAGCTGCAGGGGGCGGACGCGGCGGTCCACTGGGGCTGGGCCCGGGCGATCCTCGAGGCTGGCTCGCCGCGGGTCCTGGCCCAGGCGCTGATGGAGCTCGGGGCTATGGTCTGCACCCCGAAAGGCCCGCGCTGCGGCGAGTGTCCGACGCAGCCGTCTTGCAGGGCGAAGGCGGCGGGGAGAGAGTCGCTGATCCCCGCGCCCAAGAAGAGGAGCGCGCCGACCGAGCATGAGCTGTGGGCGGTGGCGCTCGCCCGCCGCGGTCGGATCCTCATGGAGCGGCGGCCGGCCGAGGGGCTGCTCGCGAGCCTCTGGTGTCTGCCCTTGATGCCCCGAGCCGCCGACGGCCAGAGGCGGCCGCGACCGGCGGAGGTCAAGGCGGCGACCGGGATCCAGGTCCGGACCGTGAAGGTCGACGCCGAGGCCGAGCCGGTCCGTCACGTCTTCTCCCACCGGGTCTGGAAGCTCTGGCCCTGCACCGCTGCGGTCGTAGGCGATCTCGAGGCGCCCCCAGGGATGATGTGGATCGCCGCCGGAGAGCGACCGTCTGGGGGGATTCCCCGGGTCACGGAGAAGGTTCTCGCCCGCCTCGGCTACTGAGGTGCGAGCGGAGCTCGGCGGAGTAGCCGTGAGATGACGCATGCAGAGCCCCTCTCCGGGGCTTTCAGCTTGCGCCCCTACCCCGGCAAAACGTAAGGCCTACCGACCCGAATGCGTGTCGGCCCCCAGTCCCGCGCTCCGGGAGATGGCACAGACCGCGGCACCGTCCGCCGATCTGCCCGCCACCTCGCCGGTCTCGCCTCGCGGCGTCCGTGGACCATCGTCCTCTCGGCGTTGATCGTCGGCGCGCTCGGGCTGTGGTTCGCGCTCCAGCTCCGGGTCGACCAGGAGCTGCGGGTGCTCCTGCCGGCGGACGCACTCTCGACCTCGCGGATCGACGCGCTCAGCGATCGGCTCGGCAACCAGTCGGAGCTCTATGTGACCGTTCGGTCGCCCTCGCGGGAGGCGAGCCTTGAGTACGCGGAGAAGCTCGCCGAGGGCCTGCGCGCGCGCCCTGAGCTGCGCTATGCGCTCTTTCACCTCGACCGCTCCTTCTTTGAGGACAACGCGCTCCTCTACGTCGACCTCGAGGATCTGCTCGACCTGCGCTGTCGGGTGATCGAACGGATCCGTGCCGAGGTGCGCAAGGAGATGGCGCTCTTCCCCGAGGACAACGAGGCTGCGGGCGACGTCGAGGCCGCGGACGCGGCCCTCAGCGAGGGCGAGCTGCGCGAGCGCTACGAGCTCGACACGCGACTGCCCGAGTACTACGAGACCGAGACCGACAAGGGGGCGCTCTTCGTCATCAAGGCCCGGCCACGGGAGCCGGACACCGACATCGCCTTCGCCCGCAGCCTCTTCGAGGAGGTCGAGGAGCTCACCGCGAGGCTCGAGCCTGCGCGCTTCCACCCCGAGATGGAGGTCGGGATCGAGGGCTCCTACGCCGAGCAGAGCCGCCGCGCCGGCGGCCTCCAGGGGGACATCCTCCGCGGCTCGGCGATCGTCATCGGCCTCCTGATGCTGGTCTTGGCGACCTACTTTCGCGGCCTTCGGGCGGTGGTCCTGATCCTCCTGCCGCTCGTTCTCGCGGTGACGACCGCCCTCGGGATCGCCCGCCTGATCTACGGCGAGCTGAACCTCGTCTCGGCGTTCATCTTCATCATTCTGATCGGCCTCGGGATCGACTTTGGCATCCACGTGCTCGGTCGCTACCGCGACGAGCGGCGGCGGGGCCTGGCCCTCGACGAGGCCCTCGCCGTCACCCTGTCGACGACCAGCGTCTCGACCCTCGCGGGCGGGCTGAGCACGGCGCTCACCTGCTTTCTCCTGGTGATCGCCGAGTTCCGCGGCTTCTCCCAGTTCGGCATCGTCGCCGGGATCGGCGTGCTCATGGCGCTGCTGGGGGCGCTCGTCGTTCTCCCCGCGCTGATCGTCGTCATGGAGCGGGCACGTCCCTGGCGGATCGCGACGCGAGGTGGGGAGGCCGTGGCGGAGGCGAAGACCGCCGAGGCGGTGACCGACGCCGGGGCGGGCGGGCGCGGACGGGGCCCGGTCCCCTGGCTGGCCCTCCTGGTCCTCGCCGCGGGGTTGGGCGTGGCAGGGGTCGCGGCGTCGCACGTCGACGAGCTCGAGTTTGAGTACGACCTCGGCCGCCTCGACGAGCCGGTCAAACCCAAGAAGAACAAGGGGGCCAAGCAGGGGCACGAGCCCTACCGCAAGGCCGTCGGCCGCAAGACAACGCTCGCCCCCGCGGTCGCCCTCACCGACGACCTTGAGACCACCTACGACGTCCACCGCCAGCTCACGGCCCTGACGCGCCTCACGGCCGAAGAGGTCGAGCTCCTCGCCAGCGGTCAGGAGATCCCGCTACCGCCGGAGTTCGACGGATGCGGTCATCCTCCCGCCGCCGCGGCCGATCCCGAGGACGACGCGGAGGAGGGCGGCGAGGGAGCTGAGGCTGCGGGCGAGGAGAAGAGCGGCGAGGAGAGCGGCGAGTACGACGACGAGGGGGTGATCGACGCGGACGAGGATGACCTCAAGGACCCGGCCTTTCTCGTCCTCGCCGAGCGGGCCCGCCTCCACCGCGCTGTCGACCCTGAGGTGCGCGAGCTCCTCCGGGGCTACCCCGGCGATCGGCTGCGGGAGATGCACGACCGTCTCTACGACGCGGCGTCGGTCTTCTCGTTCGTCCCCGAGCTGCAGGAGGAGAAGCTCGTGGTGATCCGTGACATTCGCCAGCGGATCCGCGACAAGTCAGGGGTCCTCAGCGACGCCGATCAGGAGCGCCTGCGCACCTGGGAGCCCTACCTCGAGGTCGACGCGCCGATCACCGCCGAGGCGCTCCCTGAGTGGGTCCGCCTCCAGTTCACCGACGAGGCCGGCGAGCTCGGCCGCTTCGTCGTCTTCTGGACCAAGGGCGGCAAGTCCGACTATCACAACTCGAAGCGGATCTACGACGCGTTCCTCGACCTCGAGGCCAGCTCTGGGCAGGTCCCGGTCACCGCTTCGTTTTTCGTGATCCCGGAGATCGTCGACACGATCCGCGGCGACGGTCCGGTGGTCCTCGGCCTCTCTGGCGGGGTTCTCTTCGTCATCTCGCTGCTCCTCTTTCGCCGCCTCGGCAGCGCCCTTGTCGTCCTCGGCACCGTCTCGCTGGCGCTGGTCTGGCTCGGCGGTCTCCTCTGGCTTCAGGACTGGAAGATCAACTTTTTCACGGTGATCGCCTTCCCGCTCCTCGTCGGAATGGGCCAGGACGACGCGATCCACATCCTCCACCGTCAACAGGAGGGCTCGCGCCTCGGCGTCGTCCTCCGCGAGACCGGCGGGGCGATCCTGATGACGACGGTGACGACGGTGCTCGGCTACGGCGGGATGGTCTTCGCCGATCACCTCGGCCTCTACTCCCTCGGCTTCACCGCGGCCTCGGGGATGGTGCTCTGCTTTGTCGCCTCCGTCGCGGTTCTCCCGGCCGGGCTCCAGGTCGCGCGCTGGGTTCGCGGCGGTTGAGCTGCTGGTGCTCCGCTCCTCGACACGCTGAGTTTGCGGCCTTCTCGTCGGTGAGAGGGCCGGTGTCACCAAGGTGAGCGCCCTGTCCCCTGACAACGGCGGCGCTCAGCCTATCAGCAGCGGCATTCCGCGTCGGCGCTCGCGGTCCATCGCGCGGGCTCTGCGTCGTCGCGGGGCGCTCGCCTGAGCGTAGGAGCGTCGAAGCCCGCGAAGGGCCGCCGCAATGGGGCCGCAGGGCCCGTGTTTGCGGGGCGGCGCTTCGGGCTGCCTCGGCGCGCCGGAGCTCGGTCGCCGGCCGGCGGTCGGGTGCACGGTCCCCTGCGACCCCGGGCGTGCTCCGAGCCCATAGACTTGGGGTAAGGTCGCACCATGCCCATGCACGGATCCTCGCGCTCGGTCGTCGCTGGCCTCTCCCTGCTCGGCGTCGGAGCTCTCGTCAGCGTTGTCGTCGGCGTTGTCGTCAGCGCGGGCTGCTGGCCGTCGGCGAAGCAGAGCAAGGCCTCCCCGTCGGCCTCGTCCGAGCGCGCGGGAGAGGTCGCCCAAGCGGCGACGAAGAGCTCGCCGCCGCTCGTCGCCAAGGCTGTCGAGAAAGAGCCCGAGCGAGCGCCCAATACGGAGCCCGAGCCCGCGGCCGAGCCGAGCGAAGGATCGCTCCCGCCGGTCGACGAGGTCGAGGCGAAGAAGCTCGCGGACGCGCTGCGCAGCGTCGATGAGGGGTCGGCTGCGAGGGCGGCGGCCGCAGGCCTCGCGGAGCTCGAGGCCGAGCGGATGCCTAGCTACCTGACCACCGCCCTCAAGGACTACGCGACGGCCGCTCCTGAGCAGCGGTCGATGGTGGTCTCGCGGGAGATCGGGACCGAGGATGGACAGCGGGCGTGGGAGAGCGCCTGTGCCGGCGGGATCGTCGTCTTTCAAAAGGTCGCGGTCGCGGCCCCTGAGGCGAAGGCGGGGATCCTCTTCGAGCGCTGCAAGCTCGGCCGCTTCGGCCTCTTCGACGCCGAGGCGGCCGCAGGCGCCGATCCGTCGGCGCTCCTCTTGGCGACGATGGCCGCACAACACCTCCAGAGCAACAACTCGCTGAGCGAAGACGAGGGCTACGCGATCTCCAAGCTGACGGCCCCGGTCGATGACGGCGCTGACAAGAGCGGCGACCGGTGAACGTCACGCCGGTGGCCTGGAGCCGGCAGAGGTTGGCCATGCTCGGCTTTGTCGGGCATGCGCCGGGGCTGAAGGTCATCGCCCGTGTGCGCTTCAACCGAGGCTTCGTCCGGGTGAACCTCTTCGCCGTCGGGCTGACCCTCGCGGCGATGGCCCTCGCCGGGCTTGTCGCGCCGTCGGGCGCCGCCGGGCGGTGGGCCTTCCTCGTCTGGCTCGCGCTCCACTTCGCCTGGAGCACGGTCCTCTGCGCGTGGGTCCTCCGCGGCGAGCCCTTCGAGCCGGTCGCCTGAGCGTGCGAGCCCTCCTGAGCGCCGAAGCAGCCGCTCGGCGTGGGCGAGACTCGCTCCGAGTCTTTCATGTCCGCCGAGCCATGTTGGCCGCCCAACGCACTCGTCTTGGTCGACGTCGCAGCACGTCGGCGGTCGCGTCGGCGGTCGCGGGGACGATCTCGAGCGCCGTGGAGCCGGGGGCCGGGCCCCGCAGCTCGGGCCGGTCGCTTGAGGAGGCCGCACTTCGGGGAGCCTCGTCGTGCTCCCCGCCGCGTTTCCCTCCTCATCCCCGCTCTGCTCCGGCTGGGCTCCGGCTGGGCTCCGGCTGGGCCCCGAACGAGCGTGAGCGGGGCAGCCCGGCGGCTTGTTGGTTCTGAGGAAGGCGGCTAGAGTCGCCCCTCGATGAGGTGGTCCGAATCGCGCCCTTGGGGGCGAGCCGCGCTACGGTTCTCCTTTCGCGGGGAGGGGCGGAGGCGATGAGCAACCCCCTCGTGCGGGCGATCGAGACCGTCGGCGCGGTCTCCGGGTTCACGATGCAGCTCGCGCGCTGCATCGTCACCGGTCCGCGCTACCTCCGCGAGACGATCCGGATGATGGAGCTGCTCGCCCGCCGTTGCCTGGTCCCGGTCGGGCTCGCGGTCGCGCCGGTCGCTGGGGTGATCGCCCTCCAGGGGGTCCAGGCCTTCCGCGAATACGGGGTCGAGGGCCTGCTCTCGTCGATGCTGGCGACGTCGATCCTCCGCCAGTACAGCCCGACCCTCGCCTCGATCATGGTCGCGGCCCAGGCGGGCTCGTCGATCGCCGCGCGGATCGGGACGATGAGGGTCCGCGGCCAGATCGACGCCCTCGCGGTGATGTCGGTCGACCCGCTCCGCTACGTGGTCGTCCCCGGGCTCATCGCCTGCATGATCGTCACCCCGCTGCTCAACGTGATCGCGACCTTCCTCGGGATCGTCAGCGGTTGGTTCTTCGCGGTGCCGGTCGCCGGGATCAACGACGGTGCCTTCTTCGACAACCTCTACTCGCAGGTTACGCCGCTCGATCTCTGGATCGGCATGGGTAAGTGCGCGTTCTATGGCGCTGGCGTCGGCCTCATCGCCGGCTATGTCGGCATGGCGACCACCGGCGGCGCTGCGGGGGTCGGTCGCGCGGCCAACCGCACTGTCGTCTACACGATCATCCTCATCCTGGTCGCCGACTTCGTGATCGGCACCCTCCTCCTAAACCAGGGGCTCTGAGCGGATGGGTGGGATCCATACCTGGCTTGTCGAGTCGCTGGCGATGATCCGCGACTTCGCGTCCTTCATGCGCCGGGCGCTCCGGGCCCAACTCCGGCCGCCGCCCTTCGGCGAGCTTGTCCGCCACGCGAGCGATGCTGGCGTCGGCAGCGTTCTCCTCGTCACCGTCCTCATCACCTTCACCGGTATGGGCCTGACGGTCCAGGGCTACAGCGCCTTCGCGAAGTTCGGCGGCGAGGATATGCTCGGCGCCTTCGTCGGGATCGGCGGGGTGCGGGAGCTCTACCCGGTGATGGCGGGGATCATCGTCGGCGCGCGGATCGGCGCGAACCTGGCCGCGAACCTGGCGACGATGCAGATCTCCGAACAGGTCGAGGCCCTCGAGGTGATGGGCGTCGACCCGATGCACTATCTCGTCGCCCCGCGCCTGTGGGCTGTGACCTTGATGGTCCCAGTGCTCTGCGCCTACGCGATCGCGATCGGCCTCGGCGCTAGCTACTTCGCCGCGGTCGCCCAGCTCGACCTCAACGGCGGGACTTTCATCGATCAGCTCCGGGCTAACGTCCAGTGGAGCGACCTGGCCGCGGGCGTGCTGAAGGGGCTAGTCTTCGGCTGGCTCGTCGCCTGCATCGCCTGCTTTCACGGCTACAGCGCGAAGAAGCGAGACGGCGCCGAGGGGGTCGGGATCGCGACCAACCGGGCGATCGTCCAGGCCGCGGTCGCCTGCATCGTCTTCAACATGATCCTCTCGGCGATTATGTACATCTGAGTGTTTTTGCCGGCTCGGGCTGACCCCTAAGGGGGGGCGATCCTCGATTTTTTGGTGCCAGAACGTTGTTCTGGACGGTTGGTGTCGGTGTCGATGGCGATGGCGATGGCGATGTCGGTGTCGGTGTCGATGGCGATGGCGATGGCGATGGCGATGGCGATGGCGTGCGTGGAATCGCCTACGTTCGGCGACTCGAGGGGTGGATGGCGATCAAACGAGAAGAACGTTCGTAGGCTGAGCGGTAGGGGGAGAGGCTGAGGCGATGGCCGGTCGAGGGGGGCAGCACTCACTCAGACAGGTCGGAGCGCGCGTCGACCCCTTGTCCCAAGGGGTCGACGCGCGTCCTAGACTCACTCGCGCTGCCCCCCTCGCCCGTCCCTGCAGCTCGTCCTCGTGTGGAGGGAAGCCGGGGTCGCGGTGGCCGAGGCGCTTGGCAGAGAAAACGTTGGTCATGTGGAGGGAAGCCGGGGTCGCGGTGGGCGAGGCGCTTGGCAGAGAAAATGTTGGTCATGTGGAGGGAAGCCGGGGTCGCAGTGGCTGAGGCGCTTGGCAGAGAAAATGTTGGTTATGTGGAGGGAAGCCGGGGTCGCGGTGGCTGAGGCGCTTGGCAGAGAAAATGTTGGTCATGTGGAGGGAACCCG
>Ga0316189_10003265_pt1 | contig 15758 bp, 12 predicted proteins | sample LowCovwburrow_MG_FD_204930 | JGI IMG/M metagenome (GOLD analysis project Ga0316189, IMG submission 204930) | Coastal sediment microbial communities from Maine, United States - Lowes Cove worm burrow | ecosystem: Environmental > Aquatic > Marine > Coastal > Sediment | place: USA: Maine... | reverse complement strand
AAGGCGAGTGCGAAGTAACATGGGAGCTTCTCCAAGCCGCTGATAGCTGATATCTTAGCCGCATAAATTAGTTCTATTACGGTTTTTGACGATGCGCAAACTACTTTTGATTCGACACGCTAAATCCAGCTGGAAATTCCCTGACTTAGATGATCATGAACGGCCTCTCAACCGGAGAGGTGAGAGGGATTCATTGACCATGGCAAGGCATTTGCAAGACAAGGACGAAGCGCTGGATGTTATCTATTCAAGCACCGCCACACGAGCTTTGATGCTGGCAGAGTCAATTTGCGATCTTAATAGCACAACATTAATTCCGGAGCTTAGCTTCTACACCTTTGAGGCAGATGAATTATTAGAGATTCTACGCTGCTTGCCGAATGACGTTCATCGCGTCGGTATTGTGGCTCATAATCCTGCCATCACACGAGTCGCGAATATGCTGTCAGGGGAGCAGATTAGTAATATGCCCACGGCTGGTATTGTGGCCTTAGACTTCGATGGTGAAACCTGGCGAGAGTTAGGTGAGTTGCCAGAGGAATGTCGACTAAGCTATTTTGATTATCCAAAGATGTTGAACTAGAGTTTGCACTGTCTTTAACTAATGTTGTGAGCTTGAAAAAAAAACACAAATCCAGCATGAATCCAATTCAAGGATTAAGTTTAAAGCAGGCACGCAAACTCGTTATTGCTTCGCAGCTTATGTCAAGTTCACCCGCCAAGATCGCTAGGCAAGAGGCGACTCTTAAGGTAGTGGAGCAACTGGGTTATATACAAATTGATACCATCTCGGTAGTAGAGCGAGCTCACCACCATACGCTATGGAGCCGTCTTCCAAGATACAGTCAAGATGATTTGTTCTTCTTACAAAAACAGCGACAGATATTCGAATATTGGTCACATGCGGCTGCTTATTTGCCAATTCGAGACTTTCGTTATTCTCTGCCACGCAAACAGGCCATTGCTTCTGGCGAACGGCATTGGTATGCGTCTGATGCAAAACTCAATCAAAAGGTGTTGGATAGGGTGCGGGCAGAAGGACCCTTGCAAGCAAAAGACTTTGAAAGCGACGTAAAGCGTGATGTGAATAAATGGGGTGGTGGCAGGCCCTCCAAGAGAGCGCTCGAGCAGCTCTTCATGCAAGGCGAGTTAATGATTGCCGAACGAAAGGGCTTTCAAAAGGTTTACGATCTTACTGAAAGGGTGCTCCCAGCAGGAATTGATGTGAGTACGCCTACTGAAGAGCAACATATTGACCATTTGATTCGCTCTTATCTGAGCGCTAACGGCTTGGGTTCAGCACCGCAAATTGCCTATTTATTAAAGGGTATGCGTGCCAAAGTCGAAAACCGATGCCGACAATTATGTGAAGATAATGCACTAGATGAAATTCAGGTCAATGGGCTCAATTATTATGTTCTCCCAGATTTTGATAAAAAAATTCCCGTTCGGCCCAGCACCAAGACAATCAAAATATTATCGCCGTTTGACAATCTGCTAATTCAGAGAAAGAGAACGCTCGAGCTATTCGGTTTTGACTATCAGATTGAATGCTATGTGCCCGCCAAAAAGCGACGTTATGGCTACTTTTGCCTGCCGTTACTTTGGGGTCAGGATTTTGCTGGACGCCTAGATGCGAAAATAAATCGCAAGACCGGTGTGCTGAGCATCATGAATTTACATATGGAAACCACAAAGCATGAACAATTTGCCAAGGAGTTTGCCGAGGTGATGTGGCGATTTTTGAAATTCAATCAAGGAAATTCATTTGAGTTGGTTCGCGTTAGCAGTCCAACTTCAGATAATGATAAGAAGTTGCGAGACTTGATTTGGAAATTTTTGGTCGACCCTAATACGTCTTGTTGATAGGTTAAATTTCACACTTATTTTGGTTAAACCGCGATTATGCATTATGGGTCTGTCGGATAATGAATTATGCTAGTACGAAAGCACCACTTTCTCCTGACGCAAATCATTATCCGACAGCCCCATTATAAATCGTAACGAGAGCGAAAAAGGCCATAAGATCAAAGGATCACGCAAGATTTGATACGCGAGCCATAGTCGCTCAATGGTGAGCAGGTCAAATCGAGTAAGTCATAGAGTTTGAAACATTTTTCGCTTACAGTAGATTTCTAATAGAGAATCGGGTTAAATTGAATCAGATACTATATGATAAGAAAATCAAGCTGGGTGCAGCGATAACGATGACCATAAATCATGAAGGCAGAACTATATAAAGATCAGATCAAACAACTACTGGCGATGGTTGAGGCTGGCAAAGGCGATGAGGCTGAGATCGGGCATGTGATGCCTGTCGCCGAGTTTCTTGATCCTAAACGGCTTGAAGATGAAAGAAACTTATTTAAACAATTGCCCTTGATCGTCGGCCACACAGACCAAATTCGCCAGCCAGGAGATTATTTCGTAAAAGAATTAGATGGTCGGTCTTGGCTGATTGTGCGAGGTAAAGATGGTAAAGCCAGAGCCTTTTATAACTATTGCCAGCATCGAGGCACTAAACTAGTTCATGAACAAAAAGGGCAGTGCCAGCATCGTTTTGTATGTCCATACCATGCCTGGACTTACAATAATTCAGGCAAGCTGGTCGGTGTGCCAAGAGCCGATCTTTTTCCGGGCTTGGATAAAACTGAGAAGAATCTGAAATCAGCTGACTTACAAGAAGCTTATGGATTGCTATGGTTGACTCAAAGCGCAGAACAGACGCCGCCGATTGACAATTATTTAGGTGAGGTTAAAGACGGCTTAGCTGCCATGGGGCTAGAGAATTATCACCTTTATTTTGATAAGACACGCGAACTAAAGGCTAGTTGGAAGTTTCCCCTTTTTGCTTTTTTAGAAGCCTATCATTTGCCGGTTTTGCACAAGCATTCTATAGGTGACTTTTTTGTGGAAAATATCTCGCACAGTGAATTGCTGGGCCGCCACATACGGTCATTTGTGCCACGCCAGAATGTTGTAGATTTGGTGGATGCGGATCTCTCACAAACTAACCTAAGTGACTACGTCACGCCGACCCATATTCTATTTCCAAATGTATGTATGATTGAGCATCCTACTAGTTTGAGCATATTGTCTATGTTTCCGGGTTCTACGCCGGGCACCTCTAGCTGGCGACACATGTTGCTAACCCCAAAAGTTCCCGACAGCGATGCTGAGCGAGCGCACTACGATAAGACAATTGCCGTTTTAGATGGAATGACTTACGAAAAGGAAGACTTTTGGATTTCTGAACAAGCGCAGGAAGGTATTAACGCAGGTGCCATTAGCGAATTTAGTTTAAGCAAGAATGAGTACATGATTAAGGTATTCAATGATCTGGTCACGGAACATTTGGCGGAGCTAAAACGTTAATTGCCAACTGTTATTTGCTAATAGATTGGCGGGTAGGATATTAGGCGTGTTGAGTGTCTATTTTCTATTGTCTAATAATACATAAACCGCACCCGTACCGCCGTCATTTGCAGGGGTGGAACAGACCGCGATCACAAACTGGTTCTTGCTAAGCCAGCCTAGTAGCATGTTCTTAAGTACTGGATCACGACCAGCTGAATTTCGACCCTTACCATGCACAATGCGAATGGCACGCACATTGTCGCGAGCGCACTCATTTATGAAGCCATGAGTTTCTTGCTTTGCTGCTCCTGCGTTCAGACCGTGCAAATCCAACTCGTCTTGAATTGCATAATCTCCGCGACGCAGCTTTTTCAGCAGTCGGCTTGTATAACCATTGCGTAAAAACTTTAATTCATCGCCACTCTCAAAGCTAGTGGTCTCGTCAGCTTCTTCCAGCAACTCTTCTAATACGCGGTGGTTATCCAGCAATCGCTGCTTTGGCGTAGGGTCTAACGGTGGCCGATAAGGTGCAATTTTATCCTGTTTTAGACGACGAACGCCAGACAGTTGCTGCGCAAGAAAGTCACCGTTATTGTCGTCGCCTGTGCTCATGTTTAATGATGGAGATAAATTGAGATTTGGGTTTGTTAGCCAGAATTTTTCAAATATTTATCAGCATCTAAAGCGGCCATGCAGCCCGAGCCAGCGGAGGTGATAGCTTGTCGATAGACGTGGTCCATTACATCTCCAGAGGCGAATACTCCGGCAACGCTGGTTTCAGTGGCACCTCCTTCAGTGCCGCTTTTAACGCTAATATATCCGCCGGCCATATCCAGCTGGTTTTTGAAAATATCGGTGTTTGGGCTATGACCGATGGCGATAAAAACGCCATCTACTGTCACTTCTTTACGGCTGTCATCCTTGGTGCTTTTAATTCGCACACCGGTTACGCCCATGTCGTCGCCTAGCACTTCATCAAGCTCATGATCCCACTCAATGGTGATATTGCCATTGGCCACTTTTTCATTGATATGGTCAATTAGGATCGCTTCGGCGCGCAATTCATCACGACGATGAATAACCGTTACGTGAGATGCAATATTGGATAAATAAAGCGCTTCCTCAACCGCGGTATTGCCACCGCCGACCACTACCACGGGCTTATTCTTGTAAAAGAAACCATCGCAGGTGGCGCAAGCGGAAACGCCCTTACCTTGAAATGCGGTTTCTGATTCTAAGCCAAGATACTTAGCCGAAGCACCAGTCGAAATTATTAGGGCATCACAGGTATAAGTCCCGGCATCGCCACTTAAGGTAAATGGGCGCTTTTTAAGATCAACAGTGTGAATGTGGTCAGACACAATTTCAGTCTCAAATCGTTCAGCATGTTTGAGCATCCGATCCATTAACACATTACCATCCACGCCCTGATCATCCCCCGGCCAATTGTCTACTTCGGTAGTGGTAGTCAATTGCCCTCCTTGCTGAATGCCGGTAATTAATACTGGGTTCAGGTTGGCTCTGGCAGCATAGACTGCAGCACTATAGCCAGCAGGACCGGAGCCTAATATGAGTACTTTGCAGTGTTTTACGTCCGACATGATGCAGGATCTCCAAAAAGCGGTTTTCGAATAAGGCAGCGATTCTAAATAAATTACCAAGGGATTAATACCCCTGTAAGTCGATAGCAACTAAAGATGAGGTGGAAAGCGGTGCAAATTCTCTGTTTGAGCGGGTCAGCATGGGTGTTATTAGGCTGTATTCGCGTTAGAATATCGCATTAGTTGAGAGCGCGTTAGGCGGCCAAAGATATGCCACAGGCAAAACGAAAACAAGTAAAGCAAGACGAGGGTGTTCTATCCCCGCGTGTAAAAGAATTAAGCTCTGAGATCGTAGTCTTTTTTAGTGCGTTTGCAGCCTTGTATGCATTGCTTTCCTTGCTCACCTACACACCTGCCGACCCTGCGTGGTCAAATAGTATAGCTGCCGATCAGGCAGTTAATAATTGGGGCGGACGTTTTGGTGCGAACTTCTCAGACCGCCTGCTACAAGGGTTTGGCTATATGTCATTTCTGGTTCCCATTATGATATTGGTAATGGGGGTGCGGTTTTACTTGTCGCGCCATGATAACCGAGAGCCGTCTTATCTGAATAGACTGTTAATAGCTACTGGTTTTCTTATCACCGTTATGGGTGGGTGTGGCTTAGAAAATTTACACTTTAGCCATTTCGCAGAATCAAAACAGTTTGTTGCTGGAGGATATTTGGGTGACTGGCTAAATGGTTCTTTGGTTGGGATGTTTGGTCAAATCGGAAGCACTTTATTGATGGTTACGCTGTTTTTAACTGGCGTCACGATTTTTAGTGGCTTGTCTTGGATTGGCCTAATGGACTCAATTGGCGAGAAAATATTTCAATTAATAGAGTCGGTGCAGGATAGGCGAGAGCAGAAAGTTGATCGTGAAATCGGCGCCAAGGCACGTATAGTACGGCAGGATGCGGTTACAGAGTTCAAAGAAAAGGTGCGAGTTGCACCGAAAATAACACCCAAAGCGTCGCCAGCTGCAGCCCTTGCCGACAGTGGTCGACGTGAGCGTGAAAAGCAGGCGTCTCTATTTGAGACTAGCCACACTGGTAGCAGCGTGCTGCCAGCTCTGTCGCTGTTAGACCCACCAGAACCACAAGACGTGGGATACTCGGATGATGAATTGCAGGCGCTGTCGACTCTGTTGGTGAAAAAATTAGCTGATTTTAATGTGCCCGTGGAAGTGATCAGTGTACATCAAGGACCCGTCATCACGCGTTTTGAGATAGACCCGGCTCCGGGTATAAAAGCCGCCACAATAACTGGCCTTGCTCGGGATCTAGCCAGGGCGCTGGCAACCATGAGTGTTCGAGTAGTCGAAAATATTCCTGGGAAATCTTATATCGGCATCGAGATTCCTAATGAGAGCCGCGAGATGGTGCGCTTGGTTGAAGGTTTGTCTTCGAGCGAATTTGAAGATCTAAGCTCTCCTTTGGCGCTAGTGTTAGGAAAGGATATTAGCGGCCAGACGGTTATCGTTGACCTTGCGAAAATGCCACATGTGTTGATAGCCGGTACAACAGGTTCGGGAAAGTCGGTTTGTATCAACGCATTGATATTGAGCCTCATTTATAAAGCGACGGCGCAGCAAGTTCGAATGATTATGGTCGACCCAAAGATGTTGGAACTTTCTGTGTATGAAGGAATTCCACATTTGTTAGCGCCGGTTGTTACCGACATGAGTGAAGCAGCGAATGCGCTTCGCTGGTGCATAGTGGAAATGGAGCGTCGATACAAATTGATGTCGGAGCTGGGAGTACGAAACTTAGCTGGCTACAATAGAAAGGTGAAAATTGCCGAGGAGGCTGGAGAGCCAATCTTGGACCCAATGGTGAGAGAGGGTGATATTGCTGAGCCACTGCAAGAGCTTCCTTGCTTAGTAGTGATTATTGATGAGTTGGCAGATTTAATGATGTCGGTGGGTAAGAAAGTAGAAGAGCTTATTACCAGATTGGCCCAAAAGGGTCGTGCTTCTGGGGTGCATCTAGTGCTCGCCACTCAGCGTCCTTCAGTAGATGTAATTACTGGGCTGTTAAAGGCGAACATTCCCACACGAATAGCATTTCAGGTGTCATCTAAGGTTGATTCGCGAACCATTATTGATCAGATGGGCGCAGAGATGTTGCTGGGTCATGGGGATATGCTGTATTTGCCACCGGGTACCAGCATGCCGGTACGGGTACACGGCAGCTTTGTCTCGGACAAAGAAGTACACAAGGTTGTTAGCTCCTTAATCGGTGATGGTGAACCTGAATATGATGAGTCAATACTAAGTGCACCCAAAGCTGTGAACGATGCTCTGCCATCAGCATTTAGAGATGATGCCGTTAATGATGATCCTGAAAATGATCCTTTGTATGACCAAGCTGTAGAATTTGTTACCCGCACTCGCAGAGCATCAATTTCTTCGGTGCAACGCCAACTTAGGGTTGGTTATAATCGCGCCGCACGAATGATTGAAACAATGGAAATGGCTGGTGTGATAACGGCTGCAGAAGACAATGGGCGCAGAGAAGTGTTGGCGCCAGCACCGATGGAGGATTAGTCTGTGACTAAGCATTTAATGATAGTAATGTTTTGCATTGCGTGCATGTTGATGGCGAATTCAGCCACTGCTTCACAAGCAATTTTAGAGAGGTTCTTTGCCGAAGTAGATACCCTGCAAGCCGACTTTGAACAAAAGGTAACTGACGAGACCGGCCAGTTGCTCGATTACTCACGAGGTCGATTCTCTTTATCTCGCCCTGGAAAATTTCGGTGGGACTATAAATCACGAGATTCTGATTTGCCCATTGGCCAACAGATAGTCGCAAATGGCAAAGTAATTTACATGTTTGACCCCGATTTAGAACAGGTCACGCAACGCAATTTAAAAGATGCCTTAGGTCAGGTGCCAAGCTTATTATTGGTGCAAAGTGGCGCAAATATAAAAGAGCATTTCACAATCTCTGATATTGGTATGACAGATGGCCTGAGCTGGGTAGCGCTCAAACCTAATGATGAAGATGCAGGCTATCAGCAATTGATGATAGGCTTTTTGAATGGCAGTCTCAATACCATTGTTTTGCTCGATGGCTTAGGCAATGAAACCCGCTTGGTTTTATCCAAGCTCAGTAATAATTTAGTGTTACCGACTGACTTATTCGAATTTGATGTGCCCGAAGGCGCTGACCTGTTGGTCGAGTAGTCAAGATGTTTTACCTATGGCTAATGTTGGCTGGTGGCGTAGGCGTGTTGCTACGTTATGGCCTCGGTCGTTTGGCAGTCAACTTGCAATGGACTTTCCTGCCTTTTGGCACCCTGCTTGCTAATTTGATTGGCTGTTTTTTGATCGGCTACTTATCCTGGCTTTTGATTCATCGATGGTCAGCGTCAGAGCAAGTACAGTTAATTGTGATAGCTGGGTTCCTAGGCGGTTTTACTACCTTTTCAGCATTTTCACTTGAAGCAATTACCATGTTTCAAGAAGGTGCTGGAATCAAAGCGGTGCTTTACATAAGCTTAAAAGTCAGTCTGTGTATATTAATGTGTCTAGCGGGGCTTATTCTAGCCAGGCAAGTTTAGAGGCTCATTGAGCCAAAACCTACAACTAAAATTAATGAAGTACGATTAATAAAGTACGATAAGTGAATAGAGAAAATGTTAGATCCACAAATACTTAGAAACGAGTTAGAGCAAACCAGAACGCAACTGGAGATCAAGGGCTACGAGCTTGATACGGCAAACTATATTAGGCTTGAAGAGCAACGAAAAACACTGCAGGTTCAGGCTGAACAGCTGCAAGCAGATCGAAATTCTCGATCAAAAAATATTGGTCAAGTGAAAGCCCAAGGCGGCGATGTTGACGCCTTGTTAGCTGAAGTAGCCTCATTCGGTGATCAGCTTAAAGATGCTCAACGGCAACTTGAAACCGTTCAACAGCAATTAAGTGATTTGTTGCAAAGCATCCCCAATGTGCCACATTTCTCAGTGCCGGCAGGAGCAAGCGAAGCTGACAATGAGCAGATAAGTGTTTGGGGTGAGCCAAGAAAATTTAGTTTTGACGTTAAAGACCATGTTGATTTAGGTGAATCTCTCGGTGGTTTGGATTTTGCAACAGCGACTAAAATAGCTGCTTCTCGGTTTGTGGTGATGAAAGGGGGGCTGGCGCAAATGCATCGCGCTCTGATTCAATTGATGTTGGACACTCATACACAAAGTCATGGATATCAAGAAGTCTACGTGCCGTATCTGGCCAACCAAGATAGCTTAATGGGCACCGGTCAATTACCAAAATTTGCCGATGATCAATTCAAAACATCCCTAGCCGCTGGCGGGCCATCGGATGGAAAGAATGAAGAGAATGAAGAAGATCAGGCTGGTGGTTTGTATCTGATTCCGACGGCTGAGGTGCCAGTCACTAACATTGTACGAGATTCAATTTTAGAAGCTGATGAGTTACCGCTTAAAATGGTGGCGCACACTCCTTGTTTTAGACGTGAGGCGGGTAGTTATGGGCGAGATACACGGGGCATGATTCGACAACATCAATTTGAAAAAGTTGAGTTGGTGCAGATTGTTAAACCCGAGGATTCATATGCTGCACTGGATGAACTCACGGGTCATGCTGAAGCCATTTTGCAGCTACTAGAATTGCCTTATAGAAAGGTGGTGTTGTGTGGCGGTGATCTAGGCTTTTCAGCGGCGAAAACTTTCGATCTTGAAGTCTGGCTGCCAGCTCAAAATACTTACCGTGAAATATCATCATGTAGCAACTTTGAAAGCTTTCAGGCTCGCCGCATGTTGGCAAGAATGAGAAATTCCCACAATAAGACTGAGCTAGTACATACCGTTAATGGCTCTGGTTTGGCGGTGGGTAGAACCTTGGTTGCGATTATTGAGAATTATCAAAATGAGGATGGCACAATATCAGTTCCATCCGCACTGCAGAAATATATGGGTAATGCTGAAAAAATCAGTTAATTGATGGTGTTTGATAAGTTTGAGCCGATGGTAATGTTTTGTGCTTCTGCTAGCGCGTAAATGGTGTGTTTTAGCTTAAAATTTGTTAAATAGTGTCATGGTTGCTTGATTCAGCGCAAAGTCGTTTGTTTATTGCCTGTTTTTTTACTAAAGTGGCGTGGGGCATTTAATGTTTTAAGCTGTTAACGCATCGTTGGGTGATGTGGAAACATGCATACAATGATTACTCTTCTGTTTAGTGGCTAATTCCTGGTTCCAAGTTTATTGAGACAATTATGAGTTTAAGAGAATTTTTTCTAAAGCGCAGTCTAATGGCATGCTTACTAGGCATTTCTGCGAGCGTTCTAGCCCAGCAGCAAAGCTTAGGCACAGTTGCAACGGCTGCAGCAGATAGACCAAGATCAAGTGAGTTCAACAACCACAGTAGCGACTATGTAATAGGTCAGAATAGAGCTGATCCAGACTATCAAGACACTGTGTTTGGTGAGCTGATGTACAGTGAAGCAAGTGCTCCTACGCGCCTTGAAATGCTTAGATTGTTAAGTAAAGAGACTCCTTCGTACCTTGTATTTTTACAAGCGGTTTCAATGGGGCTGGGTATTGATGAAGTGCTCCAGGCCGCAGTCCGGTATCAAGAAAATAAAGGACGTGATTTCGCCGCTTCTGCCATTTCGATTTTGCCAGTATTACCGGATTCCAACGACTATGTGTTTGGCCGTTATCAGATACAAGATCTAGAGGAAGAGCGCGACAATCGCCAAGACGAGTCTGATAGACAAAAACCCATTTATATTAAATCTGTTATAGATAGGTTTTTTGCGGATAGAGAAATATTGGTTCCAAGCCCAGATTGGTATGAAGGTCAATCGCACTTCGATGCCTCTGCGGCTGAACTTCTAGACTTGCTTGCCACTCAAGAGAAAGGTATGCATTGGTATTTTAGTGAATCAGGCATTCCAAAGAGTGATAGGCCTATTTTTATTTCTTTGTACCAGTTTGATAAATCGGTGATTATCGACGGAAAGGATCGATTGGAAAATGCTATAGCGGAAATTGGGCCGAATGCAACGGTTCCGGTAGTGTTTATATTCAACCGCCAGCAAGAGAGAGCGATTGGGCAATTACACAACTATCCACACACCTTGCGAGGCCTCCAAGCTGCGTATGCAGAACAGGAACTAATGCTGACTCCTACGCCTGAGTGGCAAAACGGTGAATACCACATCAAAGCAAGTATGAAAGAGGTGTACGAAGTTTTTAATATCCCTAGCAAGCAAGACCTTGATCCAAAAGAATGGCAGCAATTGCTTGAGGAATCCCAAGAGTACATCCCCTCCGAACAGGATTACTCGCCTGAGCAGTGGACAAAACTTGTTGAAGAGGCAAAAACTTACGACGTTCAGAATACATCCTTCTTAGTCACGATTATTGATTCCGGTGATCAGGACCATCATGAGCAAAAAAATGATGTGAGTGCAAATAAGAACTTGGCAGACTATTCACTACAGTTGGCTATGTTTGATGATCCGCGGCCTGAAGCCGCATTTCCGTTTGTCGCACCCGAAGCTAGTAACTTAAGTTTAGCGGCTGTATTACGCAAGGGCATAACTATCAACCGCCCAGACCTAATAGCTGCACTAAAATATTTAGGAGTTGAAGAGATACCAGTCGCCGTTTACTACGTTGACGACGCGAGAACCAAAGCCTACCGCCTTGGGGTGAAGGGCTTGAGGTCGGTGGTAATTGGTGCTGGAATTCCTGTGGGAAATCTTGGTGGTGGTGGAGGCTTTGGTCCGCCGCCGGTTACTCCGCCTGTCGAGCCACCTGTTGAACCGCCGGTTACTCCGCCTGTTGAGCCGCCTGTTTGCGCCTCCCCGCCATGCAGCAACTGACGACTAAGGGGTAGCAACCATGAGTTCAATTGTTTTACGATATGAGTATAAGACTAAAACCTGTGGATAGCAGGATCAAGGTCTAAACTGAAATATGTTAATGAATAGGGTCAAAAGAGTGTCGCTGTACCTGCGTATTGCTGTGAGTATGGCTATTGCAAGCTCATGGGGTGGAGCCTCCTTTGCTCAAGTGTCAAGCCTTGGTTTGCCACCAGCTGCCGGCACCGGCGGTTCGTTTGTTGATGCGTCAATAGTACGAGACAGCGAAATAAACCAATCCTTAGATCTGCTGAATGATTTTTACCCCGCGATTGAAGTCACCATTTATGATCATGATAATGTTCGTCGCAGATCGGATGTCGATGAACAGGATCTCAAAATATCCGTGCAGCCGAGCTTGGCATACCGAAGCAATTTAGGACGGCATAAATTTTACCTAGCATATAAAGGCACCTTCACTTTTCATGATGATTTGACTGAAGAAGATGCGCAAGCCAACGATGTGAATGCACAGCTTGCCTTAGACCTTTCTCATAGATGGGATTTGCATTTGTCGGCTGGAGTTGGCGAAAGCTACGAAGAGAGGGGGACGTCAGGTAGCCGTGGCTTCAATCAATTGGTGCCTGGCTTGGACGATACGGTTGATGATGTCAATTATGCCAGGCTTAGTGCGGATTTAATCTATGGTCGAAAAGTGAGTCCACTGGTCGGCGTACTGGGGTTTGAAAAACGCACTAGCGACTACCAAAATAATTTTCAAGGGTCAGAAAACCCAAGCGGTGGTCGTAACCGTGACGTAGATACGCTGCATCTTGATCTTAGTTACCAGATCGCGAATAGAACTTCCATTTTTGGTCGAATTGATCATTCTGAGATAGATTATGATCGATCGATTAATTCCCTAGACAGCAATCAGGAAGCCTATCTACTGGGGTTACGATGGAAACCCAGTAACGCTCTGAGCGGAACCGTTGGCATTGGTCGAACTGAAAAAGACTTTGACGACTCGGTTCGAGCGGATTACCAAGGATCCAGCTATTATGCAAATCTTGTTTACAATATCAGCCCGTTCTCGCATTTAAACTTAAATGCATCACGGTTTATTGAAGAGCCGGGCGATGAGTTTTCGGATTACTATGAGAGCGATTTGCTGGGTGTGAGCTGGAATCATTCGCTTTCGTATCGTTTGGATTTCAGCGCATTTGTTAAATGGGTGGATGATGACTACAACACTGATCGAGAAGATGAGTTTGTAGACTTCGGCTTAGGGCTTGATTATATTTGGAGGCCTTGGCTAAGCGCTGGGCTTTATTATGGGGAGATTGATAGAACGTCTTCCCTGCCTGGAGTGGATTATGAAGATAAATACTTTGGCATTAGATTGCGTTCAGATTTGAGATCTTTACTCAAAGGGCGCGGTTCGAGAGATTACCAAAGGCTCGATCGAGAAATCCCAGAGTACAGATAGCTGAAAATTGTTAGTAAAGGATTTTATAGTCGCGTATGGCTGTTCACTATGATTTACTAGGGAGTATTGAGCTCAATAAACGGTGGTTTGTGGCCTTTATTGTTTGTAGCTGCTGGAGACTAAATGGTTTTTGGTGACCATTAAGAGTGAAAAATTAGAGAGTTGTTACAAGTGTTGCTTCGAGTTGGAAATTTAATGAAGAAAAGTTATCTATTAGCATTAGTTCTCATAGCACAAGCTGCTAGTGTGCAATCGTATGCGGCTTCGACAGATAAGGTGAAAAGTAAACGCGTTGTTGCAGAGCAGAGTAATAGTTCAACTGCAATTGAACAAACACATCGTCTATCACCTGGTGACACCATCACCTTACAGGTATTCGGTGAACCAGACTTAAGTTTGACCGCGGTGAGAATTCCGCAAAGTGGGTCAGTTTCATTTCCATTGATTGGTGCGGTCCTTACCGCCGGTAAGACTACAGATGAAGTTGAAAGTATTGTTCGTGAGCGATTGTCTGAGGGGTATATTCGCAACCCAAAGTTGTCAATAAGCATTGATAGTTATAGACCTATCTTTATTAAGGGAGCTGTCTACGACATTGGGGCATTTCCATATGCCGAGGGGCTAACCATTGCAAAAGCGCTGGCCTTAGCTGGCGGCAGCAAAAACTCCGCTCAGAAAAATGGTGTCAAGATTTCTAGAGGCGGCATCATTGTGCGCCAAGGTTTGTCGCTTGATAGTCAACATCAGGTTTCCTCAGGCGATATAATTCATGTTGAGGAAGAACTCGGCGGTGATGAAGGCTCTGCGTTTTACGTGTATTTACACGGTGAGGTTCGTTCACCCGGTGAGTACCAGTTTCGTAGAGGCTTGACGGTTGAAAAAGCGATTGTTCTAGCCGGGGGGTTCTCACTCAGAGCATCTAGGAAAAAGATTACGGTTTCACGAATTGTTGAGGGCGAGCAAGTGCCACAGAAAATGAAAAGAGTCCCTCTCTATTTGCCAGTAAAACCAGGCGATATAATTGATGTTGGAGCGAGTTGGTTTTGAATCAGACGCCATACAGTAAACCATCCACAGAAGGTTCTCAAAGCCCAGAGGCTCTGGTTAAGAATTGGTTCAGCGATGGCGGAAGCACTAACACTGCTGATACCTTTTCGCATAGTTTGGGAATTCTGCTGCAGATAGTTAAGGATAATAGATGGCTCATTATTACACTTATGGTGTTGGGCGGCATTAGTGGAATTCTTAAGGCGGTTTCCGAAAAACCCGTTTATCAAGCAAGATTAACGATGGCCGTTGAGCCGAGCAGTTTTCATAGTGGTAGCCAATCGGTTTTTGACCCGTTTGCTTTTCGGTTTTATGAAACCCAATATGAATTGCTAAAAAGTAGATCGGTGGCTGAGAGAGTTGTCAAAGAACTAAATCTGGCCGAGCGTGAGTCTGTTCAACAAATGTTGATAAGACCAAGTATATGGCGTTCTCTATCGGTGGAAATAGCGAATCTGACTGGTGTGAAATTATTGGCGGATGTTGTACCGCCAACGAAACCTGCTGTTCAAACTCCGAAGGAAATAGAGCTTCGAGAAGCATGGTTAACCTCCATCATTCAAGGCGGAGTAAATGTTAGCGGAGGAGAGAAAACCAACCTAGTGCACGTTACGTTTAACTCTCCCAGCCCCCAGTTCGCGGCGGAAATCGCAAACTCACTGGTGCAAGCTTATATCGCACAGGGGTTAGATTCGCAGTTGAATCGAACGCAAAAGACCAGCGAGTGGTTATCACAACGAATTGTGGATTTAAAGAATACTCTGGATGATGCGCAATCCAAGTTGCAGCAGTTTTTGATTCAAGAAGATATGCTGAGTTCTACTAGGTCCAACCAAATAACGACCTCTGAGCTCCAAGCGCTGACAAGTGAAGTGCTCAAGGCTCGAGGTAGCCTAGATGACCTGGCTAAGCGTTACGGCGCTAGACATCCAAGAATTACCGAAGCACGAAGCGAATACAACGCGGCTAAAGCGCGCTTGGACAGTAAATCCAAAGTTATTTCTGCCAGCAGAATAAAGGATATTGAATTGGCTCGATTGGAAAGAGATGTGGAAGTAAATCAAGAGTTGTATGAAGCATTTCTTGCGAAATTCAAGGAGGCCGATTTGTCATCTTCTGGCTCACAGATAGCTAGCGCACGGATTATAGATAAAGCGCTACCGCCAGGTGGGCCGATTTATCCGCAAAAGCAAAAGATCATTCTTACCTGGGCTATGGGGGGCTTGTTGCTTGGTTTGGCGCTGTCTTTTTTGCGCGAGCAACTTGATACCACCTTCAAGAGCGGTCGTGTGATTGAAGAAAAGCTTAATTTGCCGCTGTTCGGTATAGTGCAAACCATGCCAGCAGATGTTTTATCTGTGGAGCGACACTTTCTGACAAACAAACGCTCGGTTTTTTCGGAGTCCTTCAATCATATACGTACCGGGGTGACCTATTCAAATGTTGA
>Ga0316189_10003264_pt1 | contig 15759 bp, 19 predicted proteins | sample LowCovwburrow_MG_FD_204930 | JGI IMG/M metagenome (GOLD analysis project Ga0316189, IMG submission 204930) | Coastal sediment microbial communities from Maine, United States - Lowes Cove worm burrow | ecosystem: Environmental > Aquatic > Marine > Coastal > Sediment | place: USA: Maine... | reverse complement strand
GATTCAGGCTTTGTGTCACTTCAGTGGTGTCAAACGCCGCCTGGAGATGCGCGGTGAAGTCAACGGTGTGAAGGTGTACGATGATTTCGCCCATCACCCTACCGCTATTGCCTCGACGCTCGCGGGGCTCAGGCAGCAAGGCGATGGACGCCTGCTGGCTGTACTGGAGCCACGTTCCAATACCATGCGACTGGGTATTCATCGTGAGGAACTCGCGCGTTCATTGCGCCAGGCTAATGCCGTCTGGTTGTTTCAACCCGATGACCTGTCCTGGGATCTTCACGATGTCAGTGCCGGTATGATTGTGCCTGCACATGTTTCCAATCAACTCGATGAGCTGGTCGACTCAATCGTCGCCGAGGCGCGCAGTGGCGATCGCCTGGTAGTGATGAGCAATGGTGGCTTCGGGGGGATTCACGAGAAGTTGTTGACTGCATTGGGCGCCGCGCATGCATGACATGAATCCGGTCGCCCTGGCTATCACCGGTGCCTCCGGTGCCGCTTATGCGCTACGCTTGCTGGAGGTTCTGCTGCAACAGGGAGAGCGCGTGGATTTGATGGTTTCCGCGCCTGGTCAGATTGTGGTCAGCATGGAAACAGAACTGAAGTTACCCGGGCGTCCAGCTGAAATTCAGCGTGTGCTCAGCGAAACCTGTGCGGCTGATGAAGGCCAGTTAAGGGTATTCGGTCGCGAGGAATGGACCGCGCCCGTTGCCAGCGGCTCGAGCGCCCCGCGTGCCATGGTGGTGTGTCCGTGTACCACTGGCACGCTCGCCGGTATTGCCGCCGGCACCAGCCATAATCTGATCGAGCGGGCAGCTGACGTAGCTATCAAGGAGGGTCGTCGATTGATACTGGTGCCAAGGGAAACGCCATTCTCTGCTATTCACCTGGAAAACATGCTCAAGCTGGCACGGCTGGGCGTGGTTATCCTGCCGCCCAATCCCGGCTTTTATCAGAATCCGGCGTCACTGGATGATGTGGTCGATTTTGTAGTGGCGCGTATTCTCGACCAGCTCGGTATCGAGAACGAGCTGTCGCCCCGCTGGGGTTGCGACTAAACGTTATGCAGGATGGTGATGAAATTCCGCTGTTCCCACTGAGCACGGTGCTGTTTCCCGGTGGGCTGTTACCGTTGCGAATTTTCGAGGCGCGCTATCTGGATATGATTAGCGAGTGTATGCGCGAGCAGAAAGGTTTTGGTGTTTGCGCTATTCGATCCGGCAGTGAAGTCGGGCGGGCAGCAAACTGTCACGACATCGGTACGCTCGCCACGGTTCAGGATTTTGATCGGGGCGATGATGGTCTGCTTGCGGTCGTGGTACGCGGTGAGCGACGTTTCCGGCTGATACATCGGCGGGTTGAAAGCAGTCAGCTGCTCCGTGCCACGGTTGAGTGGCTGGATGACAGCGATGACGCAGCCTTGCCCGAAGCACACGAATCCATGGCGACATTTTTAGCGCAGTTGTTAAAGCGTGCCGGTGAACCGTTTGCACAAATGGAGACGCATTTTGAAAGCTGTAACTGGGTGGCAGGACGCCTTGCCGAGTTATTACCCTTCGCGCTGGCTGACAAACAACGCCTGCTGGAAATGGATGTCGCACTCGACCGGCTGGACGTATTGTACGGAGAACTGCTGGCTGAAGAACTCAGTCATCACCGATAAGCAGTAGTTCGCCACTCCAGACGGTAGTTGATACCGGCGGCATCGAGACCCGGCGTTGACGGCGTTGTACCTCGTCAGCGTGCAGGCTGTTGGCAAAGTGTTGCAGGGCGGTATCGAAGTCGGGATCAGTGCGCAGAAAACGCAGCAACATAAAGCGGTTTTCGATGTACAGGTAGCTGGCGCTGCCGATCCAGAGCGGCGCTCCGGTAGCGGACTCACGCAGACCGCTATCCCACAGACGCAGTACCAGTAGCCGGTTATCCAGTGTATGTGCCAGCAGGATCTGCTGGCTGTTGCCGCGATGCACCTGCGGTAGAACCGGCAATTCATTCAACCCGGCATCGCTGTTGAACAGATCCAGCAATCCGGACAAGTCCGTGGTATGGGGGGCTTGCCAGCCCTGATCGCGTAACGTTTGCTCAATAGTAGTGCGGGGAGCCAGCCACTGGATGTTCAAAGGATAGTTGAGATGGCTTTCGAAGGCATCGCGAAAAACGGGCAGATTTTGCCAACCACCTGACAACCAGTCAGTGCGGGAAATATTTTCCCTGGCAACAGGGTGTGGCTGGTAAAAGGCCAGGTTCTGGTCGAAGCGCTGACTGGTATACAGGCTGCTTACTGTTAACAGGGCGGCCAAAGCGATCGGCGTAAACACGCGTGCAGCGATCGGGGGTGCGGGGTGCTGTCGATAGGCGATGCCCATTAACGCCACCCAGAGCAGGCCAAGGCTCAGTCCGCCGAGTATGTCTGATAACCAGTGGACACCGAGATAAAGGCGCGAAAAGCTGATGGCAACAATCAGGAACATCGCCATCGAGTAGGGCAACCAGTGCCAGCTGCTACGCAGTTCACGGGCAACGGCCACCGCCAGAAACCCGAACACGGCTACCGAGGCCGAAGCGTGGGCGCTGGGGAAGGAGTAGCTCATGGTCGCAGCTTCAACCAGTGGTGGACGCGCCACCGCCATATAGCCTTTCAGGGCCTGCGTTAGCAGCCCCACGCTGGCCACCGTGATTGCCCAGTGCAGGGTGACCCGCCAGCGCCGTTGCCATAGCAGCCAGGCGCCAAGCAACAGGGCGAAACCATACAATACCAGCCCACTGCCAAGCCCCGTTATCGCTACCATCAGCCGATCGCCGAGTGGGTTGCGCAACGCCTGCAGCTGGTTGAACAGGTAAAGGTCAACATTGTATAACGGGCCGCCCGCGGTGGGGCTGCCGATCAGTGTTAACAGCGCCCAGCTGGCGATCACCAGCAGTGCAGTCAGCACCGTCATGCCGCGCGCTTCCGGGTGTTGCGGATCGAGCAGCGCGGCAGTCAGGGGTTGCAGTCGCCGGTGCCTGCGGGACCAGTCGAGGATGCCCAGCTGGGCCGCGTGCGCATGTGGCTGCAGGCTGCGGGCAATACGCTGCATTAACCACCAGGAGAACCACAGCAGCGCTAGCAGAACGATAAGTAGCAGGGCCAGACGCCCGGCGATCTCAGCTGCAACACCGATCGAGGCACCGAACAGAAAGCCAGGAAGAATGTACGCTGGTGCCCAGAGGATAGCGGATAAGGTGTTAACCAGGAAAAAGCGTTTCGCTGGCATATCCAGCATACCGGCAACGGCTGGCAGCAAGGGCCGCACCGGGCCGACAAAACGTGCCAGCAAAATACTCTTGCCGCCGTGTTGGTGGAAGAAATCCACGCCGCGACTGATCATGTTGGGGTATTTCCGAAACGGCCACATGACGCGCAGGCGCTGATGGTAGTAACGTCCGATCAGGTAACTGCTGCCGTCACCGATGATGGCGCCAATGGTAGCCCAGATCAATGTCGGCACCAGCTCCATGGTTCCGGCTGCAATCATGGCGCCGATGCCGAACATGATGACGCTGCCCGGCATGAACAGGCCGATAACCAGAAAAGATTCCAGTGCAGCGACCAGCAGAACGAACAGACCCGCCCAGTTGGGATGGGCCTGTATCCAGTGCAGGAGTTCGTTGAGCGCTGCTTCCATTATGGTTGCCGGGGATTGTGCCTTATGCTGGTAATGCCCTGAAAGCCTGTTCGGCAGCCGTCAGCGTAGCTTCAATCGCATCTGCATCGTGTGCCGAGGACATAAAACCGGCTTCAAATGCGGACGGTGCGAGGTACACGCCCGCGTCCAGCATGGCATGGAAAAACGCCTGGAACTGGCCCAGGTTGCAGGTATTCACGTCGGCAAAGCAACGCACTGAGTCCAGCTCGGTGAAGAACAGGCCGAACATGCTGCCCACCTGGTTGGTGGTAAAGGGGATGCCGGCGTTGTCAGCCAGTCCACGCAGGCCGGCGAGTAACTGTGCAGTCGTGGTCTCCAGCCCGGCATGAAAACCGGGCTGCTGAACCAGTTGCAGGGTAGCCAGTCCGGCCGCCATGGCGACCGGGTTGCCGGACAGGGTGCCGGCCTGGTAGACCGGGCCCGTGGGGGCAATGTGCTCCATGATCTGGCGCCGGCCGCCAAAGGCGCCGACGGGCAGTCCGCCGCCCACTACCTTGCCCAGCGTGGTGAGGTCGGGCATCACATTGTAGTACTGCTGGGCGCAACCGGTGGCGAAGCGGAAACCGGTCATGACTTCGTCAAATATCAACACAGCGCCGGACTGGTCGCAGACCTCGCGCAGCGTCTGCAGGAACCCGTCAGAGGGCGGGATACAGTTCATGTTACCGGCGACCGGTTCGACAATAATGGCGGCAATCTGCTCGCCCATGTCGGCAAATAAGCTGCGCACCTGGTCGGCATTGTTGTACTCAAGTGTGAGTGTGTGTTTCGCCAGGTCTGCGGGTACGCCGGGCGAAGTGGGCACGCCCAGGGTCAGTGCGCCGGAGCCGGCTTTTACCAGCAATGAATCAGAATGGCCGTGGTAGCAGCCTTCGAATTTTACGATGTTGTCGCGACCGGTAAAACCACGCGCCAGGCGGATGGCGCTCATGGTCGCTTCGGTGCCTGAGCTCACCATGCGCACCATTTCCAGCGACGGCACCAGTTGGCACAGCGTGTCAGCCATGCGCGTTTCTATCTCTGTTGGCGCGCCGAAACCCAGGCCTTTGGCGGCGGTCTGTTGCACTGCGTTGACCACGTCAGGGTGGCAGTGGCCACCGATCATCGGGCCCCATGAGCCAACGTAGTCAACGTAGCGGTTGCCATCGGCATCGAACAGGTAGGGGCCCTCGCCGCGGCTGAAGAAGATCGGCGTGCCGCCAACGCCTTTAAAGGCGCGGACTGGCGAGTTCACGCCGCCGGGGATGTGTTGGCAGGCGCGTTCGAAGAGTTGCTCAGACTGTGACATGGTGTGTTCCTGGTCTATAAAACAAAGTGATTGGTGCTATCAGTGTTCAAACTGGCGTGCAAACCCGGCTGCGGCCTGGCGAATGTCGGCGGCGGCAAAAACGCCGCGCACCACGGCGAGCATATCTGCTCCTGCGTCCAGCAGCTGTCCGGCGTTGTCCGGTGTGATGCCGCCGATAGCAGCCACCGGTAATCCCCAACGCTGTTTGCTGTCGGCAATTAAAGCCGGCGTTGCCTGTATGGCATCCGGCTTGGTGCCTGAGGCAAAGAAGCGGCCAAAGGCAATATAGTCGGCACCCTGTTCGGCTGCCTGTCGCGCGAGCTCCGGACGGTTGTAACAGGAAATGCCGATAATGGCGTTGTCGCCCAGCAACTTGCGAGCGCTGGCGAGATCGCTGTCATGCTCGCCGAGGTGTACTCCGGCCGCGCCGCAGTCGGCGGCGAGTCCGGCATCGTCGTTAATGATCAGGGGAACATTATGCCTGTTGCAAAGTTCAGCTAATGCGCGAGCCTGTTTTAGCCGCAAGCGGCTGTTGCCCGACTTGTCACGGTACTGGATAAGTCGGGCGCCACCTTCGATAGCCAGCGCCACATGTTCTTCCAGCTGTGCGTCCGGTTGGAGTCCGGCATCGGTAATGGCGTACAGGCCTTTAAGGCGCGCAGCAGGGTGGTTCATGAGTGCGTCCTAGCTATCGTCGTCCCGCGCCCAGAACAGGCGGTTGGGAATCTGTTGTCCCATACCGATGCGATAGCCCTCGGCGAGTGCTTGCCAGGTGTACTCCTGGGCTTCGTGGATGGCGGTAAAGGGCTCCATTCCCTGTGCCAGCAAGCCGGCAATACTGGCTGCCAGTGTGCAGCCGGAGCCATGGTAGCTGCCTTCCAGTCGATCCCAGGTGAAGGTCTCCATGACCCGGTTATTGGCGTAAAGCGTGTTGATCACCTCGGGAGTATTCTCGTGAGTGCCGGTGACCAGCACGAATTCAGTGCCATGCGACAGCAGCGCCATGGCGCAGGCTTCCAGGGTATCGCCCTCGGGCGCCAGCACGCGTGCTTCCTTGCTGTTTGGAGTGAGCACGGTGGCCTGCGGCAGGAGCATTTCGACCATGGCATCGATAACGTCGTCGTCGGTGATCTGGGTGCCGCTGCCGCTCGCCAGTACCGGATCCATGACAACGGGTATATCGGGGTAATCCTTGAGGATGGAATGGATGGCTTCTACCGCCTCAGTGCTGGCCAGCAGGCCAAGCTTGAAGGCACTGACGGGCATATCCTCGAGTACCGCGCGTGCCTGCTCGACAATCAGGCCGCCGTCGAGAGGCGTATAGCCAATCACATCCTGGGTGTCCTGTATGGTCAGGGCGGTGACAACCGGTGCGGTATGACAGCCGTGACTGATCAGCGACTCGATATCCGCCTGGATACCTGCGCCACCGCTGGGGTCATTGCCTGAAAACACCATAATCACCGGTACCGGCGAGGTCGACTGGATCATGTCGGAATGTCCTGCGCATTTATGCCGCAGCTGGTCCGGGATCTGGCAGGAGATAACGTCATTTTCGATAACCTGTTGCTTAGAGAAGCTATTGTAGCACTGCATCCAGCTATTGTGCCCGGCGGTTTCCGACCTACAATGACAGTTGATTCAGGTTGCAGGATTGACAATGGATAACTTCAAAACCTATATGTGCGTCATTTGCGGATTTGTCTATAACGAGGCCGATGGTCTGCCCGAGGAAGGTATAGAGCCGGGCACGCGCTGGGACGATATTCCGCTTAACTGGGTGTGTCCGGAATGTGGTGCCGGCAAGGATGATTTTGAGATGGTGCAGATTTAGGACAACGCGCGGGAAATTTCTGCAATCCCGACTACACTAGAAGTGTAGGGAATACAGCGGAGGGTCGTATGCGGGACCCGGAACAGATTCAATTTAAGGAATTGGTTAAAACCGCGCGGGACTATTGTAATCTGATCGATTGCCTGCCAGGCCGCGATGACTGGTTGTTAGCGCTGTTTCAGTTGTTACCCAGGCTGCACGCTAACGTCGTGGCGATACCTGACCCGGGCGGCGGCGAGGTGACTGATCAGTCATCTGACCTTGATGATCGCTTTGATCTTTTCAGTGAATTACGTTCGCGTTTGGGCGATCGTGATATGTACTGGCTGGAATTCGATCAACCTGGTGACGTACACGAGGACGACGAGCACCGTAGCGGTAGCCTGGCAGATGACCTCACGGATATTTATTTTGAACTCAAGCGCGGCCTGGCTATGCTCGATGGGGCTACGCCTGATGCCGTGGTACACCTGTGGGAAGTCGGGTTTCAACAGCACTGGGGGCAGCACCTGGTCGATGCCGAGCGGCATTTGTATGCGCTCAGGGTGAACGAGCAACTGCAATAGCCGGGGAACTGTTGAGAGCGGCTTCAGGGCGGTGTTTGCCCCGCCTGTCCGGCCAGCCATGCGGTTTTTGCAGAAAGTTCAAATGAGCAGGTCCACTTATAGGCCAGGTTCATAGTTTCGGCCGCGACATAGACACCGTGTCCGCGTACCACCACCACAGGATGCTCTGCGAGAATTTCGGCCACTGCTGCCGGTGCCTTTTCGAGGTAGTCCGCATAAGCGATGCTCAGAACCGGTATGCGTGGAAAGTAATACTGGCCTTCAAAATCTACGGGTAAAAAGTCATCGCCGCCCAGTGTCATGGCGACGCTGTGGGCGCCGTGACTGTGCATGACAACAGTTGCCCGGGGGTTTTTCCGGTAGACCAGTCGGTGCAGAGGGGCATCCAGTGACGCGCCGGAAGCCGGGTCAGCGTCCATGCTGCAGCGGATCAGGGCATCGGCTTCGAGCGTATCGGCGCAGGCGCCACTCGGCGTGATCCAGTAGTCATTCTCGCAACGCACCGACAGATTGCCACTATGTGAGTCGTTTAAGCCATACTGGCGCAGCCAGCGGTAGTGTCGGATCAGTTCCAGGCGTGGGTCCATGAGTCTGTTCAGTAGCCGGTTTAGGGGAATTTTTGCTCGGTTTTTCAGTCGAACGGACGACTTTCCGATACAAGACGGTACAATAGGGGTGTGTCGCAGTCCAACTTAATGAAAAATGAGCATATATCGCATGATAAACACTTCTAACCGCCAATCCCGGGGTTTTACCTTAATCGAAGTCATGGTTGTCGTGGTTATCCTGGGGATACTGGCCGCGGTGCTGGTGCCCAAGGTGATGGATCGTCCCGACCAGGCGCGTATCACCAAGGCGCGTCAGGATATACGCGCACTGGAAGCCTCGCTGAACCTGTACAAGCTGGATAATTACGATTACCCGACCACGGATCAGGGGCTTGAAGCGCTGGTCACCAAACCGGATATTCCGCCGGAACCGGCGCGCTGGAAATCCGGTGGCTATCTTGACCGTATGCCGCTGGATCCCTGGCAGCAGGAATACCAGTATCTCAGCCCGGGTGTTAATGGCAGTATCGATATCTACTCGACCGGCCCGGACCGCCAGCCGAGTGATGACGATATCGGTAACTGGGATATCCGCTAAAGCGTAATTTCCATGGTAGTGATGCTAATCCAGCGCATCCGACAGCCTGCCGCCGGCAGGCTGTTTGCGTTAACTCCCCGGCATTCATCGACGGGTTTCACCCTGCTGGAACTCATGGTGGTGATTGTTATTGTCGGCATCATATTGAGCTTCATGACGTTGTCGCCCGGTACCGACCAGCGTGCCGAACAGTTGGAGCGCGAGGCGCAACGCATTGTGGCGCTGCTGCAACTTGCCAGCGAGGAAGCTGTTATGCGCAGTGAGCAACTGGCATTGCGTGTCGGCGAAACCGGTTACGAATTCATGATTCTGGAAAACAGCCAGTGGATACCGCTTGCGGATGATCGTCCGTTGCGGCCAAGAGAGCTGCCTGCCGGCATTGAGTTGCGCCTGGAGCTACAGGAGAACCCGCCCCCGGGTTTAACTGCCGAAGACAGCGAACAACCCCAGGTGTTTCTGCTTTCCAGTGGAGAGATGACGCCCTTTGTGTTGACAATATCCGCGCCAGAGACCGAACTGCGCTATACCATCAAGGCCAGTTTGCTTGGACGGATGGAAGTCGAATGAAACCTGCTGCCGGCTTCACGTTGCTAGAGGTGCTGGTGGCCTTGATGGTGTTGGCGTTGTCACTTGGCGCCGTGATTCAGACCACCGGTAACTACACTGTCAACCAGGCTTATCTGCGTGACCGGACCTTCGCCGAATGGGTGGCGCGAAATCTACTGGCGGAGGCGCAGTTGGCAAATGAGTGGCCTTCTACCGGTCAGACCAAGGGTGAAGCCGAGTTTCCGCTGGCGGCGGCGGATATGCCAGCACGGGAATGGCGCTGGGTAATCCAGGTAACACAAACACCGGAGGAGGACTTGCGCAGGCTGGATATCAGCGTCTATCCGGGCAATGAGGATGTCGATGGCGATACCGAGCCGACCGCCAGTCTCAGTGGCTTTATAGGTAATCCCCAGTGATGCGTCAGCAAGGTTTTACATTGCTGGAACTGCTGGTCTCCCTGGCGATCTTCGCGTTGATCGGGGCCATGGCTTACGGTGGTTTGCAGCAGGTGCTCGAACAGCGGCAGTCAACCGAACTGCGGTCACAACAGTTGGCCGATTTACAGAAGTCCTATCGTATTATGCAGCGCGACCTGGAACAGGTTATCAATCGCGGCATTCGCAACCAGTTCGGGGACCCGGTCGATGCGCTGGTCGGTGGCAGTGGTTATGACGGCATCGAGTTCAGCCGCGCCGGCCACGCCAACCCGGCAGGTTTTTTGCGCAGCGATGTGCAGCGCGTCGCCTACGTTCCTGATCAGGATACCTTGATACGGCGTACCTGGCGGGTGCTCGATCGAGCCCAGGACAGTCTTCCTGACGAAGAGGTGCTGGTAGAGGGTTTGCAACAGTTTACTATCCGCTTTCTGGATGATGCTGACGAATGGCGGGACAACTGGCCACCGCAGCAGACGCAGACCGGCGGTGCTGGTGTGACTGACCTGCCACGCGCGGCCCAGGTGGAAATTGCACTTGATGACGTTGGCACCCTCAGCTGGGTTTTTCTGCTGCCGCAAAATTATATTGCCGGTTCGCAAGTGCCGGTTGGTGGCAACAGCGGCGGTAACAGCGAAGGCGAAGGTGACGAAGAGCAGGAGGCCACGCCTTGAGGTATGGGCAGCAGCAAGGCGTCGCGCTGGTAACAGCGTTGCTGGTGGTGGCGATTGCTACCGTTGCAGCCGTTGCCATGGTGAATCGTCAGCAGCTGGATATCCGCCGGACCGGTAGTCTGTTGCATGGTGAACAGGCCTGGGCCTATGTTGTGGGTGCAGAAAACTGGGCTGTTGTTGTACTGCGGCGTGATCGCGAAGACAGCAAGATCGACACCCTCGGCGAGGACTGGTCAACACAGCCGCCGGTATCCTTCGTCGAAGGCGGGTCGATAATTGGTCGGCTGATTGATTTGCAGGGCCGGTTCAACGTCAATAATCTGGTCAGCGGTGGTGGGGCAAACGTAGCTAACATCGACTATTACAAACGCCTGCTGCGCCTGCTGGACCTGGAAGAAGAGTTGGCTGACGCGTTGGTCGACTGGATTGATGACGATATCAATGTGCGTTTTCCCGATGGGGCGGAAGACGAAAATTACCTGTTACTGGAAACGCCCTACCGGGTATCCAACCGACCGCTGGCAGATATCAGTGAGTTGCGGCTGGTGAAAGGCTACACCGCGGAAGTGGTGGCCAGGTTGCAACCCTACCTGGTGGCTTTACCTGAGCCAACGCCCATCAATGTTAATACGGCGGACGCTGTGTTACTCGCGGCCCTGGATGCCGATCTTGGCCTCAGCGACGGCGAAGCGCTGGTGGAGGCGCGTGGTGAAGATGGCTATGAATCGGTCGATAGTTTCAAGAACCAGCCGGCACTGAATGCCAAACAGGTCGATGATTCATTGTTGAGCGTTGAGACCCGGTGGTTTCTGATGGTCAGCCAGGCAGATATTGGCCAGGGCCGGGCCCGCCTGGCGAGCCTGATTCAACGTACTGATGACGCATTACGTGTTGTCCGGCGTCAGCGCGAATTCCTCGACACTGTCTCCGTCCCGGTCGACGACGATGAATAGCCGGGCGAACATGGTAGGATAGGCTACAGAATTCATAGAGATAGCGAACAGGAATGGCAGATACTTTACTCATTCGGCTGGCACCTGACCTGCAGGGTCTGCGTGACTGGTTGCTGGTGGACCTGCAGGGTCAGGTCAAGACGCCGGTGCAGTCGGGTGCTCCGACCAGCGCGGTTGTCAGCGGCGCCCGTCGGGTGGTCGTGCTGGTGCCGGGCGCCGAGGTATCTCTGTATGAAGCGCGTGTTCCCGGGCGTAACCGCCAGCGTGTTCTGCGCGCCATTCCCTTCGCGCTTGAAGAACAGCTGGCTGATGATGTCGAGATGCTGCATTTCGCGCTTGGCGACAGTCTGGGTACCGATCGTTACCCGGTAGCCGTGGTTGAGCGGCAACGTATGGATGCCTGGCTGGCGCAGTTGCGAGAGGCGGGCATCAGCGCCCACCAGTGGGTGCCGGATACGCTGGCATTGCCTCGCACAGACGGCTGGAGCCTGTTGCCGGAGGCCGACGCCGTGCTGGTGCGGAGCGGCGACTATAGCGGGTTTGCCTGCGATACGGAGACTCTGCCGGTGCTGGTGTCCATGATGGCTGCGCGTGAACAGCTGCCTGAGACAGCGCGTGTTTACGGTTCTGTGGTAGTGGATCTGGAAGGTGTGGATGTGGAACTCGACGATTCGCAGCTGCAGCCTCTGGATGTACTCGCCAGGGGTTGGTTCGCCGGGCCAGTCATCGATCTCCTGCAGGGCGCCTATAGTCGTCGTGAAGAATGGGGCCGGCTGCTGCGTCCCTGGAAAGCCACCGCTGCGCTGTTAATCGCAGCGCTGCTGCTTGCGGGTACCAGCACGGGTCTGAACTACTATCATCTTACCCGGCAAAAGACACAGCTGGAGACAGATATCCAGGCGCTGTACAAAAAGACCTTCCCCAAGGCGCGACGTATAGTCAATCCGCGCGCACAGATGGAGCAGCAGTTGAAACAACTGCAGCGACACACTGGTGGCAGCACAGATTTTCTTGGCATGTTCGCGGAAACCGCCAATGCGGTGCGCACCGCCAAGGGTATCACCGTAAAAGGGGCGAGTTATCGGGATGGACGGCTGGACCTCGATCTGCAGGCCGATAACCTGCAGTTGCTGGATACCCTGAAACAGGCGTTGGTCAGTGGTGGCGGCATGCATGCAGAAATCCAGTCAGCTACCACGGATGACAGTAAGAAAATAAACAGCCGGATTCGTATCAAGGTGAAAGATTCATGAAAGACTGGTTTCTGGGGCTGGACCCGCGCGAGCGGAACCTGGTTGGCGGTGGCGCAGTGGTACTGGTGCTGTTGTTGCTGTACCTGATGATCTGGGACCCGATTGCCAGTGGTTACACGGAACTCAGCGACAGTGTTCAGCAGCAGCGGGAAACGTTGGCCTGGATGCAGCAGGCTGCGGTGCAGATCAAGGCCCTGCAACGCAGCAGCGGCAGCAGTGCGCGCGGTCTGGGTGGTCGTTCGTTGCTGGCAGTGGTTGATCAGTCGGCCCGCTCGGGTGGGCTTGAAAATGCCATCAAGCGTATTGAACCGGATGGCAGCAAGGGTGTGAAAGTCTGGCTGGAAGGCGCGGCGTTTGATCCAATGATTCTGTGGTTGGGGAAGCTGGTAAAGAGTTTCCGCATTGAGCCCAGTATGATTACGCTTGAACCGATCGGCGATGGCCGTGTCAATGCGCGCCTGACCCTGCTGGAACCCGCTGTATGAAAGCAGGCCTGAAGTTCCTGCCAATCGGTATTGCGGCCTACGTCCTGTTTCTGGTTGTCACGGCACCGGCAGCTAAAGTTATTCCCTATTTTCAGTCACAGCTGCAGGATGTGCGTCTGGCCGGGCTTAGTGGCAGTTTGTGGTCCGGGCGGGCGTTGCAGGTCAGTGTGCCGCCGGTGCAGCTGACGCAGGTTGGTTGGCAGTTTAAGCCCCTGCGGTTGTTGCTGGGGGCCGTCGCATTTCAACTGGATGGGCAGCTCAGTGGTAAAGCGTTTAGCGCGCTCGCTGGTCGTGGACTGTTTTCCGGTCCCTACCTTGCTGACGTCACCGGTAGTGTGTCGGCAGTTGATTTGATGTTTTGGGCCGGATTGAGTGCAGTCGAGCTGGACGGAGACCTGAATTTTTTCCTTGATGATGTTGAGTTTTCTCCTGACAGCGTGCCAGCTATAGCCGGGCAGCTGACCTGGAAACCGGCGATGGTACTGGCACCGATTGAACTGAATCTGGGCCTGGCTGAACTGACAACAGTTATTGAATCCGATGGTGTAACCCGCGGCCAGTTGATCGCCAATGGCGGCGCACTGACCATGCAGGGTGAAGTGACGCTGCAGTCAGACGGGCATTATCAGCTGGTCGGTGATGTTAAAAAGAACGGTACTGTTCCGCAGGCAGTAGACAAGTTTCTGTCCACCTTTGCCGAACCCGGCAATGGTGGCTATCGCCTCGAATGGTCTGATCAAATCAACAAGTAAACTTCTACCATGCCATTGTTGTTGACCACACCTGAGCAACACGATTTTCAGGATCCCACACTTGAACTGAACGAGAAGAAGCTGCAGCGCTGGCTGGCAGGACTGCCGGTATTGAATGCGGGTGAATCGTTGCGCATGGTGTTGAATGCGCTGGAGCCACTGAACGAGCAGAAGCTGGATGCCGACAAGCGCCTGGCCTTGCTGGCAGTTTATCAGGCAACGGTAAAGCGTCTGTACGTGGCAGCAGAACCGGCTCGTTTGCGGCAACAACCACTGTCGACCGAACAGCGGCAGATGGTCGTAGATGATGTTGAACGTCTGAGTCTGGCCATGGCCAACGGTTTTAAAATTGTGGTCAAACAGATGTATGGACAGGCTGCATTGCAGGATAAGGCGCGTTTCGGGCAAGTGCTGCGCTGGAGTATTCAACAGCTGGCAGCAGCCTTGTTGCACAGTTACCGATACTATCGACCGGAACCGGCTTTTGTCTTTCTGGAGATCAACCAGATCTACCGACTGGCACGTCACCACGGCTTGCAGGAAATTGTAACCAGTGATGAGCAGGGCGATGCCCCGGTGAATCTGGCAGGTATTTACCAGGCTGTTTGCCTGTTATCACTATGCGATCCGTTTAGTCTGGAAGAAGGACTCGCTGACAGCTTTTATCGCGCACTGTTGCAATACGCGGGTGCGGCCCGGGTAGTGCCCGGCAACAGCTGGCAGGGTGTGCCGGAGGGCCTGTTTTTTATCGATCTGGCCGGTGATACCCGACCAAGGCACTGTGTCTATCTGGATTCGCCGGTGGAGGCTGATGAGCCGCATATCCTTGATGCCAGAGATCTGCTGACGCAGATGCACAAAACATTGGCGGCACTACCCGCAGACCGGCGCCGACAGCGCCCGGAAGCCGGTGTCATGAGAGTGTTGCTGCCTGAAGTTACCCCACGCGACAAGCGCAGCAGCGAACGTCTGCCCGATGGACGCTGGATTCAAATGCTGTCAGGTTTTGACGAGGTGGTCAGCGGTTTGCTGGCGCGGCGTCGTGGTGATCAGTTGAATGCCACCGCCTGGCGGGTCAAGGACGCCAGCGAAGGTGGTTATTGTCTGGCCTGGGACGAAAGCGCGGCGAGCCTTTTGCATGTCGGTGAGCTGGTGTGTGTGCTTTCCGACAGCGAACAGCAGGATCCAGGTCCGGCGCAGTTAATGGTCGTGCGCTGGCTGCGTGATGGTCGTGATGAAGGTACCGAGCTGGGTGTTGAATTACTCGAAGGCATCCCCGGCCCGGTAAGGCTGAAGATTGCAAATGAGCCCGGGTGCGAGGAACAGTCAGCGTTATTTCTAACGTCAGCTAATAATCAAGGTGCGGCACGGCTGGTTACAGCTGCGCAGGTTTACGCGGAGGATCGGATGTTGATAGTCTATGTTGGCGAGCGTGAAGTGACAGTACGCTGCGGAGCCTTGCTCGAGCAGGCGCCCGGGTTCGATTGCTTTGAGTTTACTTCAGGTGGTTAGTCAGCGAACAGGATGGTGAAACCATGTCTGCCAGAAAGATGATACCGGTAGAGGTTATGACGCCGGAGACCAAGTGCGGGTTTTGTACAAACACCCAGTGCTGCACTTATATCAGCCAGGAAATTGATGTGCCACGCTCCAAGCAGGATTTCGATTTCCTGCTGTGGCAGATATCGCATCGCGATATTGGTATCTACAAGGACGAGGGTAGCTGGTATCTGCTGGTGAACAATGCCTGCAACCACATCCTGTCAGATGGCCGTTGCGGCATTTACGAAGACAGGCCGCAGATCTGCCGCGATTATTCCAATGATTACTGCGAGTTTGACGAACCGGCGGAAGACAGTTTTGAGTTGTATTTTCAGAACTACGACGAGTTGCTTGCCTATTGTAAAAAACGTTTCAAGCGTTGGGGGCAACGGCCTTATTGAACGGGCTACCTAGTCCAGCCCTTCCACAAGCTCACTGAAATTTTCGATCGCGGTGAAGTCGCCTGTTTGTTTGGGTGGCGCTTTGCTGTCCGGCAGCCGCACCGCGCGCAGGTAGCGAATGCCGTACTGCCGCGCCGCTTCCAGTACCGGCAGGCTATCGTCGATGAACAGTGTGGTTTCCGGGCTGAAGTTA
>Ga0316189_10003263_pt1 | contig 15765 bp, 12 predicted proteins | sample LowCovwburrow_MG_FD_204930 | JGI IMG/M metagenome (GOLD analysis project Ga0316189, IMG submission 204930) | Coastal sediment microbial communities from Maine, United States - Lowes Cove worm burrow | ecosystem: Environmental > Aquatic > Marine > Coastal > Sediment | place: USA: Maine... | reverse complement strand
ACTCGGGGGAGGGGTTGAAGCCTGGAAAAATGCCGGTTATCCGATGCAAGAATAAGTAATGAACAAAATTGCGGGACGGGGGTCGGTCAACGCTAAGTAACTGATATTGATAGTAAAAGAGAATAGAAACTTCTCTGTAACGGTCTTGGTCGACCGGTTTTCCTACCAAACTGGCCTTTTAAGAGAATACAATGATAACGCAATAATTTGATTCTTCGAACCATAAGGCGGCTGGAAATTTTTGTCCCATGCCGCACCTGGTGCTTTTCCATAAACATGTGCAAAAACAAATTTCCGTCCTACCATTTTGGGAACTGCATTATAAATTTTATCAAGATATCGATGTTTTAATTTCTTGGAATATTTGCCAAAATCATCCTGATAGGTATCAACTATTGCACGTTAAATCCTTCAGCATGAATACTTCTGACTACTTGCCAATATTAAAATAGGGCAATTCCGGCTATTTTCCTATAATGATACTTATTATACTTATATTTATTTCGAAAATGGTGAAGGGAGACAAGAAGATGAAGGCGTTTTATTGGCTAACTATTCTCGGAACACTCATTCTGATTGGCTGCAGTGGGTCTAAAGTATCGGTAACTCAATCGCCGGATGCTGAAATCAAGCCGATTCAAAGGCTCGCCATAATGCCGGATTCAGGTGTTCTGGGAGACGCCATCGCTAAAGAGCTTCTGGATCGGGGGCTAAATATAACTACAGAAGATGAAACCGCTGCGATGGTCGGCGGAATTAGAATCGATCAACTAGGGGTTAGCGTCAGGCAATACTATGATGCCCTCCGTGAAAAAGGGGTGGATGCGACGCTCACAGCCAGTGCCCGGATGGCCCAAGACGGGAGACCGGACTCTGCCAGTGCCCAGGTACTGGATACGGCCAGTGGGGATTCTCTTATGGATATTGCCTGGCAAAACGCCTGGGGGGGATATGGCAGATCGGATGCGGATCGCGTCATGCGCAAAAGCACTTCTGAAGCGGCTCAAGAAATTGCAAAGGAATTGATCACGAAGCTCAGGCTCTATCAGAAGTAAGGGTATGGAAGTTTGCTGCAACATGATGCAGGGAAATATGAAAGGTGGGGATAAATTATCAAAAAAGCTGACAAAAAGGCACTCAATCTCGATACAATACAAATTGCCACAATGAATTGAGGTTTTCTAAATTTCATAATCCTCTTCGGTTAATTACTGTAAAAACCGCAAGCCCTTTCTCATTGATTAAAGACTTATTGTTATTCCTTTATCGCTATGAACTGATACAACGATGTGCGTTTATCTCCGGAGCGTTTCAGCAAACCCATCTTGACGCCTTTGTGCAGGTCCCTGCTGGCCGTAGCCGTTGAAATTGTTTTTAAAAGATTTTGATAATTCTTGCGTGAAAACGTTTTTTCACCAAATGCCGTCCGACCAATCCCAAGCCGATTTTCAGCGGTAAGCGTTACTCCTCGAGTTTCTTCAACTAGCTTCTTTAGCGATTTTTCTATCTGTCTAATTATAAAAGCCACAAACTCTATACAGTCACCGGTATCATCACCCTTCGCGATGTAATTTGACACGGGGTGAGGTCGTATTTCATAGCCTCGATAATATCATTTGATACTATCAAGTCAAGATAATATCGTTTGATACTATCAATAAATCCCGGGTATTTCAGATCCTTTTGACAACCTATGATCCGGTGACCGGAATATTTTTTCGTAAAATTAGACCTACCTCTAGGAGCTGTCCGTCTAATAACTTTGAATCGCTCATTTAGGTTAAAACCAAATTCTGACAGGAGAATCATTATGGACACAATATCGAGGAACCAATCCGAAAGGAGCCGGCGAAAGCGGCTTATGTGTCGCCTGGTACTCATTCTATCCGTTTTTGTATTCACCGGGGGGGAAATTCTAGCGGCAGCCAATACATCCCCCACTATCCGACTGTTTCCAACCACCGTCGTCGAAAACATTAAACATACCGGGGAGGCGGCCAAGGCCATGGAAGCGGACCTTCAGAGTGTGATCGATCGGCTGAATCAGCAGGAAGAGCTCTACATGGCCAGTAAATGCGAAGGGTCCGAAGTGGAGTCGGGCTGCAGCGAGATCGCCGGCCAACTCAGCCGGACTTACCTGGAGATGCTGGATCTGATGGAAGCACGCCTGCCGGGTATGGAGGACTCCGTCAGGGCCACCGGCGCCAGTCTGGAAAAACGGATCCGCAAGGAACTCGGACACAAAACGACACCGCGGGGGCTGCAAAAGCTGCTTGCAGGAACACCTCAAAAACCGGCCGAAACCCCTCGCTACAAACGGCCTTCGAGAAAATTAAGCGAAAAGTTCAGACAATATTATAACCTTGTGGCGATGAGATCGACAACGGATTCAAGGGGGTCCCTTGCAACGGTAGCTGCTGAAATTTACCTCGATACCCAGGAAGTTCAGGATCTGATTGCACTGACCCGCGATGAGATCAGCCGCGCCAAGCTTATGATCGATCTCGACCAGGCCTACGGTATTATTACGCCGGAAATGTTTGAAATGGTCGACCAGGTAAAAACGATTTTATTTGGAGAAACCGGTGAAGGGGGCGGCATCCCGGATCCCCCGCCGGGAAGCACTACGGCAGAATATCAAAGCCCGCTGGAACAATAGGGATCCGGGATAGTGAAAATTGCTGATTTGCATAAATCTTTTATAAAGGCCCTTTTTTCCCGCTATAAATTGGGTGAAATTTTAGATTTTAGATTTTGGATTTTAGAATTAAGGAATTCTGTCTATTATACATTGATAGAGCGTAGCGATTCCAGAAATCCAAAATCCCTCCGGGCCGGAGGCCGCAATCCAAAATCCCAAATTATGACCAATAACTCCATCGGAATAAACCGGGATGTCTTTGTAAAAGCAGATTCAGCTTTTTGTCACTACCCCTGAAGAAATCAAATTATCCGGTCAAAAATGGAGGTATCATCATGATGCGCTTGTTAAAAAAAATCTATTCTGGCAAAACCCTGCTTTTCATCGTGGTTATTCTCGGATTTCTGATTTTATCGTGCGAGAATCGGAGATATTTAAAACCGGCCTGTACACTCCCCTCAGGCGTGAATCTTGAAGAAGCCTTGGCCCATTCCGAAAAAGACCTCGGACATTTGGAATGTGAGCCCATGTTTGACAACTACTTTGTACGGCTCATTGATGTTGCCAAACGCGATCCGGATTTGGAAAACAAACGCCGGTTCAGTGAATTTCTGGAATGGGCCCATGACCAGGGTATCATCGATAAAATTCAGGCTCGCAGCTACTACAACCGATATTTCAACACAACCTTCATATCACTGCCGGATGATTATAATGTTTGTTCCTCCTGCACTGGGGAAACAATAAAAAACATTGAGGATCAAATGGAAAATGAGCTCCGCCAGAAAGAAGAAGGCCTGTTGAGAGCCTGCCGGGATAAAAGTGCCTATTACACGGCTTCGGATCAATACAATTCGATCCTGCTGTTACTGGATGCTACCTGCACCTCGTGCCGGAATTGAAAAGAAAGTAGTCATTCGTTTATTCCGCTATACCAGCCTGATAAAACAAGGGGCTGAAGTAAAGAAAAATATAATAAAGTAGGGCTTAATATGGGAACCAAATCTTATTCTGCAAACCGATTTTCGGGAGGGTTCATCGCGGGTGCATTGGGGGCATTGTTCCTCGGTCTCGTGCTGCTATACGTGTTGAATATGTCTGAGGTGTTGGCCATATCCGTGTTGGACGTCCCCAGCGTTCAGAGGGTGCTTGCGTGGGCCTATGAGAATCTCAGACTGTCTGTGGTCCCCTTTTTTTTAACACTCATATTTTATACCGGCGCCCTGTGGCGTTTGAAGCATTATTTGAGAGATCAGGGTGCTTCTGTGGAAAAGATTGCACAGGCCGATCACCTTGTGGATATTTGGATTAACCTTTTTTTCGGCATCGGTGTGATCTGGACGGCCATTGGCATGCGGGGTGCCTTGCTGGAAGGGCTAGGAAACCTGAATGCCCACTCGGCTGCAAAACTGGGGGCTTTTTCCATCCTGCAGCGGCTCATTGACGGTGGTATTCTGCTGGCACTTTCGACCACCATCGTCGGCGCCGTTGGCGGATATCTTCTACGTCTCATTAAATCCCTGGCCGTTGGCACTCAGGTGAGAATTTACTGCAACCAGGTGGCTAATCAGCAGGCCGATGCGGTCAACGTCGCGCTGAAATCCATTGACGAACAACTCAACCAGCTGGTGTCCTGCGCGGAGAAGGCAATGCCGGAACACCGGTGAATAGGCCCTTAAGGGCCTTTTTCTGACAACATGTTGTCAGATAATGAAGCATCCAGGTTTCAGCAATTTAGAATTTCAAATAACAAAACACAATGACCGAAATTCAAAACCCCAAACAAAATGATTGAATTATGACTCCTTTGCACCCATCGCCGATAATTTTCTTTCAGGACACTCCCGGCCTGTTTGATGATGTGGAAATGCTGCAAACGGATGTCATGCGGTTTTTTGCGATTTTGTGTTTGTGCCTGATGGCGATATTTGCCCTGGTCAAAACATTGCCGATGGCGCCGCCGGATACCGGACCAGCCATCCTGGAGCCTGCGGATCAGAAAACAGAAGCAAAATCGCTTCAAAAAAAAATTGCCGCATTCAAAGAAAGGCTTGACGAATTGCAAAGCCGGGTACAAGCGACGACGGCTGCTGCCGAACAGGCATCGGTCCAGGCTCTCAAGGCGGCAAAAGCGGAAGAAGCTGTCCGCGACCGGGTGGCTATTGCAAAACAGGAGTTGGGAAAAGTCTCACAAACGCTCGGGGATACACGGCGGGAAATTGAAGTGCGGGAATCCAATTTGGCGCAAATTTTGGAAGATATTGCCGACAAGCAGCGAGTTCGGGCAGAATTGAAAGGCCAAATTGAAAACGAAACTCAGAGTTTGACAAAAATTCGGGTAAAGATGGAGCAAGTCCGGGAAAAACTGGACCGAAATCAGCAACCAGATCAAGAGCCCGTTAAAAAGCCACCCGGTTTCACATCACCGCCGGCGCCTGCCCAAAAAGGATTTGTCCTCCGGTTTGCCTCAGATGAAGTTCTGGCAAAGCTAATCTCTGATGGGAAAGTGAATTTTTATGCCATCGCCGGCCAAAATGCCTGGCGATTAAAGCTGTCCGACGGAAGGCCGGTTTATCTATCAGCCGAATTCCCCCGGCAAATTTATGAGATGGAAACCCCTACCGTTCCCATTGAATATGCTGCGGTATTTCAACGGCAAATAGCGGTTGGCGGTCAGCGAAGATTGACCTGGGGTGTCACCTTGCCCGGACGAACAACGGCCTCTATTAATCAGATCGTCAGAGGCCGCCAAGGGGGACACTTGATTATCACGGCAAACGGTGAGGTAAAGTTGACCCAAATGTTGCATAAACAACCTGGCAAAGAATAGCTAATGATCCGTTATTATACCCGATATCATAGTGAAAGCAGCATTTGGTGGGTATCCCCATTGCTGAATTCAAAGGATGGGGGGCGATATTGCCATGTTGTTTACCCTTCGGGAAAGCCGGAGAACTTCAGATCCTGTGTTGTCAAGGATTCGAGGTAAACGACTACAACTTCACCCTTGACGCCTTGGCTCTGAAGCTCTCCGGCTTTTGCAACGTGAGGGTTTTATAGAAAGCGGTGGGAAATATGAAAGTTAAGATGCTGCCGGTGGTCGCATTTTGTATTTGGATGGGGTTGACGGCGTGTACGCGTAACTACGTGACGCACGATATCGATCCATGGTCAGATGCGCCTGCACTTGATATCTGGCTGGATGATACCCTTATGCCCTACCTGGTGGAGCAACTCGGGCAGCACCCGAGGTTTAAAGGACAGCCCGTTTTGCTGGTTCGAATGCAGAGCGACAATGTCTCGCCCCGCATCGATGATTTGACGGATCAAATCCGACAAAAAATCATGGACGCGTTGCTGAAACAACCGGGCCTCGATCTTTCCTGGCGACCGGCCATTCGACTCTGGAGGCACCACCGCAGCCTGGAGGAAGTCTCCTGTGGAAATATTCGCAGGATTCATTATTATGTCGGCATCGACTGCGGGCTGGCCCGGGTAGGAGGGCACCTTTATGTTAAGGTCCGGGCCTTGAATCTTGTCGAGCAAAAATGGGTATCTGGTTTTGGTAAATCCTGGCAGGGCTCACCAACCCCAGCCCAGAAAGCGGCTTTGGGTCGCGAACACCCGGATGACCACCTGCGCGGCCTGCGTCCGCTGCCGTTTTCCGACCGGCAGCCGGATCTGCTGGCGGCCTACCTGGCGCGCAACTTAAGCTGTCTTATGCGGCAGGGGGAAGAAGACGATCCGGTGGTTTATGTCGAAAATGTTGCGCTCAATACCCCAAAGGTTTTCCAGACAACCTTGGAACTTGTGGAAAAATACCTGGCGCGCTTCCGGGAGGTCGAGGTCACCGACGACCCAAGCCGGGCGAACGTGACGGTGGTCACCGAAATTCATGCCATCCATCAAAACCTGCGCCAGGTCTGGGTGGCCGCCAGACACCGTCAAGGTGCCAAATATCTGCCCGGTGCAGAAACCGAAGCCTACGTGCTGTTGGACGCCCAAAAGAAAACAGCCGTCGCCGGCTCCAATCCGCAAAATCCTTTGGAATCCGATCGCATGTTGCCGCAAGTCCGTGCCCCTTCCTTGATTTCATCATTTAGCTTGCTGACGCCGTTGAACCCGGCCTTTTGTGCAACCGATAGCCCCTGGATAGCCGGTATGCGGCGGGTGGAATCTCGTGAACACCTTCCCTCGGGTGGCTGTTTAGCGGTGGAAATCAGTCTTTTAAAAGCGGCCCGTGTTTTTCTAGTGGGGCGCAGTGCCGACGGCGAACTGACGGAACTATTTCCATCTGAATGTCCGGCCTTCAGGCAGATCGACGCGCAGCTGCGGCCCGGGAAGCGGTTACGGTTTCCGTCGCTTTCCAATCCCGGACAAGGAATTCTGGAATTAGACGATTCTGCCGGAATGGAAAAGGTTTACGCGATTGCCATCACGGAACCGGATCTGGCAAATCGGTTTGCAAATCGCCTGGCACAACACCGCGGCTTGTGTCGTCCGGCAAAAGATTTTGAGAGTGTGCTACCGGTTGGCGTCCCTATAAGCTCAGAAGGGCGGATTCAGTACTGGCAAAAATACTTAAGTCATCTTTCCGGCCGTTATCCGGAAATGGTGGAGTGGCGGGAGATCCTCTTTTGGCATGATCCACCTTGATTTTGGAGCCGCTTCCAAAAATTGGGCATGGTCATAATTAAAATGATTCATTCTTTTAAAAATCTTGCTAAATTACTGATATGCCTTTTGTTGCTTGGAATTGGGCAGCCGGTTTTAAGCTCGGTCAAAAGTAATGAGCCGGATGTTGCAGCACTCTGGGATCGGTATCTGTCCGATGATGCCCGAAAATCCCCCGTTATCCGGTATCCCTTTGAACGTTGCTTTAAACTGGCATCAGCAAAATACAGCCTGCCCTTATCACTCCTGCTGGCTGTCTCCCGCGGGGAGTCCAACTTTAATCCCAGAGCAAAATCAGATCGCAACTGCCATGGCTTGATGCAAATCCGATGGCCTCAAACCGCCAAACATCTGGGGATTTATAAGCTGGAGGAGCTGTATGATCCGTGCACCAATATTCTCGCCGGGGCCAGATATCTCAGGGAAATGCTGGATCGATACGACGGTAATCTGCACCTGACTTTGGCGGCTTATAACTATGGGCCCAATCGGATTCGCAAAAATTCCGACTCCGGCAGCATCCCCCAAGGTGCGCAATGGTACAGCAACTATATCTATCACCATCTGAAACACATTTTGCGTGGCGCGACCGCTTCGGCCGCGGCAGCCGGATCCGGTGGGCGTCTGCGCTATAATCCAAAACAACAACTTGAAATCATAACCTTTACCAAGCCCTATCGCGCAGCCGGATTCTATCAGTATCTTAAAGCAAGGGCCCCCGGACTGAATTTAGACTGGTACCGGATGGGGTTGGGTCGATATCAGGTCGTGATGCTCTATACCGATGAACGAACGCTGGCAAATGGCAAAAGAAAATTAAGAAACCTGGGCATAAGGGTGAAAGGTAGGTAAACCCTAATATTGCATAAACGACATTGGAAAAAATTTTGTAAACTTATTTCGGCTTTGATTCGTCATAACAAGTTAGGGGCTTGGCCCCAGAAGCGCTAACTTATTTTTAAGCCGGGAGGCAGTGAAAGGTTCGCTGAAAAAAATGTACGTCGAACATCGAACGTCCAACATCGAATGTTGAATGGGAAAATACAAAAAACAGACTTACGACTTAGTATAAGGCTGCTGGCGTGTTTGGTGAGAATCATATCGGGTGATATTTAAACGCATTGGAATAATTAAATAATTTTTTTGTTACGAGTATTAAAACGGCAGCAAAGAGCTAGAAACAGTCATTGCAGGTTTGGCAGCGGATTTTTGAAACCAAATGAAATTAAATTGCGGAGCGAAGCGACATCATTATTCGATGTTCAGCGTTGAACGTTCGATGTTCGACGTTCATCTTTCAAAACAACCCTGTACGACGGAAATGCAGCCTGCGATTGCCTACAAACAAGTTAGCGCCAATGGGGGTTGGCCCCAATCGAAACATTTATCCAGTCCTTTGTATTCAAGGAGGCGTTATGGCCAAGAATAAAAAGCGGTCACATGGCCTGTTATCCTTCCTTTTATGGCTTTTGTTGATGTCTATCATTTTGGTTTCGGCGGCCCGGAGCGAAGATCGGGCGTTGTTGATCGGCGTCGGCCGCTATGCGCAATTTGAGGAAAGGCTGAACGGCGTCAGCCTGGATCTCAGCATGATGAGAGAAATGGTACACCTGATGGGATTTAAACATTCCGAAATCAAGGTGCTGGAGCATGAACAGGCATCTACCGCCAGAGTTTATGATGCAATTGAAAACTGGCTGATCAATGGGGTCGGAGCGGATGACCGGGTGCTGTTTTATTTCAGTGGACATGGCTCTCAGATACCAGACGAAAACAATGATGAGGATGATCAGTTTGATGAAGTGCTTTTGCTCTACGATACTGTTCTGACGGAAAAACACGGACGGCAAACCTTGAGCGGCGTTTTGCCTGATGATCACTTGAACCATATGCTGGCGAGAATGAAAAGCCGCAATATTCTGGTTGTCCTGGACGCCTGTCATAGCGGCAGCGCAACGAAGCGCCTGCAGCTGTCTTCCCGTTCCTTTGAGACCGGCCAGGCCAAAGTGAAATACTTTTACTACTCACCCGCACTGGAAGCCGCCGGTGGCAGCGGTAGTTTCGATCTCATGAAACCCCAACGCCAGGCCGCACCTGGGGATGATAGCCATTATGTTGCGATCAGCGCCTGTCGCGATGATGAAAAAACGGTTGCCACCGCTCAGGGCAGTATTTTCACTTTAGGACTGCGGCAGACCGTACGATCCGCCGCCGCCGCCGGGGCCAGTATTACGCCCGAAGAACTGCAGCTTGGGACGACAAAATTTATTCGGGAGCAGATTCGAGCCGACGTCGCCGTCTTTCATCCTCAGATTGCCGGAAATCTAGACCTCCGCAAACGTCCCTTGAAGTTGGTTTCTCCGGATGGAGGAAAGGGTTTCGTCCGCCAAAAACTGGAAACGTTGGTGCACAAAAGCAATGAAACTGTGTGGCTCAAACTGAACAAGGCCTGTTACGAACCCGGCGAGGCGCTGGAAATATCCGTTTGGATACCCGAGCCGGGCTTTTTGAATGTCATGCACATTACCGCAGATGATCAGGCGACCGTGCTGTTTCCAAATCACTATCATCTGCATAATGCTGTGGTACGGGGAAAGATTGTCCTGCCGACCGGGCGCATGGATTTTGAGATGGTGGCCGCAGGACCTTCCGGGCTCAACCTTATCACCGCTTTTCTAACCCGCTCGCCCATCAACGGCTATCAAGACGGTTTCAAGACCGCGAAAGGTGTGTTGGCGGAGCTGTCGCCAAATTCGACCCGATCATTGGTGATGCGTCAGGGTTCGGGTTGGCTGGCGGCCGGCAAAGTGGTTGCTGAAATCAGAGGAAGCGGGCAATGCAGGTTAGAGTAAGCGTTCAAGGGTTCAGAGGTTCAGGGGTTCAAAAGTTCCATTCTCGTCGCTGGACTACATTGGGAATGCGCATTTTCGACAAGAGCATCAGCCCTTTCAGACCTGTTCCAAAATTTGGAGCCAAATTGGCAATTATTTGGGAAAATGAGCTTTTATGCGAGAACTTTGGGCCTTTAATGCTTTCTTTGTCCTTAACCTTGAACGTTGAACCCTGAACCTATGAACGGTGACAAGTAGGATGAGTACTTAATTATTGGAGGCAGGCATGAAGAGATTTTTCTGGACAGGGGGGGTAATATTTCTCATGGTATTCGTCGGTTCTGCTGCTGCTATGGATTGCCGGCAGGGTGAAAAGTACTATTTTCAGGCGAAGTCAGCCACCGATTCAGAGCGAAGGGTAGAATGGCTGCAGCGGTCGATAGCGGTGTGCCCCAACTTCAATTCCTGGTATATGCTCGGGTTGTTACATGAAAATCAAGGCAAAATCAACGAGGCTATCGATGCCTTTGTCCAGGCCGGGGAAAACGCAGGGTCTTCCAAATCCGAGGCAAGAGCTCTGGCCCGCAGGGGAGAACTGCTGGCCCAAACCGGGCAGTTGTTCGAGGCGCTGCGGGCATTAAAACTGGCCAAACGATTTCACCCCGAACCGACCCCGGATTGGCTGGAAAACGCCCTTAAAAATAGCAGAATTCAATCCTATCGTGTCGTTATGCCGGCTGAAGAAATCGCCTCGTTCCTGGAGGTCGGTACCCAAATCAGCAGGGACCGGCAATTTGCCATCCGGCCCGGGGTGAACATACCCGTGCAGTTTGATTTCGATCGATCTGATTTAAATTCCCGCGGGCTCCATCAGATAACCGAGCTGGGAAAGGCCTTGACCAGGGGGCAAATGAAATCCTGGTCTTTTCTTCTTGTAGGCCACACCGACAAACGGGGAACTCGGGCCTACAACCAGGTTCTATCTGAAAAACGGGCATACTCTGTAAAAATGGAGCTGGAACGACGGTTTCCGTCTCTGATCCGGCGGTTGCAAACAGAGGGCCGGGGAGAAACAGAGCTATTATACGACGGCAGCACTGAATCGGATCATATGCTCAACCGGCGGGTTAAAGTGACATTATTTCATCGGTCCTCCTCAGGGATAGGGCCATAACGGTTTTTTTTCTGACAACATGATCCAAGGAACGTAAGGTTTCCCCGCTTACACTTCGCTTCAGACGGGATCGTAGACAGGTGTCAGTGTTCAGGTTTCAGCAATTAAAAAATTTCAAATACCAAATTTCAAATACCAAACAAATCACAATGACCGAAATTCAAAATTCCAAACAATTGGCGTTTGATCTTATTTGAGATTTGGATATTGTAATTTGGAATTTATTTGTAATTTGCTATTTGGTGCTTGTAATTTGTTATTTCCGACTTGTCCGGGTTAGGGTTTAACTAGTGATTGAAACGTTTGGAAAATCAACAATATGGGCTTTCGCCATCTGGCTTGCATGCCTTGTGCCGGCGGTTTCGCACGCTGAAAACCATGCACTTCTGATCGGCATAGGCAACTACAAGCAAAGAACGCTTGAGGGACCCGCTTACGATGTAGCGGCGCTTACAAGAGTGCTTCTAGAACACTATGATTTCATGAAGAAAAACGTCCGCACGCTGGTAAACCAGGAGGCCGGTAAGTTTCGCATCCTCAGCGAGATGCAGCGACTTGTGCAAATAAGCCGTCCCGGTGACCGCGTGTTTATTTATTTCAGCGGACACGGCACCAGTCGCCGGGATGAGCTCCTGTCACTTCCTTTGCCGCATGCATCCGGGGCCCTGGTGCCGGCCGATTTTAAGTGGGATTCAAACCAGTCGATTGACACACAGGTGTCCCAGCTTATTGTCGGCAAGCGGGATTTGCGGCCAATTCTGGCGCAACTCGATCAAGACAGACAGGTTCTGGTGGTTTTTGATACCTGTTTTTCCGGCAACACCGTGCGGGGAATTGGAGAACCAGAATCAGCAGGTATGGACCGCAACATTCCCCTCGACTCAAAGAGCGTTTTCAGTGAGGAGCAACATATCGGAAGCTTTGCTGAAAACTTGAAGCCGGATGAACCCTATCCTTATCAAAACACATTTTATATTTCAGCCTCGACTGAAAATGAAACTGCTAAAGACATCCGCACAGATTTGCTCTATTTGTACCCGACCATCGACGGCAATCCCCACGGTGTTTTAACGGATTCCCTGTTGAGAGTACTGGGCGGACAAGCACCGGTAGATACCAACAACGATGGTCGCTGGAGCCAGATCGAAGTTTACAAAGCCGTTCGGTCGGAGGTTCAGCGGCGATTCAGGCAAACGCCCCAGGCACTACCCAAAGAAGGCGCCAATGCAGTCCAGCTCTACGACCGCAGTTTTTTTGTGCGCTCGGCCGGCAGCCTCCCCTCCGCCGACGAAATGCCATCCGGATCGAAATCAGGCCTGAATATCCGGGTAGCAGATGATCTTTCGAACCTGAGAGCACTCGTTTCAAAAATAGAAGGGGTCAGGATCGTGGAGAAAGATCCCGATCTGATACTCGTCAAAGAAAAAAGTGATATCGTCTTGGCCCTGCCGAATCGTCATCCTCTCTGCCGTTTTACATCTTTTGAGTCCCAACGGGTGCTGGATCGCATCCGGCGCCATCTGAACATCCAGCCGTTGATCGAACTGTCTTATCCCAAACAGCAGTTTAACGTATCTCTGGAGCTGATCGGCCCCTATCAAAAAAGCATTATCAGGGAAGATGAACGGTTTGGTTTTGAAATTCATACCGAAAAAGCGGTTCATGTGCTCCTGATCGACATCGATCCCGCCGGCGCCGTACATGTTTTGTATCCTTTTGACCACACCGAGCTGCAGCCGATTGCTCCGGGGGCAAGAAAAATCCTGGCTGGAAAATGCCGGACCTTTTGGCCTTTTGGGACGGAGACCTTGAAGTTATTTGCATTTTTGAACAGGCCTGCTGAACTTGAAACCCTCATGGGTCGCCAGGATCTTTATCCCGGGTCTCCGGGATTTGAGACCCTGGAGAAAATGGTTGGGATTCGCAGCCGGTCGTTTGCGGATGCACTTGTGGGAAATGACGCCGCCCAGGCTGTCCTGCAGATTACCACTTACGCCGGGGACAAATTGGATATGCGAAGATAGTCAAAGCAACAAAGGGGTCTAAATCAGGGCCGTTGGTAATTTTGCCCAAACTTCCAGGTGTCAGTGTTCCGGTTTCAGGTATTGAGTTTCAGCTCGTACGTTCATCGCTTCTGACACCTGACACCTGAAACCTGAGCTTCGAATTCTGACTATAAGAAATGAACAACAGCCGGTAAACAACAGCCGTGAATTGCACCCGCAATAAAGCTAAGGACTCACTCATGCGACGGATAATGATGATTTTGATTGTTATCGGGATGATGGGACCATCCGGTTTACATGCCGACGGTTATATACAAGGGTATTCTTCGTCCTACGCTCTGGTTGTTGGAATAGATAAATACCGGCGTTGGCCGCATCTCGAGTATGCCGTTAAAGATGCCCGCGAAGTGGCCGCTTTGTTGAAGACCCGGGGCTTTCAGCTGCAAATGCTGACCGACGAAAATGCCACCGGCACCAATATTCTTCGCGAACTGGACGCCATCGAAAAATCTGCCGATGTCAATTCCCGGGTCGTGGTCTATTATGCCGGTCATGGCCAGACTGAGGACCTGCCGGGGGGGGGCGAAAGAGGCTATATCGTGCCGGTCGATGCGGATACTTACAACTGGAAAGGCACCATGCTGGCCATGAACCGGCTGAATCAACGAATCCGGCAAATCAAGGCCAAGCACATCCTGCTGGCTTTTGATGCCTGTTATTCCGGGTTGGGACTGACCCGGTCCATAAAACGGCAGCCGGAGCAGGATTCCGCCTATATTCAAAAAATGATGCAATCCAGAAGCATTCAAATCCTGACCGCAGGCAGCCGTTCGGAGCAGGCCATCGAGGCCGAAGGCCACGGGCTGTTTACGGAAAATCTGCTGGCTGCCCTTTCGGGTGCCGCAGACATCAACACCGATGGATATATCACTGCCACCGAAATCTACGCCACTCTGCGTCCGAGCGTTACCCAACAATCCTACAGCCGTCAGACGCCCCAGTTCGGATATATTGAAGGCAACGGCGACATTATTTTCTACAATACGGTCCGAAAAGCAGAAACTTCCGCCATTTTAATCAACTCTCCGATCGACGGAATTGATGTGTGGGCCGGCAGCACCGAGATCGGGCGGCGGTTGCCGGCCGGCCGGCACCGACTTGCGGCCAATGCCGGGCATGCGATCATCATTGTAAAAAAAGGCAGTCAAACCCTTTACCGTAAGCGAGTCGAGCTGCAGGCGAACCGGGAATTTTCAATCCAACTGCCTGCCGCTGCAGATATTGTACCGGATCGCCGGCCGTTTTCAATGCTCACCATCGACCATCCTAATATTGAAAATTATTCAAATTCCATCGCTTATGATCTGGATGGAGACGGCCGGGAAGAAATTGTTACTGCCTCGGGCAACCGCCTGTATGCCTTGAAGCCTGACGGTTCCCTATTCTGGGAAAGAAAGTTCAATTTTCCAATTATCTTAAATCTGATTGATAATTGGAATAATCAAACGGCCATCGGATTATCGGCGATTAAAAATAAAGAAGCACTCCTGCTTTTGCTAAACAGCCGTGGAGAAATAATCTGGCGCAATGACCAGAAAATCATTCCACGCAGCCAGGTTATATCCGCTGCCCGGGAGAGAATCGCCCAACTGGCCGATATCGATCAGGATGGTTATGAGGATGTTCTCGCCATTCGCGACGCCGGGTCCGGATTGAAATCCCGTGGCATTATCCTGTATGACCGGCACGGGAGGCAAGTGTGGCGCTATACCGCCGGGCCTTTGCTGCAAAATATTGTCATTTGGCCAAAGGAAGGCGGACGTCCGGATATCATCATCGGTACATTCAGTCCCGGCGATGGGAATCACGAGTTGCACAACAAAACCAGTGACCGGCAAGCCTATCTCATCAGCATGGACGGCTATGGCCGGACAAACTGGGTCATGCGGATGGGCGGCTATTTTACCGGCGTCCGTGTGCTGCTGGCTGATTTGAAAGGAGATGGGACCCTGTCCTTATATGCACACAAATATACGGCCTATAACTACCGGGATGATGAAGGCGGAATTTACCAAATATCCCGATCCGGTAATATCCTCAAACGATTCGAATCCGACGATTCGATTCTGAGTGTTATTACCGGCAAATCTGACAGGAACAGCGAGAGACATATCTACGCCGTGGATAATAAAAATAATCTGTTCAAACTGGATAATCAATTAAAGCTGCTGCAAAAAAAGAATCTCAATGCAAAATCAGGTTCCCGGGAAATCCGCCTTGTCGGCGCTCATGACTACGACGGCGATGGTGTCGATGACATTCTGATGTATTCATTCAATCGCCTTTTGTTTGCCAAAAACCCCTTAACCGCTTCGGGTCCGAAGAACAAAAAGTTCTATTCCAATCTGAGATTTCAAATCCTTTCGCAGGATTTTACCA
>Ga0316189_10003262_pt1 | contig 15767 bp, 10 predicted proteins | sample LowCovwburrow_MG_FD_204930 | JGI IMG/M metagenome (GOLD analysis project Ga0316189, IMG submission 204930) | Coastal sediment microbial communities from Maine, United States - Lowes Cove worm burrow | ecosystem: Environmental > Aquatic > Marine > Coastal > Sediment | place: USA: Maine... | reverse complement strand
CGGCGGTCACGTGACGCTGACCGCTGACGCTCACATCCTCGTCGTCGGCACGCGGGCGACGGCCGGCCGGATCGGAAACATGCTCTCGGCCTCGCCGATGGGCGCCGATGGCGCCTGGCCGGCCGAGACTGTCCGCGAGGTGCTCGACCTCTTCCGAAGCAAGTCGATGCTCAAGCTCTTGGATGGAGCGCTGCCGCAGGCATACGACAAGTCCAACAACAAGGGCGACGGCTTCATCGAGCGCTGCATCGACTCCTACCGGGCAAAGGGCTTTGATGCCGTCTACCCCACCCTCGGGGCCACCGAGTCAAGCGCCGCCCGAGTCTACGAGCAGCTTCTGCAGATGCCCAAAGGTGTCCGCGGCGTGTCTTGGTGGAGCTGGACGGCCATCGGACAGTCGGAGCTCAAGAAGGCCGCGATCGCCCGTTGGGACGCGAGGAGCTGATGGGGCGGCGACGACAGCTTGCGACGCTTGGGCTCGCCGCCGCAGGACTCTACGAGGCCACGCTTGCCGCGGCACGTTTCCGGCGCCGGCGCGCAGTCTTCGAGGCCGCCCAACGACGGGCGACGCTCCTCGGACGACCCGTGGTTGTCGTCGGCGATCCTGACGCCGGCCTGCACACCCGATTGGCTCGTGCGTATCCTTGTGGTGACGTGTGCATTGACCTTCGGGGGTGCCCTGCTTGTCCGATCACCATCCCCGCGGACATCACAAAGACAATCCCTCTGATCAACGATGATTCTGTGGTCGTCTTCGTCAGTTGCGTCCTCGAGTACGTGGCGGATGTCCATGCCGCGACCGCCGAGCTCCTCCGCATCGCCGGTGACCCTAGCAACCTCTTCCTCGTCGCTGTGGACCCTCTGTCGCTCACCTCGATCGCCTACCCGGGTGCTCGATGGAGAGCCCAACGCGGGCCTCAAGACTGGCGCCCCGTGACGATAGCCCAGAAGCTCGGGCTCGCTGCGCTTCTCGGGGCCGCGGCCTACGGAGTCTCGGACGACTACATTCTCTCGGGAACCTCCACGCCGATGACGCGGAGCCAGGTCAAACACCGAGTGCGGGTTGCCGAGGGGGCATGGCTCGGCTTGAGCTGCGACGACGCGAGGGGTCAGGTGCATCGCCTCCGCCACACCTTCGGCAGCAGCCTGGTGCGAGCGGGGGTCAACCCGCGCGTGATCCAGAAGCTCATGGGGCACTCGAGCATCAAGATGACGGAGCGCTACATGGGCGTGGGCGATGACCAGCTCCAGGCCGCGATCGTCTCCCTCGAGGGGCTCTCGGCCAAGCGATCCGCAAATACGCCGCGCGCTAGGTCGCGCAAGAAAAAAGCCCTGTAGTCTTCTCTATTTAGACGATCTCTGATCAATACTGCAACAGCTGGACGGAGAGCGGCGACGGGGTGCCGCGCCACGGCTTCTCCGAGCTCGCCGATGAGGCTGGGCAAGCCTCGACCCCGGTGCGCTCTCGCCCAGCCGTTCGAGCACGCTCTTTCTCTACAGCCTTGAGGCTCGCCCATGACCACGCCGACGTCATCGACCCTGCGGGGGCGATTGTTCTTGCGCTTCCTGGGGGAGTCTGCGGCTCCCGACGAGGAGATCTTGTCGAGAAGAACTCACGCACGACTCTGAGCCCTCGGCGGCGCGATCGGAGCGGTGAGCGAGCGCGAGGCGAACGCCGCGCTCAATGCCATGAATCTCGAAGAACTGGTGGAGGAGGCCCGACGGGCGCGGGTCCAGCTCGTGGCCACAGGGGAGGGGTAACGGGCCGATACATGACGAAGACGGCGGCTCAGCGAGCTACGCTCGGCCTACGCCGCGGTGTTTGACGTGATATTCGCGCGCCTCTCCGCTGCGAGACTCGTGGTCACCAGCGGCGGTGCTAAATCGCAGGTTGAACTCGCCCATGAAGAGCAGATCCGTCGTTGGGGCCGCCTTCTAGAGCAGGAAGACGCCGTTCGCCCGAAGTGGGTCGAGCGGGTACGTCGCCGTGGATGGTGGTGATGCGCTCGAGGGTCGGAGGCGCCACGGTGAGCCGGCAACAGGATCGACGGGACCCCCCCAAGAGTGGGGTTCTCCGCACTTTGCTCCAACATCGCGGAGTTGTTCGAAGCCTGGGTTCATCCTACAATGATCAAGATTTAGTTCATCACCCGCTGGATGAACGGAGAGACGAGTGTGCGGCAATGTGCACAATCGTTGTACTTCAGCCTGGCGCGGGGTTCCATGCACAACCACACTCACTCACCCTCTGCCCCTGTGGAACGTCCATACTTGGTCGATTTCTTGATAGTCATCGAAGATCAAAAACTCGACATTGGTCTTCGTTTGTGGATGGGAGCAATTGAGGTTGGGCTGATCGGTATATCGGCAGGGCGCGTCGTCTTCGCCGAGCTTCCGGGGGCGACAGGAGACGCGGCCTTGCGGTTGCTCGCGAGCTTGACCGGGGCCCGGCTCGCACCGGAGTCGTGGACGACGCGGGGCTCCAACGTCGATCTGCAGTGGCGGGGGCTGGTCGACGAGCACGAATCTGTCGGACCTGCGGTTCGCAAGGAGCGCTTGGCAGCGGCGCGTGACGCCCTGAAAGATTGGATTTCTTCGGACTTCGGTGGCTCCGAGGACGAGGCGCCGAACGGTCGCGCGCAGCGGGTTGTTCTCGATCTGTTGGACTGGTGCTCGGTTGTTGCCTACCTCGACGGCGATCTCGATCGCACCGAAGAGCTGCTCGTGCGCCGCAGATCGCTCGGTCCGGACACTTCGATCTGCAGCGCAAACCTCGAACGCCTACGTTTGCGCAGGCTCGATGGCGAATTCGACTCGACCCAGCCCCGGGAGCCAAGATGATCCGCTCACTGGACCATGCGATTGCGGAGCTCATCGGGCCGATTCCGGAATTGCGTGCGGCCGTGTTATCGGTCGCTCCCGACGGGCTAGTCGGCTGGTGTTGGTCGCGCGAAGCCGAGCCGGAGATATCGCTGTGCTTGACGCAGCTCGAGCGTGCCGTGTCGGCCTGTCAAGAGGCCCTAGGTGCCGCACGTGACTCTCGAAGCTTGATGCTGACAGCGAAGGATACCTGGGTGGTCGCGCGACCGCTCCGCGACACCTCCGCCGATGACGGGCAGACCTGTGTGCGGCTGATCCTGACCATCGTGTTCTCGGGCGATCTGCAGACGGGAATGGTAATTTCCCATGCTCGGCGAGTTTTTGCGCATCTCAGCGCGGCTGTCGATAACGCGAGCCAAGGCTGGTGCGAGCAGCTGCGCGCACAGCTGCTCGAGCTGGTTCTCTCAGCCGACGATGCCTCGGCCATGATCGAACACTTGGCCGCCGACGCGGCCATCGAGCTTCGTCGGCTCGATCGGATCGAGACATTGGGAGAGCAAGAGCAGCTGCGACTCGCAGCTGCAATCGAGCGCGAATCGCTCAGGACTCGAATTGCAACCGAATAGATTCACTCGGGGGATCAATGCTACCTGCCATCAAATCTCAACTATCGTCGAGCACGTCGCATGACTCGTGCCCCGGCTCGGCATCACGGCTGGGCCTAACTTCGGTCATCCACACGAGCCGCGGCGTCATGACCGTCCAAACCGAGGTTGTCGGCGAGCCCGCGCGGCTGTCGACTTTTGTCGACTACCGTGGTCGCGTGCGCAAGAGCTGGCAAAGTCCGTTCTTGATCGACCCGGACGACCACGATGTCGCCCGAGATTGGCACCAGAAGATCGAGCAGGAGGTTCGTGAGGGCCTCAAGCGGCTGGCCAAGTCGGTGCGAGACCGCTCTGAGACCGTGGGGGCATGCTTGTTCGCCGCGAGCATGCGGGCCTACGCGACTCGCGACTATGACCGAGCGCGAGTGATTCTGCGTGGTTGTGAGAAGCTCGTGCCTGGAGATGCTCGAGTCGAAGCTGCGTTCGCGCGCTTGCGAAGTGTCGCGAGTGCGAGTCGAACGTCTGGAGCGCGGATTGCGCGTGAGGCGTCTGGTCTGGGAGTTCGGGCGAGGGACGGAGTCGGGGCCTGAGAGGAGGAGGGCTGTCGCCCGGCGAGCGGGAGTGGGCCACCAAGGCCGAAAGTCCGCCAACACCGGTCCCGGGGTGGAGCTGGACGGCGAAGGGCGGCAACTCGTCCCGTCAGACCACCGAGTTCGCGGCCTACGAGGACATGTACAGCAAGTGCAGTGGACGGCTCTATGAATACCCTAGAGACGAACACTTCGTTGGCGGCGAGATGAGCACCATGTGCATGCGCAACTGACTTCGGCGGGATCGGTGGCGGGATCGGTGACGACCTCGAGCTCCTAGACCGGGCGTTGGGCGTTGGGCGTTGGGCCTTGCCCTTCGACAAGCGGAGGTCTGCTGGTTCTCGCCGCGAGACCGCGTGGGGCGCGTGGAGTGCGCGAGTTCTGCATTCGGACTCCTAGGGCTGCGTGCTTTGCGTACTTTGCGTACTTTGCGTGACTTGCGTGACTTGCGTGACTTGCGTGCCGTGCGTGCCTTGCGTGCGCTGCGTGCCCTGTTGAGCAGACCGGCGATGTGATACCTACCCCCCCGAGCACGCGGGTCCAGCCTGCATAGCGACTCGTGACCGAGCAGAGCCCTGACAACGACGGCGCCCAGCCAGAGCGCAACGAGCTTGGCACCTTTGGCGGGGTCTTCACGCCCTCGATCCTGACGATCCTGGGCGTGATCATGTTTATGGGGCTCGGCTTCGTCAACGGCCAGGCGGGGATCGGCTCCGCGCTCCTCATCCTGCTCGCCGCGAAGGCGATCACGCTGCTGACCAGCCTATCGATCAGCGCCATCGCGACCAACACCCAGGTCGAGGGCGGCGGCGCCTATTTCCTGATCTCACGCTCGCTCGGGCCGGGCTACGGCGGCGCGATCGGCCTCGCACTCTTCCTCGCACAGGCGCTCTCCGTACCCTTCTATGTCATCGGTTTCGCGATGGCCGTGGTCACAGCATTCCCGAGCATGGCCGGCGAATTTGTCTCGGTCGGGCTCGCGACGGCGACGCTGCTCTTCATCATCAACTACTTCGGCGCCGATCTGGCGATCAAGGCCCAGTACTTCATCTTGGCGGTGCTGGTGCTCTCGATAGTCGTCTTCCTCGGCGGAGCGCTCGGCGATTTCTCGCTCGCAGGCGTGCGCGAGAACTGGGCGCCGGAGTACACCGCAGGCAACGACTTTTGGGTCATCTTCGCGATCTTCTTCCCGGCGGTCACCGGGATCATGGCCGGTGTGAACATGTCCGGGGATCTCAAGAACCCGGCCAGATCGATCCCCAAGGGCACATTGCTCGCGCTGGGGGTTGGCGCGCTGATCTACGCTGCGCAGATCATCATCACCGGTGGCGCCTTTGACCGCGCGGAGCTGACCGGCCGCCCCTATCAATCCTTGCTGGATCACGCGGCCTTTGACCTGGACTACCTCGTCATCCCTGGGGTCTTCGCGGCGACACTATCGAGCGCGCTCGGCTCATTCCTAGGGGCGCCGCGAATCCTCCAGGCCTTGGCTCGGGATGATATCTTCCCGTTCCTGCGACCCTTCGCCAAGGGCTCGAAGCGCGGTGACGAGCCGATCCGCGGCTACATTCTGACCTACGTGATGACGCTGGCGGTGCTCCTGATCGCTAGCGGCAACTCTGAGGGCGGCGCCCTCAATGCGGTCGCGGCGGTCCTGACGATGTTCTTCCTGTACACGTATGGGATGACCAACATGGCGGCGTTCATCGAGCAGTTCGGTGGCAATCCGTCGTTCAGACCGCGCTTTCGGGCATTTCACTGGGTCACGGCGCTTGCAGGCGCGGCCGGCTGTATGGTCGCCGCCGTGTTGATCAACCCGCTCGCAGCGCTCGCCGCCGCGTTCGCGATCCTGCTCGTCTTCATCTACACGGAGCGTCGAGTCCTCACCACGACCTTCGGCGACGCCCGGCGCGGCTTCTTCTACTCGCGGGCTCGGACGAACCTCTTCAAGCTCTCCGGCCAACCGCCGCACCCGAAGAACTGGCGGCCGACGACGCTCGTTCTCTCGGGCGATCCGCAAAACCGGCGAACGCTCGCCGCGTTCGCGCTCTGGCTAGAGGCCCGGCGTGGGATTGTCACCTTGGCCCAGGTTCTGATCGGGGATTTTGATGAGCTCCTCAAGACCCGAGATGAGGCCTTGGAGCGCCTAAACAGCTACATTGACAGGAACCGTCTCCAGGCCTTCTCAGAGGTGCTCGTTGCCCGCTCCTTTGATGATGGCGTCGCCTCCCTCCTGCAGACCCACTCGATTGGCCCGCTCAAGCCCAACCTGGTGATGATGGGCTGGCCAGGAGATGCGACGCGTGCGGTGCCCTTCTCTCGGCTCTTGCGCCTCTCCTCTGCGCTCAATATGAGCCAGATCGTGGTCGTCGATCGTGGCCAGCCTGCGAAGACCGCGGAGATGCGGATCGACATCTGGTGGCGCGGCCAGGAGAACGGCTCGCTGATGGTGATCCTGGCCTACCTCTTGACGCTGAACTGGGAGTGGTCTCAGGCGAAGCTTCGGGTCTTGCGGCTGGCCCGCGCCGAAGAGCCGGAGACGGCAGCGTATGACGAGATCCAGACATTGATCGAGGCCGCACGGATCATCGCCGAGATCCAGATCGTGCACGAGCCCAGCATTATCGACGCTCTCCGGCGTCACTCGTCCGACGCCTCTGTGGTCTTGCTGGGCTTTCGGCCCCCTAGTGACGAGGGGGCTGAGGCGTTTCACTCCTCGTTTGAGCGGCTCACCGCGCGGCTGCCGACGACCTTGCTGATCGCGTCATCCGGCGAGGCGAACCTCCTGGCCTAGGAGCATCCCAGGGGCTGCGATCGCGCGCTCGAAGGCGCGTCCGGCTCCGACCCAGTCTTCAGGGGGTGCCTGGGTGACGGAGACGTAGGCCTTTCGAGGGGCGAAGAAGATCGTCACAGTACAGAGCTGCGCTGAATCGCGCCAAGCGGCGCGTTCTTGGGGCATCTGCGCTCAGGGTCGAGCGTCTGCCGCTGCGCGAGGTGACACTCCTGCACTTGGCAGCGTAGACTTCGTCGCGTGCAGGTGGGCGCTCGCTCATCTCCACGCGGCGGGTGAGGGTGCTCGTCGGTACGCCCAGTGGGCTTGAATGGGGGAGAGTCGTGAGCAAGCTTGATGAGCTCGTCGAGAAATACGCTGAGGAACTCACAGACCTCGGGGTGCCTGTGAACAAGCCGATCCTCCGCGCGGTCGCCAAGGGGCTGGGGCGGACCCTCTATCGGGCTGACGCGGCCCTGGTCGCGGCCGCAGACAGGCGAGAGGTCGAGCGGGTGCGGCGGAATTACCTGATCAAGAAGCTCGGCCTGCGCGACACAAAGCGCCTCGACGCAGGGCTCGAAGATGTCATCGAACTCTACACAAAGCGGCGAAAGTACCGCGTTGTCTTCTACTACCTGCTCGCGCGACGATTCCGCCGCTTCTCGGTCTACCGCTAGTCTCGCCCTGCGGATCCCCGCGGCAAGACCAACGAGGGTCCATCGAGGGGGGCTCTTGGTTGAGGTTTCGGCGACCGAACTCGTGGGTCGCGTTGTCGCCTAGGGACTCGAGGTCGGCGGCAATTCAGGCCGGCGCAGCGTTGTTGCGCCTTCGATGGGGCGGTTCAGAAATTCCGCATCGCCGAGGAGCCCGGCACATCCATGCCTCAGGTGTCTTGAGCCCCGTAGCGCTGCAGCGGCGCTGGCAGATCGGAGGGGGGCACTTGCGGAGCGGATCGTCGCTGCGGCCGAGAGCGGTCAGCTGGGCACTGTGAAGGGCTCGATTCGCTTGCCGGAGACCGACCAAGTCTCGCCGACGCGGGCGATGGCGCGGACCTCGAGCTCATAGCTGTCGCCCTCGCGGTAGACGAGGAGCTCGTTGTAGCCGTGGTGCTCGCTCGTCTCGCGGCTGCTGAGCGACGGGGCGGCGGCGATTCGCAGGGGCTGGGGGCGGCCCGCCCAATGCTCGACGGCGAGGAAGCTGCTGTGCATATGGCCGTGGAGCGCGAGGGTGACCCCGCTCGCGAGCATCGCGTCCTTGACCGCGCCGGCGTTGATGAGGCCGGCGTAGGGGGCTATGTCGGTGGTCGTCGGGATCGGCGAGAGCGGGTGGTGCAGGACGGCGATCCGCACCGGAGCGCGCCAGGGGTGGGCTCGGAGGCGGCTGAGATCGTCCCGGTGGACGAGGCCTGGATCGAGCCGGCTCAGCCGGTCGCGGAGCTTGGCCAACGCCTCGGGATCGCGGCCGGGCTCGGCTGCGTGGCCCGCATATTGAGCGGCTACCGTCGCTAGCGTGCCGCCCGTCGAGGACAGCGGGGCATCTGCGAGGGTGCGTTGGAGAGTGTCGATGAGCTCGACCAGGAGCTCGTCGATCTCACCGCCAAACTCCGCGGAGCCGAGCAGGGCGACCTCGATCCCGGCGTCGAGGTAGGCGACCGTCGTCAGCGGGCGGGTCTCGGGCGGGTCTTCGAGGCGAGGGCGTGGGAAGTCGTCGAAGGCGGCGGCGAAGCGACGATGACGGTCACGCGCTCCCGCCTCTCCGCGGGTCTTCGACCAGTCGACGTCGTGGTTGCCGCCGACGAGTAGGATTCGCGGCGAGGCGGGGTCGAGGTCCGGGTGGGCGCTGATGGTCAGGCTGCGCAGGAGCGTGCGGATCTCGGCGTACTCCTCGTCGCGGCCGGTCTCGCTGAGGTCGCCGGAGACGATCACGAGGTGCGGGCCGAGGCCGAGGGCCGCGCGCTGCTCGACGTGCTCGCGGTAGCTGTCTCGGATCGTCCCACGGCCCGCCCCTTCGGAGAGTCGATCGGCGACGGGGCCGAGCCCGCCTTGGTTGACCCGCGGACTGCTCTTGGGGCCGGCGTGCAGATCCGAGATGTGGTGGATCCGCAGCGGCGGTGGCAGGTGGGCGGCGACGATCGGATCACGGATGGTCTCCGGCCGGGGGGCGCCGCGGGTGCCGACGAGCCCGGCCGCCCGGAGGAGCTCGAGGGCGTCCGGGTCCGCGCGCTGCTGATCGCCGCGGGCGACGGCCCGGAGGGCGTCCTGGTGGAGCTCGCCAAGCCCCTCGTAGAGGACCATCTGCACGTAGTTCGCGGTCCCCTGGCCGTTCGCACGGTCGCGGACCGCGTCGAGGAGTGCGTCGAGATCGAGGGCCTCGAGCTCGCGTTGGAGCTGGCCGCTGAGGTCCGCGGCGTCGAGGAGCAGCCACACGAGGAAGGGGTTGCGCAGCCAGTCGGGATCCTGCGCGGCGACCTGCGCGAGGAGGGCGCGGGCTCGCTCGTCGCGGGCGATCTTTCGCGCCTGCGCGAGGCTCAGCGGGCGCAGGTGTGGCTGGAGATCCTTGTCCGAGACGCGACGTTCGGCTCGGCCGACGATGCACAGCGCCGACCACTCCGCGGGCGTCATCGCGATCAAAAGGCGGTGATGTTCGCGGGAGCGCTCGCACCAGCGAAAGAACTCGTCGATCCGCTCGGGCTGCGGTGACCGTGGTCGGCCGCGACCGACCTCACCTGCGGCGAAGAGGAACTTTCCCGGCTCGTCGATGAGGAGGACCTCGCGCTCGGGACGGATGGTCTTCAGATCGCGCCGCCGCCCGAGGTCGATGTATTCGGCCCGGTCGACGCCGAGATCATGGAGGAGGCCGCGCAGCGCCCAGGTCTTGCCCGAGCGGCGGGGGCCGACGAGCGGCCAGAGGAGGCCGTCGGGGTCGCTGCCGGCGATCAGCTCCGCGAGGTCGTCCCAGGCGCGGACGTCGAGCTCGGGGCGGTAGCTCTGCGTCGGGTTGTAGGGTCTAGCCATTCGAGAGCTCGAGTTCGTCGAGGTTGCGGTAGAGCCAGTCCTTGAAGGGACGATCGATCTTCCAGCCGGCGACCGCGTCGATCAAGTCGGCGTCGCTGAGGAGGGTCCGCGCCCTGCGGGGGAGATCGCGGTAGGCGGTGAGCTGGAGCCTGCCGTCCGCTCGAGCGCGCTCGAGCTCGGCTTGGAGCAGCGCCTGCGCCGGCGCCCGAAGGTCCCCCCAGCGCGAGCGGAAGACCGCGTCACCGCGCTCTAGGAGGAGGCGTCGTTGGTAGAGATCGTGCAGATCCTGCTTGCGCACGAGGGAGCCGTGACGGCCGCTGCGAACCTCTTCGACGACGGCGTAGCCCATCACCTGGAGGTAGAAGGGCCAAGAGCCGCAGTAGTCGACGATCCATCGCGCCGTGCGCTCCGGGTGGAGCTCGACGTCATCGGGGGCGGTGACGACGAGGAAGCGGATGGCCTCTTCGTCGCGCAGCGGGCCGAGCTCGATCACCGTGTAGTCGTTGCCAAAGCTGGAGCCGGGCGTCCGGTTGGCGCGCTTGATCAGCTCCACCCAGTCGCTGTGGGAGCCGGCGAGGACCACCGCGGCGAGCCCCTCCTGGCCGATCGCGCGGAGCCAGGCGAAGAGCTCGTCGCTGCCCTCGCGGAGCCAGGCGAGCTCGTCCAGGAGGAAGGCCGGCGGCGGCCCGCGGAGGCGCTCCTCCTCGAGGCGTCGCCAGAGCGCCTCCGCGGGCGCAGCGTCATCGCGCAGGTCGGGCGCGAGGAGTCGGGCGAGGTCGTCGGGCTCGCGCAGCCTGCCGCCGCGCTCGAGGCTCGTCCGAAGCACCCGACGCCGTCCCCTCTCACGGCCCGCGAGGGCGTGGAGGATCGAGGTCTTGCCCGAGCGGCGCGGGCCCTTGAGGAGGGCAGGGGAGGGGAGCGAGAGCAAGGTCGAGAGCTCACGAAGAATGTCCTCTCGGCCAGGTAAGTTTGGATCTGCGAGGGGGCGACCGGGGAGGAAGCGGTTCGGCGCGCGCTCCTGAGGGGCGCGCTTGCTCAGCAGCCGGGCTTTGGAGAGGAGATGCTCCTTCTTCGAGCTCGGCTTCGGCGCTGTCCATGGCACCAGCCCTTGGTCGGAGCCATCGTCGCGGGCCGCTGCGGAGCGCTCTTGGGGAGGTGAGGGGAGCGGGGCGGAGCGGGGGAGAGTCCGGGTGGCGGCTCTCCGCCCCTGTCCGTCCGGGGTCGGCCGAGGGCGATGAGGGGGGGCAGGTGTCGGCGAGGGAGGCCAGGGGGCGGCTGCGGGAGGAGGAGGGGAGGGCGTCTCCGAGCCGGCGTCGGAGCTGGGGGGCGGTCCCGGTTCGGGCTGGGCGAGCGCGCTGATGCGGTCAGAGCGGGTCTTTGGGGGGGCAGCTTCGCCGGCGAGCCCAGTCAGGTCAAAGCTCCTCGGGGATAGAGCTCCGTCGTCATCGTCGCTATCGGCACTGTCGATGCTGTTCGTCGTGTCGGCGACGACGTCGCGTTCAAGGTCATGGAGGGCGGCCTCCTCAGCCTCCTCAGCCTCTGCTTGTTCGACGATAGGCTCGCCTAGGTCGCCCCGTGGCGGCTCTTCGCTGCGCATCTCGGAGCGGCGCAGGCTGTCGAGGAGCCCGCGGGCGTTGCGTTGCCACGCAGACGGCGCGCCGCCGGGCCTGTAGCTCACCCACCCGTCGAGGGTCTGGATCCACTCCAGGGTGAGCGAGTCGCCGCCGCGGCGGCGGAGCAGGAGCGGGACAAAATTGGTGATCGCGGGGCTGAGCGGGCGGATCTCGAGGAGGCGCTCGTGGCAGCGACGGAGGTGGCGGACGAGCGCGCGGGCGACGAAGTAGTCGACGTAGGAACGGTGGGTGAAGCGGAGCCCCTCGGCGGGATCTCCCTCCACAAAGCCGCCCGGGAGGCTGGTCCGGATCGAGGCTGTGAGGGCCGCGTCGTCGAGCTTCGCGAGCGTGGGCGCGAGGTCGCGGAGGAAGCCGAAGCGGAGGCCGTCGATCGTGCACACGCTCGCGCGGCTGTCCCAGAGCGCGAGGGCGATAGCCTCCAGGAGGGTCGCCCGCGCCTCCCCGTCGAGGCGCGCGTCGGGCAGGGCATCGGCCTTCGCCTGCCAGGTGCTGAGGTACGCCTCGTAGAGGTCCGCGGCGTTGACCCGGGTCGCAGGATCGAGGCGCTCTAGCGCCTGCAAGACCATCCCCAGGAGCAGCGGTCGCTCGGTCAGGAGGTCGAGATCGTAGACCGACGCGAGGCGCCCGAGGATCGCGCTTCGTTCGCGCTCTGAGGAGGCGATCTGAGTGACGAGGTTGGTGACCTGGGCGGACGAGAAGGGCTGGAGGAGGACGCGCGTCGCCGCTGCGCCGACGCTCGCATCGACCGTGCGCTGGGCCGCAGCTCCCTCGGCGAAGGTCGGCTGGGTCGAGGCGATGAGGAGCTGCCCGCCGCCGCCGGTCAGGGCCAGGAGCTGCGCTAGGAGGTGAGCGCGCTCGTCGGTCGGGACCGCGTCCAGGTCGTCAAAGCAGGGGAGCAGGCGGCGACGATCGATCAGCGCCTGGAGGTGCGCGCGCGTGTCTTCACCGTGTGCGTCGATGGCCGCCACGTCGAGCAGGCGCTCGATCGGGCTCCGGCCGCTGGGTTCGCGCCCGAGGCGGACGACGATCGGCAGGGGCCGTCGCCCCGAGCGCCATCGACGGGCGGCCCACTCGAGCAGCAGGGTCGACTTTCCTGAACCTGCGGGGCCGAGGAGGAGGCAGACCCTCGATGGGGCGACGAGAGACTCCTCTAGGAGCTCGAGGGCGGGGCGGAGCGTGCGACCGTCTTGGGTGAGCGCGCTAGGCGGCTCAAAGCGCTCGTCGGTGTCGTGGAGCGAGGCGCTGCGCAGGCGCGGCCAGAGCTCCCCGAGGTGGCCAAGGCGGCGCTCGAAGTTCTCGACGGCGGTCTCGGGGAGGGTGGTGAGCTGCGCAGGAGCGGTCCGCTCCTCGGCTGTCTCATCGGGAAGCTCGCCTGGCAGCTCGCCTGGCAGCTCGCCTGGAAGCTCGTCAGCTCGGGCGTCGCGCTCGACAGCGCCTTCGGAGCGGGGCAGCGGATCGCTGAAGGTCGGCGCGGTGATCTCGGCGGCGACCGTGGCGAACGCGTCGATCCCTGCCTGGCTCCACATGCCCGGGGTCGGCACCTCGATCGCGCCGTGCTCGGCACGGGCGAGGCGAGCCTCGAGGTGCTCGGCGCAGGCGAGCCAACGCTTCGCCCGTTGGAGGTCACGCGGCGGAGAACCGCGGACCCATGACCTCAGGGTGCGCAGCGCCGCCCGACCCATGGCCCCGCGCAGAGGATCCATCGGCAGGGCGTCGGCGGGGAGCACGACCTCCCAGGTGAGCGCGCGTAGGTGGTCGAGCCCGGCGATCGGCGTCTCGTCGTCGAGGAGGATCCGCAGCCGTCGATCGCGGCTGTCTCCCTCCAATAGCGCACCTGCCCCCATGAGCAGGCTTCTGGCCTCGAAGCAGGCGGTGAGGAGCGGGCCGGTGTCATCGCTCGTCGCCTCAGCGAGCTGCACCTCGAAGCGCGCGCACCACTCTGCGTACTCGTCGGCGAGCGGGTGGGAGCGGTAGACCAGCGACGGGAGGGCGACGAGCTGCGAGCGCCGTCCGTCGACGGGGTCGAGATCATGGATGAGGACGCTCTCCTCTCCGCGCCTGAGCCCCTCCGCATGCTCGGCGAGGATGGGCTCCTCCTCGGGCGTCGCGGCGCTGAGCGTTCGGCTGCCGCCGACGGCGGCGCTCATCGCCAGCAAGGTCGGCGGCGGCGGCTGAGCGGTGAGCCTGGCGATGGCGACAGCCTCGGGGGCTCGACGGTCGTCGGCGGTGGAGCCGAGGATGGCGAGCAGGTCGCAGCGGCCGAGCGAGGGGCCGAGCGACCTACGCAGGCGGGCGCGGTCGGGCGACATGAGGTCGTGCCCGAAGAGCAGGCCGAGCTCCCATGTCCCCGGACCTCTCGGCAGCAGGAGCGGCCCCGCTCGGCTGGGCTCCGGGCGAGCGGCGCTTTCGTCCCCTCGGTCTCCAGACAGCTCCGCCTGGAGCTGGATCAGGCGACCGCGGTGGAGCACCGGCGCGACCTCGCGATAGCGCAGGTCTGCGTGGTCGCCTGGCCAACCGAGCGCTCTGTAGGGAGAGGGGCTCCCGGCGCTGCGGTGGGTGCCGGCGACGACGAGCAGATCGCCGGCTGTGCGGGCGATCGTGCCGAGCATCGCGACCGGCACGCTGTACTCCGGGAGGACCAGCAGATCGACCCCCCAGCGCCGGCAATGGTGGAGGATCGCCTCGATCTTGAGCGCGAGCTGGCGGTCGTGGACCGCGGCGATCCTCCGCTCGAGGCGCCGCAGCATGGCCTCCTGCTCGGCGTGCAGCGGGACTCCCGGCGGTCGCAGGGAGGACGGCTCATCGATCGCGGAGAAGACGGGGTCTTCGCGGGGGGAGCGACCGTCGATGCGCGTCGCCGGGTGATAGTCGAGCTGGGCGACTGCGACGCGGATCCGCGGGCGGTTGGCCATGCGGACCCTGAATTACCACGGCGTGGGAGCCCTGTGCGGCTTTCGACGTTGGGGCAGAGGACCCCGCCTCGCCCGTCGCAGCGCCGGGCGAGGGCGCGTGGTCGCATCATGTGCGCGGCACGAGCCCCGCGCGCTCGCTTGCCCTCGTCGGTCGGTCCTCGTCGGCCCATCACTCCGCGGAAGGTCGCGGAAGGTCGCGGCATGGTCGCGGAAGGTCGCGGCATGGTCCGGAGGCCTCTTGTCGACGCCAAGAGGGCAGGCGAGGGCAGGCGAGCGCACGGGGCTTGCACCGCTTCCTCCACGGTCGCGGAGGGGGCTCATGCGTGACTGACGCTTTCTACGTCGGCTGAGGAGGCCCGGCCGCTCCGGCCTCCTCCTTGCCTGCAGCGGCTCGATGACGCCGATATGCGCGCAAACGACCCTGAAGGCAGCCGGAGGCGCCCTCGCTGTCTGACGGGGCGGGCGGTGAATTCAGGTACGATGGCGGCGGACGGCGCCGCGCTATGTCGGCGTTCGCGCAACGCTATGCACATTTCGTGGGTCACGCGGATCGCCCTGATGTTTCTGCTCTCCGTGTCCTGCACTCGAGACTCTCGCCCTGAGCGGCCCGCACGTCAGGGCGCGACACCGGTCACCTCGAGCCAGAGCACGCCCTCGCCTGAGGTCCGTCCCGCGGGTGAAGCACCGGCGACGGGGGAAGCACCGGCGACGGGGGAAGCACCGGCGACGGGGGAAGCACCGGCGACGGGGGAAGCACCGGCGACGGGGGAAGCACCGGCCGCAGGGGAAGCACCGGCGACGGGGGAAGCACCGGCCGCAGGGGAAGCACCGGCCGCAGGCAAAGCTCCCGGCGGGGAAGAGGCGGCCGCGTCGGGCCGTCTCTCGCGTGCGCAGGTCGACGCGTACGGTCCGGCGCCTGACAGCGCCTGCCGGGCCCACAAGGTCGACCTCGGGACCAAGGTCGGGGGCTGCTCCATCGTCGGGCCCTACCCAGGGATCATCGACGGCGCGGCGAAGTCCGCGGACTTTGAGCGCTACGAAGACGCGCTCGACGCCTGCATGAGCGCCCCCGCGTGCATCGGCGTCAGCTCGAGCTGGTACATCGGCATGCCTTGGTTCTTCGTCGCCGGAGCGGCGAAGTTCAAGGTCGACGATGGCTCGTACGGTTGCACGCTGCTCCTCGACTGTCCGCCCAGCCCATCGTGAGACGGGACCCATCGAGGGTGTTCGCGGCCGCTGCAAACGCCCTCAGGGCACGCACATCCCCGAGTTGCACGGAGGATTGTTGTCGACGACGATCCCCAGGGCGTCCGCTGGAGAAGGGGGCGTCGACTCTTGATCCGCCTCGACAGCCTCCCCCATGATCGCCCGCTCACGAGGTCACGAGCCGGCGGATCGCTCGCTTGATCTTGATCTTGATCT
>Ga0316189_10003261_pt1 | contig 15767 bp, 14 predicted proteins | sample LowCovwburrow_MG_FD_204930 | JGI IMG/M metagenome (GOLD analysis project Ga0316189, IMG submission 204930) | Coastal sediment microbial communities from Maine, United States - Lowes Cove worm burrow | ecosystem: Environmental > Aquatic > Marine > Coastal > Sediment | place: USA: Maine... | reverse complement strand
ACCACAGGAATACGCTGCGCTGCCGCCAGTTCAAACAGGCGGGCCAACTTGGCTCCATTGGTGGCGTCCATAGATCCGGCACGCACGGTGAAGTCGTGTCCGTAAAGTGCGACATCGCGCCCGTTTACCTTGATGATCGCCGTCACCAGGGAGGCACCGTCAAGATTCGGGCCCCAGTTCTGGTAGAGGATTGTGGGCTCTCCATCCGCCAGGTAGCGGATACGTTCCCAGATAGTCATGCGATTCTTCTGGTGCTGGCGTTGTATGTTTTTGACACCCGCCGTCCTATAGGGGCGCTGCTGCAGGTCCCAGCCGGATTTCAATGATTCTTCATAAGCTCCGGGGGTAGATGCGACCTGCCCGGGGACCTTGAAATCTTGCTCATCGTTCTCGGCAAAGGGGTTGGCCAGCGAGGCGATCAAATTATTACTGTTCTTTGTACTCATAGTCCTAAGTCCAAGCGTTCGCCCAACGGGGCTATGGAAGACCGGCAACACCTTCTGCGAGGCGTGCTCGTTGCCAGTCACGGTGGGCAGGCTTATGGCGCATTCCTGCCAGAAATTCGGGCGAGATACAGTAATTCCATACACGCCCAAAGTCAATTCTGAAGCCCCCGGATTCTTGTCGTTTCAACGCATTTACCTGTCTTTTCACCGCAGTTGCTAGCAATAATTTACAGTGTCCCTGCACTGCTGTAAGCTTTCCCGCACCTCCCGCCCATATGTTCAGTGTCAACTTTTGCCCGCTGCTCTGTTGACGCTAGTAATAGGCTTTGCGGCATGAACAAAACGGTTGCCCTGGACGAAATCCCCTACAGCCCGGACGGCTGTGAATTATTCCAACGCATACGCGAACTGCCAGCCGCCGTCTTCCTGGACAGCAGTTTTCCGCATGCCCAGGGCGGGCGTTACGACATCATGGCGGCGCAACCGGCGCCGGAACAACCTCCCAGCCTGCGCACAGGCGCCAACCAGCTCGAATGCCAGGCATACTTCAGCGCCCTGGGCGAGTTTCACCGTGAACATTATGCTGGCATACAGCCCGCTTCCCAGGACATACCGTTTTGCGGTGGCTTGCTGGGCTACCTGGGCTACGACACTGGCAATGCCTTGCACGGGATTAGCAAATCGCCGGCAACTGACCAGCCCCCTGCCCGCCTGCACGCTTACGACTGGTGCCTGGTACAGGACCACCTGTTGCGCCGCTCAGTACTGGTGACCCAGCCGCGAGTCAGTGTACGACTGCGCCAGGACCTGCTGGCCCGGGTGAGTCAACCGCTACTCAAGCGAACCCCTGAGTTTGGCCTGCACGGCAGTTTTGTCTCGAATGTTGACCAGTCCCAATACAAGTCTGCTTTTGACCGGATCCAGGCCTACATCCACGCGGGAGATTGTTACCAGGTGAACCTGGCGCAGTGTTTCAGTGCGGACTACTACGGCGATCCCTGGCACGCCTATCGCCGCCTGCGCGCGGTGGCTGCCGCTCCCTTTGCCGCTTTCCTCGACCTGGAGGACAATAATGCAATACTGTGCCTGTCACCGGAGCGATTTATCTCACTGCACGGTAATCACGTGGAAACCTCACCCATCAAGGGTACCCGGGCGCGCTCTGACGACCAGCGAGCCGACCAACTGGCAGCAATTGAATTACGCGGCTCCGAAAAGGACCGCGCCGAGAACCTGATGATTGTAGACTTACTGCGTAACGACCTGGGGCGCAGTTGCATACCCGGCAGCATCCACGTAGATCGCCTGTTTGAGGTACAGAGTTTTCCTACCGTGCACCACCTGGTGAGTACTATCAGTGGGGAATTACAACCGCAACGCAGTGCCATCGAATTACTGCGCGACAGCTTTCCCGGCGGCTCGATTACCGGGGCACCCAAGCGGCGGGCCATGGAAATCATCGCCGAGCTGGAACCGACAGCCAGACAGGCCTATTGCGGCTCTGTCGGATACATCAGTGCCGATGGACGCATGGACAGCAATATCGCCATTCGTTCACTGCAGTGTACCGATGGCGAAGTGCGTTGCTGGGGCGGTGGCGGCATTGTGGCAGACTCCCAATGGCAACTGGAGTACCAGGAAACCTACGACAAAGTCGGGAAATTTCTCGATGTGCTGGAGGACTTCCCCAAAATCCAGAAAATCACACCGCCACCCCACTAGACAGACAGCGGCCTGTCGCTGGCCTCAGCAAAGGCCACCTTGAGCTCTTCAAGAGTGTTGAGGGCCTGGAACTGAGGGAACTCGGCTATCACATTTTGTGGCGCGTGAATCAGGAAGCCAACGTCGGCCTCACCCAGCATGGTGGTATCGTTGTAGGAGTCTCCCGCGGCAATCACCCGGTAATTGAGACTGTGAAAAGCCTGCACGGAAGCACGCTTCGGGTCTTTCTGGCGCAGCTTGTAGTCCACCACACGGCCGGCATCGTCGGTAATCAGGCGATGACAGAGCAAGGTCGGCCAGCGCAGCTGGCGCATCAGTGGCTGCGAAAACTCGTAAAAGGTGTCGGAGAGAATAACCACCTGGAAGCGCTCTCGCAGCCAGTCGACAAACTCAATGGCGCCAGGCAGTGGCTCCAATTCAGCGATAACCGCCTGAATGTCATCCATCTTCAGGTTGTGCTGATCCAGCAGCCCCAGGCGCTGCTTCATCAGCACGTCATAATCAGGTATATCCCGGGTGGTCGCGCGCAGCTCGTCGATGCCGGTACGCTCGGCAAATGCGATCCAGATTTCCGGAACCAGCACCCCTTCCAGGTCCAGGCAGGCCATTTCCACGTGTCAGTCTCCTTTGATCGGTGCGTTCAAGGCGCAACAATCTAACCAGATGTGGCCGCCAAGTCTACTCACTCCCCGGGCTTGAGCCCAATCCACAGTGCGCCGATGGTTTTAAGACCCCTTGAAGGTGGCGAAAAGTAATTGACTAACAACATTAATAGATTATCCCAATATATTGTTTTTATTCGTTTTATATTGAATATTCTGGTGCGAGGCCGACCGCATCAGTGGTATCAGTAAACCGGTAGTTCCAGGTGGGAAAACAGTTCCTCGATCTCCGCCTTACTGTGCCGCTGAAACGCCTCGTCAACAATCTCCCGGGTCAGATGCGGAGCGAAGTTTTGAATGAATTCATACATGTATCCGCGCAGGAAGGTACCACGCCGGCAGCCGATGCGGGTGACGCTGCTGGCGAACAGGTGGCTGGCATCCAATGCCACCAGGTCCTTGTCGGTGTCTTCGTCGTAGGCCATGCCGGCGACGATGCCGATACCCAGGCCAAGGCGCACATAAGTCTTGATGACATCCGCATCAGCCGCGGTAAACACCACCTTGGGCACCAGGCCCTGTTCCACGAACGCTTCGTCCAGCTTGGAGCGGCCCGTAAAACCAAATACGTAGGTCACGATGGGGTGACTGGCCACGTCTGCCAGGCTTATCTGGGAAACCTGCGTCAGCGGGTGATCCCTGGGTACCAGGATACAGCGATTCCAGCGGTAGCAGGGCATCATGATAAGATCGGAAAACAGCTCCAGGGCCTCTGTGGCGATAGCAAAGTCCACCGTGCCATCGGCAGCCAATTCCGATATCTGCATCGGCGTACCCTGGTGCATGTGCAATGAGACATCCGGATAACTGGCAATAAAAGCGCTGATGGTATCGGGTAGCGCGTAACGCGCCTGGGTGTGGGTAGTGGCGATGGAGAGGGAACCCTTCTTCTCGTTGGAATACTCCTGGGCAACCTGTTTGATGCTTTCTACCTTGCGCAGCACCTCGCCCGCGGCCTGCAAAATCGCTTCCCCCGCCGGCGTGACATGCGTCAGGTGTTTGCCACTGCGGGCGAAAACTTCTACCCCCAGTTCATCTTCCAACAGGCGGATCTGCTTGCTGATACCGGGTTGCGAGGTGAACAGGCTCTGGGCAGTCGCGGAAACATTGAGATCGTGGTGAGCCACCTCCCAGATGTAGCGCAACTGTTGAAGCTTCATGCCAACCTCCGCGTCAGCGTTGCGAAACGCAAAATAGCGCCTGCAAGTGCTTATAAAGAATAGCCATTAACCCGGGAAATTGCCAAATAAAAAGTAATATAGGCCCCGACCTCGCCAACTCAGGAATTTGCCACCCCGTGGGGCACATGACCGGTGGCAATATGGGGGCTGGCGGACTCACAGTGGGACTGCTGGTCATCGAAAAAAACATCCGCCTGGTAGGCCCTGAGGAACTCTGTCTTGTTCATACCACCCAGGAAGATGGACTCATCAATACGGATATCCCAGGCCCTCAAGGTGCGAATCACCCGCTCATGAGCGGGCGCGGACCGGGCCGTCACCAGGGCGGTGCGTATGGGTGCCTCGCTGGCGGGAAAAGCCTGCTGCAGCCGGTGCAGGGCTGCCAGAAACGGCTTGAATGGTCCACCGGCAAGAGGTTCCCGGGCGGCGGCCTGCTCACTGGCGGTAAACGCCTCCAGCCCCTCGGACTTGAACACGCGCTCCGCCTCGTCGGAAAACAGTACCGCGTCGCCGTCAAAGGCAAAGCGCAACTGGTCATTGCCGCTGGTGCCGGCTTTGCTGGAGACCAGGGTGGCGGCGGCCACGCCGCAATCAAGTGCGTAGCGCACGTCTTCCGCCTCGTTGGACAGGAACAAATGACAACCAAACGCATTGATATAGCGCCAGGGGCTCTCCCCGCCACAGAAAGCGGCGCGGCTTATCGCCAGGTCGTAGTGCTGTATGGAATTGAATACCCGCAGTCCGGTATCTGCGCTGTTGCGCGATAACAGCACCACCTCCACTCGAGACTCCGGGCCCAGACGCTCATTCAGGCGCAGCAGCTTGTGTACCAGGGGAAAGGCCTCACCGGGTTGCAGGGGCTCTTCTTCCCTGGCCACCTGGTATTCGGAATAGGCTTGTAGCCCCTGCTGCTCGTACACCTGGTGACTTTCGTCCAGGTTGAACAGGGCCCGCGAGGAGATCGCTATAACCAGTTTATCGTCGTGTTGCTGCGGCATGCCTCAAGCATACCGCCAGCGTTCAGTGGACACCAGCGCTTTGCAGGCAGCGCTAGCTGGCCTTGAGTAAACCGCGCTCTTCCAGTTCCAGCAACAACAGTTGCTGAATAAGAAAATCCTTGGTGGTCTCGGGGTGTTCCAGGTGAATGCGTTCCAGGAAGGGCCTGGCGGCCTCCTCGTCGCCCTTGTGTAACAGCGCCTTGAAGGCAGTGGCGAGGAAGTGTGCGGGCTCATTGCTGAGCGCCTTGATTTTGCGCAAGCTGGCACCCAGGGCAATTTCCTGCGGGGTTAGATCGGTGCCGAAAGGGTAAGCCGGCAGCAGTTCCTGCTCCTGATAGGGTGAGAGCAACTCCTGCAGGCGTTCCGGGGTGTTGTTTCGCGCGGAAAATGGCACGCGATAATCTCGCTGCAACTTACCGTGGTTCTTGGCAAACTCCAACAGGCCCTGCTGAAAACGGGAGTCGGCAATATTGATCAGCCGCTTGATGACCTCCGCATCGCTCTGGCCGCGCAGGTCAGCAACGCCGTACTCGGTGACCACCACGTCCCGCAGGTGTTTGGGTATAGTGGTGTAACCGTAAAACGGCACAATATTGGATTGCAGCTGATTGCCCTGCCCCCGGGTGCTGCGGATACAGATAATGGAACGGGCACCGGGCAGGTCCTGAGCCATGGCGACGAAGTTGTACTGCCCGCCCACTCCGCTGATCACGGTACCGTCCTCAAGGGCATCAGAGGCCACACTGCCATTGAGCGAGACTATCATGCCGGTGTTGATGAAACGCGCTTTCAGGCGCTGCGCACAGTACAGGTGATAATCCAGCAGCAGCTGGTTGGTGCGTCGTACGCCAGTCATGCACAAACGCTCCTGACCCGCGGCATCCAGGTTGGAGAGCTTCTGGTAGAAATCGCGCGGCCCCAGAAAGAAGCCGCCGTGCAGTATCCGTCCGTTGCGCAGCTGGCTGCCCTCTACCTGCTGTAACAGCGCGGCGCGGGTTTGCGGATTGTCGCTATCATTGACATGCACCTCTCCGGCAATATCGAGCCCCTGCTCAGTCAGGGCGACGTCACCCGCGACAATCCCCCAGTACTGCAACTGCAGCAGTGAGCTCTCATCGAGCTGGCGCGGCAGTAACTGGCAAGTCCTGGCAAAGTCGTACATGCGCGCATCAACCGTCGCCGATATATCACCCCGATTCAATCCGCGCTGCAGTGCCAGGTGATCGTAGACCTTGCGCTTGACCACGCCCTGCTCGATCAGATGCATCATGCCATTGACGAACATCTCGGTGGACACGTAGAGGCCTTCTTCAAATAGACCGGGGTCCGGCGCTATCGATACGGCTCTATCCGTCAGTTTACCGAGCATCTCGCGATAGCTGTCATTGTGTGTATGGCGCAGGATGCACGCGTGAGCAACAGCATCACCCAGAGAGCCGATACCGATCTGCAAGGTGCCGCCATCGTCGATCAGGCTACTGGCATGCAGGGCCGTGGCGTAGTCCAGCAAAGGTACCGCCGCGTTGGGCACGGCGAACAAGGTTTTGTTGTACTGCGGGTTACGCACTATCAGGTTGAAGGCATCTGGCGCCACCTCCGCGTCCTGCTCCATGAAGGGCAAATCGTCATGGATTTGCGCCAGCATCATGAAATCCTGATTCGTCGAATCCCGCGCATCCAGCATTTCCAGGGTGATATCCGGATTACAGGACAGGCTCAGGGACAAGCCCTGTTCACTGTCCCTGGCAGCCACTAATTGCGCCATAATATTGACACCCCTGCTGCGCATATCCCGCATGATATGAGTGTAGTTACTGGAGATATAATTCTGTTGCGCGCTGGGCAGGTTCTTCATGGAACCGGCTTTGAAATAAAGCTCGCTAACCTGGATATTCTCCGGCAGCTCACCCTTGCGCATGGGTTGCATGAACGCCAGTTCCTCGTAATCCCCAAACAGGCGCTCCATGATAGGCCCCGCCAGACTGGCCTCGATATGACTGCCGGATTGCGGACGCTCCAGACACAGGGCGGTATAGAAATGCAGGGAAATAGTGGGGTCTGCCTCCGCTCGCCGGTAAAAAGCATTCAACAGCTGCACCGGCTTGCCAAGCCCCAGTGGTGCGCCGATTATCAGCTGCTTACCCACTCTGGCTATGGTCTGCTCAACACATTGTTCAACCGTATCGAGTATTTCGCCCACGTTATTTCCTCTCTATTCCCGGGCAGCGCTTATGCCGCCAACTTTGTCATGCCGGGGCATTGCCCCAGGATAACTTCCTAGTGCCCTATCAAGGGGTTCGCCCAATACTCACGCGTCAGGCGAAATACCAACGGTGCTAGCAGTATGAGCGCAATCAGGTTGGGCACCGCCATAAACGCGTTGAGCGTATCGGCGATCAACCAGATCAGGTTCAACTCCACTACAGTGCCAACTGGAATCGCCAGCACCCAAGCCAGTCTGAAAGGCATTATCGCACGGGCCCCGAACAGGAAAACCACGCAGCGCTCACCATAGAATGACCAGCCTATCATGGTGGTAAAAGCGAACAGGCACAGGCCCAGGGTGACCACGTATTCACCTCCTGGAAACGCCTGAGCAAACGCCATAGAGGTCAGGCTGGCGCCGGTTGTTCCCGTGGGAATGACGTCCATTATCACGATAACCAGTCCGGTAATGGTACACACCACCAGGGTGTCTATAAAGGTGCCCAGCATAGCGATCATACCCTGCTGTACTGGTTGGTCGGTGCGCGCAGCCGCATGCGCTATCGGTGCGCTGCCCAGTCCCGCCTCGTTGGAAAAGATGCCCCGAGCGACGCCAAAACGCAACGCAGCCCATACCGAGGCCCCGGCAAAACCGCCGGCTGCGGCACTGCCGGTAAAGGCGGCTTCCACAATGGTTACAATGGCGCCGGGCACCGCCGCATGATTTGCCAGGATAACAACCAGTCCCATCAATACATACGCGAGGGCCATAATCGGTACCAGCCAGCTGGCAACGCGGGCGATACGCTTGATACCACCCAATATCACCGCCCCCACCATCACCATTAATACCAGGCCTGTCGCCAGCGGCGGAATAGAGAAGGCACCCTGCAGCACTTGTGATACGGAGTTGGACTGCACCGTATTGGCCAGGCCAAAACCCGCCATACCACCGAACAGCGCAAAGGCGTAGCCCAGCCAGTGCCAGCGCCGATGCAGGCCGTTGCGGATGTAATACATCGGCCCCCCGCTGTAATTACCCTGCTCGTCCTGCTCGCGAAAATGTACGGCGCAAACCGCCTCGGCATATTTCGTGCCCATACCTACCAGCGCTGTCATCCACATCCAGAACAGCGCACCGGGCCCACCCAGCGCGACGGCAGTCGCCACGCCGGCAATATTACCCGTACCAATGGTGGCTGAAAGTGACGTCATCAGGGCACTGAAAGGCGAAATATCACCACTACCTTTCCCGTATCGCCCCTGAAGCAACAGGCGCAGGGCCGCCGGAATGCGGCGGATGGTCATGAAGCGCAGTCCCAGGCTGAGGTAGAGGCCAGTTCCCAGCAGCAACACCAGCATCACGGGGCCCCATGCCCACCCATTGATTGTGGCTATTACGTCGGCCATAAACTCCACCCGAAATTCGTTGTTATTGCGCTTGTCATGCCCCGCATGACGCCGGGGCTAAGAGGTGAAACGGTCCCGCTGCGCGAACACACCGAATATGCCACCGGTGTGGATAAAAACAATATCACGGCAGGAGGCGAAGCGCCCCTTCTCAATCTCTGCAAGCATGCCGGCAAATGCCTTGCCGGTGTACACCGGGTCCAGCACCAGCCCTTCCAGGCTGGCCAGGTCCGCAATCAACCCGAAGATGTGATCTTCGGCAATACCGTAACCTCTGCCGACATACCCGTCCAGCACCCGGGGCTCAATATCCGGTAGCGGCAGCTGCTGGTAACGATTGGCCCAGTCATTGGCGTCTTCGGCAACCTTGTTGAGAAAGTAGCTCTCATCATCGCAGACAGCCACACCCCAGACTGTCGCCGGTAGTTGGTGCAGGGCAACACCCAGGGTCAAGCCAGCCTGGGTACCACCGGAGCCGCTGGCGGTGACAATATGGGCAGACTCGATACCTTCCCGGGCAAAGTCCCCTGCCAACTCCTCACAAGCGCTGATATATCCCCAGGCGCCAATGCCGTCACTGCCGCCAGTGGGTATCACCAGCGCCCGGCGTCCCGCCGCGGCGTAATGTTGCTGCCACTGCTGGAACAGGTCATCTATTTCGGCAACGTACTGCGCTTTCGGATAGCAGCTGACGGTCGCGCCAGCCAGATGATCCAGCAGCAGGTTGCCATCGGCCTGGGCGGGGGTATCCCCACGCAGCAGCAGGTGGACTTTCAGGCCCGTTTGCGCCCCGACAAAGGCCGTGGCCCGCGCGTGGTTGCTCTGCAATCCACCACAGGTGATCAACGTGTCGTAACCATTGTCCAGCGCATAGGCGGCAATAAACTCCAGCTTGCGCACCTTGTTTCCGCTCAGGGTGCAGCCGGTGAGATCGTCGCGCTTGACCCACAGACGATGCCCGCGGCCCCAGCGTTGCGAGGCGCGCTCCAGGTATTGCAGGGGCGTTGGCGTACAGGCCAGATCGAGCTTGCGAGGGTACGCCAGTGACACGTCTAGCCGATCGACTTCAGGGTGCCCTTGGGCAGCACCGCGTGCACGTGTACACGCTGGAACTTCATCTCCACATTGTTGGCGACATTCAGCACCATGTAGTTATCATCCAGGGAGGTGACCTTGCCCAGTATGCCGGAGGTGGTGACCACCTCATCACCCTTGCCCAGTGCGGAAACCATAGCCGCATGCTCTTTCTGGCGTTTGCGCTGGGGCCGGATGGCGATGAAATAAAACAGTACGAACAGACCTACCAGGAATACTATCTGGAACATCTCCCCGCCCTGGGGGCTCTGTCCGGCAGTCTGGGCGTGGGCACTGGCAATAAACAAACTCATTGATAACTTCCCGATTGAGGCCCCCTTGGGGGCGTTGCAAATGCGGGGTAATTTACAGGGTTTCCCTATGACCCGCAATTGCATGTGAGGCTTTAACTCCCGACAATATCGAAGTCGTACTCCATAATCTGTGGCGCGTGATCCGAGAAGCGTTGCTGCTTATAGATATCGGCCGCGCGCACTTTGGGCACCAGGCTGGGCGTTATCAACTGGTAGTCCAGGCGCCACCCTACATTGTTGGCCCAGGCCTGGCCGCGATTTGACCACCAGGTGTACTGCTCCGGCTCCTCGTTTACCAGGCGAAAGGAATCGACGTAGCCCACGTCATCGAAAAGGCGATCCAGCCAGGCTCTCTCCTCAGGCAAAAAGCCGGAGTTTTTTCGATTGCCGCGCCAGTTCTTCAGGTCGATTTCCCGATGACAGATATTCCAGTCTGCGCAGATAATAAACTCGCGACGCTTGCGTCGCAGGCTGCGCAAATGTTCCATAAACAGGTCCATAAAGCGATATTTTCTCTCCTGGGCTTCGTCGCTGCTGGAACCGGAGGGCAGGTAAAGTGAGATCACACTTAAATCCTTGTAATCGGCCTGCAGATAACGCCCCTCGGAATCGGCGGGGTCCCAGCCCAGGCTGGTGATCACCCGGAGTGGTTCGACACGGCTGTATATGGCTGTGCCGCTGTAGCCTTTTTTGACGGCATCGTTGTAGTAACAGTGATAGCCCTGGGGAGTGAATACCGGATCTTCCAGCTGGTGCACCTGTGCCTTGGTCTCCTGGATACAAACGACGTCGGCCTGCTCTGTCTGCAGCCACTGGAAGAAACCCTTGCGGGCCGCGGCGCGAATCCCGTTGGTATTGCAGGTAATAATCTTGGCCATGCTAATGATCCGGTAAATGACAGCGGCGCAGTGTAGCGGAAGGCGACGGCCCTATTCAAATACTGCTTGGCAGCGCGCCACTGGCGAGATGACAACACGGCTTTTTGAACTACACTGAGCTATCGACATGGCCCATAACGATAAAAGAGAGGTGGAGGTTGTCGTGAGCAAATCAACCGCTGAGACCAATCGGGAAGTCGCCAGTCAATTATCCAATAACCTGTCGCGATTGTTGCGAGAATTTTCCCGTGATTTCGAACGGCGTATCTGGCGCGCCCTACAGGCCCGCGGCTATCCGGACATACGCCCGGCACACGGCGTGGTATTTGCCAACCTCGGACTGGGTGCAGTCAGGGTTACAGAGCTGGCCGAGCGCGCCCAGGTGACCCAGCAGGCCATGGGGAAAATGCTCAAGGAGCTGGAACGCCTGGGCTATATCACGCGGGCAGTCGATAGCGGCGACAAACGGGCTCGCGAGATCAAGCTGACGGAGCGCGGGGTGCAGCTTGCAACGGAGTCCCAGCAGGTGGTCGCAGAGGTCCGCCATTACTACGAGCACAAAATCGGCAGCCAGGAACTGCAGCAACTGGAATCACAGCTGCGCTTTGCAGTGGGCAAGCTGGAGCTTGATTACCTGCCTGAGTCCTGGGCTGATCCTCTTTCAGGCGACACGGTATAGAGCTTCAGCGGTTTATTCACCCTGAGCTTCACCGGGTAATTCAGTTCTCTTTCCATTTTATCCGTTTTCGTTGTTGCTATCGGCTCCGGACGGGAAAGCTTTTTCCCCCGCTTGCCTCCACTTACTACAGATTCATAAAGTCAGGTGTATTGAACACCCAGCTCTTTTCCTCTTCCCTGCGACTGAAGCGCCAGCCAGTGCTGGTACGGCGATATTCATCCAGGTACCACAGGCCCAGGAAAAACATTTGGGTGCCGCCATCGGGCAGCGACATTTCCATGGGGTTAAGGCACATTACCCTACCCTTGCCGCTATCGCCGCTCACTTCCACCTGTACATTGGCATTGAGGTGCTGCGAATGGGGAAACAGTTCCTGCGTCAATGACGCCTTGAGAAAGTCCAGGGTTTCGTCCAGGTTGCCGACACTGCCCCCGAAGGCGCTGTAATCCACGTGGGCATCTTCCGTAAACAGCTCGCGCAGTTCATCGATCGCCCTGGCATCGACCAGTTGCGAATAACGAAATACCAGGTCCTGGATTTCGAATCGATCTGAAATTTCCTGTTGTGACAGCATGTCATGCTCCCCGGCCAACGGCCCGTTATCAGTTGTCCAGTTTAAATACCCGCAGGGCGTTTTCCCGCAGGAATTTGGGCCACACCTCATCGCGAAAAGGCACGTCCGGCATTTCGCTGAAAATCCTGTCAAGGGACAGGCCCATGGGGAAATAGCCCGCGTACATCACCTGGTCGGAACCGCGTTTGTTGGCGAACTCCACAATATCTTTCGGGTAGTGCTTGGGCGCAAAAGCGCTGGTCATGTAGTGCAGGTTGGGGTATTTGAGCATCATTTTCCAGGCCACGTCCGTCCAGGGCTCACAACCGTGACGGGTTACCACGCGCAATTCCGGAAAAAACCACAACACCTCATCCAGGAGCTCAACTTTCTGCGGACCGAATGGCACCCGCGGACCGGGCACGCCCATGCAGGGACAGAAGGGAATATCCAGCTCCACCAGCTTGCCGTAGATCGGGTACCACTTCTTGTCATTGACCGGTACTGACGGGCAAATCATAGCCGGCGAGGCGGTTACTGCCTTGATATCAAACTCTTCCTTCATGCGCACAATAGTGCGGACTTCCTCCATGCCATTATTGGCATTGGCTTCATAGCAGCCGAAGAAGCGATCAGGGTGTTGACGCAGGGCCTCCGCGTGCACGTCGCTGAACTTGCCCACACCAATCATGGCCCGCTCTATGCCGTGTTTATCCATCTGCTCCAGGGTGTAGGCGATGTAGTCGTCCTGCTTGCCGGTGTCGGGTATGTCCTTGAACATGTATTGGGCGGGCATCTTGAACATCTCATGGCTTTCCTTATCCATGAGCATGGGCTTGATCCACTCGTAGAAATGGCTGGTATCGTCACCGGGTACGGCGAGCATCAGGTCGATAACGCCGATATCCTTGGGCATTGGCATACAAATTTCCTCTGGCTGAGTTGCGGATAATGGGCTCCATTGTCCTTGGTGTCACAGATCACACCAAGGACAAAATCGGTCAGCAGCGCGACATTTCCCGTCAGGGCTTAACTGTACATACCGGTGTCTGGCGATGCGGGGTTCAGTCGTCGTCCGCATGCATCGTGGCGGCGCGCGCCTGCAGCCGCTGTGCCATGGCGTGCAGCTCGTCGAGATCACCCTGGGTGCGGGAGTGGATGGTCAATTCCTGCCCGTCGTGACAGGGGATTACATGCATGTGGTAGTGAAACACGGTCTGTCCTGCGGCCGCGCCGTTAAGCTGGAAAACACCCACCCCGTCACACTGCAGCTCCTGCTTCACAGTGTGCGCGATCAAGGTGGATACATGACCGACCATGCTGATAGCCTCTGGCGTGGCATCGAAGATGTCCTGGTAATGATCCTTGGTGACAATGAGGCAGTGTCCCGGGGAGGCCGGAAAAATGTCCAGGAAGGTTTTCGTGTAGCGGGTCTCGTGTACCGGGTAACAGGACGCCTGCTCTTTCAGTATCTGGCAAAAAATGCAGTCGTCAACCATGTCATTCCCTCGTAATTTCAGCCATCCACTACATCAAACGTGATAGGCATGGACTTGATCCCGTTGATAAAATTTGATCGCAGCCAGCTTATTTCCCCGTCAAGGCGGGGGTTGCGGACGCGGCGCAGTATCTCTTCAAATATAACCTTTAATTCCAGCCTGGCAAGGTGTGAACCCAGGCAGAAGTGCTGACCTACGCCAAAAGCGCGATGTTCATTGCGCACATCTTCACGCTGATTGCGGGTGATATCGAATTCATCAGGGTCTGTAAAGATCGCTTCATCGGCACTGGCCGCGGCGTAGTACATCTGTATTTTATCGCCCTTGCGTATCGCCTGTTCGCCAATCCGGGTGTCCTCCATGGCGGTGCGACGGAAGGTAATGACCGCCGGGTTGAAACGCAGGAATTCCTCGATTGCATCCTCCACACCCGCCGGATTATCTACCAACTGCTGGTATTGGTCGGGATGCTCCATGAGCAGGCGCATGCCATGACTGGTCACCGTGCGGGTGGTTTCATTGCCGGCAATAATCAGCATTAAGAAGAAATTGCAGAACTCATCGTCGGTCAGCGGCTCATCCTCGACCGTACCGTGCAGCAACACATTCACGATATCATCGCGCGGTTCGGCGCGATGGGTAGCCGCGATCGCCATTGCCATCATGAACATCTCGATCATGGCATTTGTGCCGTCCTCAGCCGATGTGGAGAGTTCCGGGTCGTCCATACCCAGCATGATATTGGTCAATTCAAACAGGCGCTGGCGCTGCTCCAGTGGTACCCCCATCAATTCACATATCGCGACCAGCGGTAGCTCGGCGGCGATTTCGGTAACGAATTCACAGTGGCCCCCCGCCACCGCCTGGTCGACACTACGGCGGGCAATCTCGCGAAAGCGCTCCTCGTAGGAATCAACCGCTTTGGGCGTAAACGCATTACGCACCAGGCGTCTGTATTTCAGGTGCTGCGGCGGGTCCATATTGATCATCTGGGTCTGCATCAGCGGCAGGGTTTCCTCGTCTGGCTCCATCGGCAGGCAACTGCGCTCCCGGGAAGAGAACAACAGCGGATTCTTGGAGACAAAGTCCAGGTCGGCCTGGCGGGTTATCACCCAGAAACCCACGCCCTGCAGTGGATCTTCGTGCCAGTAGACCGGCTGTTCCTGCCTCAGGTATCTGTAGGTTTCCCGGGGCTGGCCGCCGTGAAAGGTATCCGGATCAGTCAGGTCAATATGGGGACAGCTGGTCATGGTTGATTCCTCGATGGGGTCCTGGGCGGTCGATACACGCGGCGCACCCGGTCACTATTAACTAATAGGCCTTAGTTTAGAGTAACACCCTGCGAAGTACAGATGTTTTTTGACGCGGAACACGCCTGCCGGGCGAGGATCATAAAGTATTCTATTTCTAGCTTTAATAAAACTACTTATACTATTGTATTCATTGTCTTTTTATACCTGAATTGGCGGCGCGTCAGCAGCTTCATGGTGCTGCCGGCGCAGGCGCTGGGGCAGCGTCTCATCAATGGACTGGTAGCAGTAACGGCCGTCTTCATCCAGGGAGCGCTGCAACTGACCGCGCTGGTGCAGGTAATTGAGGTGCGCGACACACTCCCCCAACGCCAGGCCCACCTGATTTTCGTCCAGCTCGCGTTTAAACAGCACCGGTAACAGGTCCATCGCCGTGGGCTCGCCCTCTACACAGGCCTCCTCCAGCGCCAGCAAATGTTCTTCATGATGCTCAATAAGCTGCCGCAAGCGGTGATGCAGACCATAAAAAGGCGCGTTGTGGGAGGGCAGCACCAGCGCGTCCTCTGGCAGGTCGTCGAGAAACTGCTCGTGAGAGTACAGCCACTCCTTCAGGGGATTGGCCTCGGGTTCGCCGCCCATAACGCTGATATTCGAGGTAATACGCGGAATAACCTGGTCACCGGACAGCAATACGTTGAGGGCGCCGCAATACAGGCAGGCGTGTTCAGGGGAATGCCCCCTACCCACCACCACGCGCCAGCGCCGGCCATTAATGGTGAGCGCATGTCCATCCTCTAGCCGCCGGTAAGCGGTTGGCATCGGTTTGATATAGGGGCCATAGCCCCCGAAGCGCTTCCGCGACTGTGCAATCTGCTCTTGTGTATAGCCGGAGCGCT
>Ga0316189_10003260_pt1 | contig 15770 bp, 18 predicted proteins | sample LowCovwburrow_MG_FD_204930 | JGI IMG/M metagenome (GOLD analysis project Ga0316189, IMG submission 204930) | Coastal sediment microbial communities from Maine, United States - Lowes Cove worm burrow | ecosystem: Environmental > Aquatic > Marine > Coastal > Sediment | place: USA: Maine... | reverse complement strand
CCGCCTCGACCATAGAATGCGAAGGTCAGGTTTGCGTCGTTCTTCAAGCTCCAGTTCTTCGCCACATAGGGAATCGGGAAATACTCGCTGCTGCTGTCAAATTTTCCTTCATTGATCGTATGCGATGGAAGAAAGGCGCCGCCACCGAGATCTATCAAACCACCGTTGAGCTGACTTTCGAAAGCCTCATAGCTGCGCATCGGACTAAATATTGAAAGTCCCGCTTCCCATCGGTCGCTGGTAAACACGCCAAGTGCCGGATTCGACGCCGACATAATGGCGCCCATGTCCGAGTTAGATCCGACACCTGTACCGGCCATTCCTTTTGACTGTGTGCCAACGCCATGCGTGAAATAGCCGTTCGTCGCCAGCGCTCCATTAGTGACTGCCAATGTCGCAGACGCAAGCACCAAGCCAGCGATTTTTCTCGTGGTATTCATAATACTAACTCCCTCGCACTTTATACTTTCCGAGGCGCACAATAGAGACCATGCAGCGCTTGCATGACTTTCGTCGCCTCGTCACCAAATAATGAATAGCTGACCGACTGCGCGTGTTTCCTCGCGCTAACGATCTTCTCGCGCCTCAGCACGGCCAGGTGCTGCGAAAGAGCAGACTGGCTCAGGCCCAGCAAGGCTTGAAGTTCACTGACCGTCTTCTCGCCTTCGGCAAGATGACAGAGAATCATCAGGCGCCACTCGTTCGCCATGGCTTTCAGCAGGATGCATGCCTGCTCGGCCATGTCATGCAGCTCGTCTAGCTGCGGGTTGCCGGCGGTTTCCGCCGCTTCACTCACCGCAGCCGCCAAATCCTTCCGAATCCATCTTCGCTTCGTACGGCGCTGTTACGTCAGCACCCGGAGTCAGGCTGCCCTTCACCGAGTCCCAGTCGTCCGGTTTCAGGATGACCAACCATCCCGCATCGTAGGGATCGTCATTCGCGATACTCGGATTGGCCTGCATCTCTTCGTTCACCGCCATGACCTCGCCGCCCGCAAGTGATTTGGCGGGGCCGACCCACTTGCCGGACTCGAGTGTGCCGCAGGACTTGCCTGCACGCACCGAGCGACCAACGCGTTTCGGCGTGTAAGCGACCAGCTTGCCGGCCATCGCCGTTGCGACCGTTGTCATGCCGAGTTTTACGGTGCCGTCGCCCTGCTCCTTGAACCAGATATGGTTTTCTACGTCGTACAGCAGGTCATCGGGCAGATTACATCCACGTACAGATGGCATATTTATGGCTCCCTGTTTACTTCTGAGTCGTTGTTTGAGTTCAATCGGATCGGCTTGGATGAGCAACAAAACTCACCCAGTTCCGCCACCTGCATTTTGCCGCTGACAAACAGCAACAGATGACTAGATATCATTTTCATCATCTCAACACGATCCGTAGTTTCCTCATGATCGGGCTGTAGATGCAGCAGGTTGTAGTGGTAGACAATTTCGCGGCAGGTCTCACGGCAGGCATTGAAACTGGGCTCCTTGGTGGCACCTTGTCGGTGCAGTGCCAGCAGGCGAAAACCCTCGCGTTCTTCCATCGTCGGTTCCTGGCCCCTGGCCGTCACCCAATGTTCAAGAACTTCCTCGCTGATACGCAGCAGCGACAAGGCCGCGGCTGACGCATCCGGGTCAGCCTGCAGCGCGCCAATAGTTGCTTCGAGTTCGTCGAACGACCTCAAGCGAGTCCCTTTTCCTTGAGGAAGCCCATCGAATCGGACACGTTCTCATGTACGCCAACCTTGCGCGGCTTGAGTCCGAGCGCCAGTCCCAGCAACTGCGTGAAATACAGGATCTTGATCTCAACCTTCTCACCAAAGACTTCGGCAGCGCGTATCTGATGCATCTCCAGTCCCGAGTGGCAGGTCGGACACTCCGTCGCGATCACCTCAGCACCGGCCAGCTTCGCAGCCTTCAGGATGTTCAGTACCAGCTTTGTCGACGTATCGCTGTCCGACAAGGTATGTGCGCCACCGCAACACGCCGTCTTCAGCGGGAATTCGACGTTCTCGGCGCCAGCCGCCGCGAGCAGGTCGTCCATAAAATGCGGCTTGGACGTGGACTCGCTGCCAGGACCCTGGTCCTTCTCGGGGAAGATATGCCGTGGCCGCGTGTACATGCAGCCGTAGTAGTTGGCAATCTTGATGCCTTGCAGCGAGTTTTTTACGCGCTCCCGCAGCCCATCTTCGCCAATTGTCTCTTTGATCCAGTCGAGCGCATGAATGGTTTCAACCTGTCCCGATTCGTAGGTCTTGTGTCCCGCCTTTTTCGACAGCTTGTCGACGACAGCAACTGAATCCTCGTCGTTCTTGAGATCGTATTCGGCTTTCTTCAGATTGTGATAACAACCGTTGCACGGCGCCATCACAACATCCATGTCCATTTCATTAGCGGCAACTGACATGACGCGTGAGGACAAATAGGTCTGAATCTTCGGGTCGATGTTCTTCACTTCCATCGCACCGCAGCAATTCCAGTTCTTGACCTCGACCAGGTCGAGCCCGAGCTTCTTGCCAACAGCCTTGGTCGACCGATTGTACGAGTGCCCCGTGCCTTCGAGAGCGCAACCCGGGTAGTAGGCAACCTTCTGGTACTTGTCTTTCTTTGTCATTTGTCAGCCTGCAGCTTTAGGGCACGGCGCTGTTCGTCGTGCTTCTCGTCGATGTAATCCTGGATTGCTGCTGATGCTGCAGACCAGTTGCTGGTGCGCGGTGCAATAACCGTGGCCAGGCCCATTCTCGCCAGAAGACCCACCGGCAAGCCGCCGATCATCTTCTTGACCATCTCTATCAACCAGCCTTGCATCAGCTTCTGGTTGGTGCGCTGGAAGAAACGACGCATCGTGCGGCTTTCTTCAATCTTTCCCGTCGCAACAATCTGCTCGGTGAAGATCTCGTCGAAATGCATCGACGGAGACTTCGGCGTATGTCCCTTCTTCTCAAGCCAGTGCGATGTCGCTTTCATGACGCCTTCCGGAAATACGTCGCGCGGACACGCATAGGTGCACTTGTTGCAGGAGACGCACTGCCAGATGATGTCCTTGTCGCGCAGCAGCTCCGACTCCATGCCCATACGAATGAGATAGATCCAGTAGCGCGGATTGAACTCCGGATTTAAGGCGTTAACCGTGCAGGAGTTTGTGCAGGAACCGCATTGCCAGCAGCGGTGAATATGTTCACCTCCGGGCAAAGCCGAAATTTCTTCCTCCAGTTCCTCGTTGTAATCGGCCACAACGCGTGACTCGATGAAGGTACTCCAGTGACCCGATACGTCAATTCCGTCGATCACGAGCGACTCGTGCTCGTGCAGATTCTCCGGCCGGATCAGTGATTTTTCATGAATTGGCATGGCCGCTACTGTCCTGTCAGCATCTTGCTGTCGTCGAGGACAAATGCCTCGCCGTCAATCGATTTAAGTCGTGTGCGCCCACTGCCGGGGCGCACGCCGTCGAGGCCCAGCAGACGGCGCGTGTGCCGCATCGGATCCTCGGGTGCCGTAAAGTCTGCGCGCAGGTAACTGCCACCCTGCTCGCAGATATAGTGAGCGTAAACCTGCGCGCACAACACATCGACATAGAACAACGTGTCACGGAATATGCCGTTGTCGCTCAGGAACTGCGTCAGTTCCTCTCGTAACATGATGAACGTGCCGTAGCTGTCAGGGACGCGAATCGTCATGTGGTCGACATCATCGCCGTGCCAGATCTCGCGCACTACGCCGGTATTGGCTTTTACGTCCCAGACCCAGCGGTTCATCAACGGTACGCGTTCCGGATCCGCGTTGTGCAGTAGTTCGACCGCGAGATCGCGCACCCAGCGATGACGTTTGTCATCCGGAAAGTGCCCGCAGAACCGGGCAATTCGGCTGTCGACAGAATCGTCGTCTTCAAACAGCGCCAGCAACGCAGGTTGCATGCTGCTATACGCGTCCTGGTCAAGCCAGCTGCCGATTCGTCGACGGACCGTTGCCATGAAAGTACAGAGTCCTTTGAAGGTCTCCAGATCCAGGTCCGCAACCGGCTTGTCGACGAGTACCTGACGGAACATCAGGCTTTTTAACTTTACCGCCTCGACGTAGCGTTCGATGCCACCGTGCTCTTCGGCACCACTGACCATGGCGCGCATGCCAGCGCGCAACGCATCACCGCTAAGGTCCAGAACGGGGCGTTCAAGATCGTTGTTTCGCATTGCCTGTGACGACGCCATATCCCGACGCTCAGGCCGACTTGTCCAGCTCGCGAAGGCTGGAAAGCACGGCCATTGCCGCCGCATGGCCTTGCGCGATTGAATCGTCGATGGTCTCAGGTCCGGTAGCCGCTCCGGCCACAAAGACGCCAGGCCTTGAGGTTTCACCCATGGCGCCGTATCGATTTTCGACACCGATGTAGCCGTGCGTTTCTAGGTCGATGCCAAAGGTTGATGAGATATCCTCGTTGTCTACATTCGGGTCCATGCCAATGGCATGTACAACCAGGTCAAACGGAATCGTAATTGGCCGCTTGACCAGTGTGTCTTCACCCTTGACGATCAGTTTTTCGCCGTCCGATGTTACTTCCGCTATGCGTGCCTTGATGTACTTGACCTTGAACTCTTCCTGGCTGCGCCAGTAGTACTTGGTTTCGTATAGACCGAACGTCCTGATATCCATGTAGTAGATATAGACATGGCAGTCGGGCAGTTCCTCACGAATCTCCATAGCCATATTCGCAGACACGGTGCAGCAGATCTTGGAACACCATTCGCGGCCGATCTGGCGATCGCGGGAACCAACGCACAGCAGGATTGCAACGCGCTGCGGCTTTCTGCCGTCGGACGGACAGCGAACCCCGTTGCCGGACGAAATCATCTGCTCAACCTGCGTCGTCGTAACGACGTCGGGGAACGTGCCGAAGCCCCACTCCGGCTTATTGACCGAATCGAAGTGCGTGAAGCCGCTGCATAGAATCGCCGCTTCAACATCGAGGGTTTCGCCATCAGACAGGGTCGCTTTGAAGTTTCCGGGCGTGCCATCAAACGATGTCACCTTTGTGCCCGTTTTGGTGCTTACGTGTGCGTCGTCGGCAACGCGCTGTACCATGCCGCCTATCGCATCTTTGGCCCACTCGCCTGTTGGCACCAGCTTTGCGTATCCAGACAGGATAGGTGCACCGCCAAGTATGTCTTCCTTCTCGACGATAACGCAGTCCTTGCCAACTGTTGCGAGACTATGGGCCGCAGCCAGGCCCGCAGGCCCGCCACCCAGGATCAGAATCGGTTTGCTCATTTTTCTTGCTCGATTGAAGCCCGGTCCACAGGTTTGAATCCAGGGCCGGAGGTGATCATCAAACGCGGGTCATACAGCGATTCGCCGCGCCCCGCCTCTACTTCTTTCAAATAGGCTTCGAACTCGGCCTTCTTCGCCTGCCAGTCGATTCCAAGTTTTTCCATCAGCGTCTCGGTTGAAGACGCATGCCAGTGCGACTGCACGATCTTGTACGGGTGCGCTCCGCACACCAGCGCCGCAAACTGGCAGTCCGCCAGCACCGGCATTTCAACCGGCTTACCCGCAGCTGCACCGATCCATTGGTTCTTGTCCAGGGTCGTGATACAGCCGGTATCGTGGCCAATCATCATGTCAGCGTGGGCTTCTTCCTGCGCCACTCTGAGCTTGCGATCGATGGCGAAGGAGCGCGTAAATTCGCGTTCCGAAATGATGTGGCGGAAGCCGAAACCGCAGCAGTCGTACCAGGTCGAGTAGTCGATGACCTGTGTGCCCAGCGTCTCCAGAAGTCCGGTCGACACAGCGACTCGGTTGCCATCCAGAACGTCATCATCATAGATCGCATCTTCCGGCACCATCTTGTAGACGTGGCACGCCGGATGCACTGTCGCGCGAATGTGGCTGCAGTCGACGACCTGGTGCTCCTTGATGCGTTCACGCATGACATGTAGCCACTCCGAATAGTGCACGACTTCTTCGGGAATCAGCAGCTTGCCATCAACAAGCCTGCCAAGCTTGCCGAGAATCTTCTTGACGCGTTCGCGCAACTTGGCCGAGTGCAGCAGGTAGCCGCGAACTTCTTTGTAATTGCCGAAAGATGTGCCGCAATGTACGAGCGGATAGAAGTAGCCGTCCGGTAATCCCTGCGCTTTGGCAGACACATAGGCCTGGTGGAAGTTACGCAGGAAGACAGCCGCCAGGCTTTCGAGATTGCCAATGCCCGAACCGTGATAGTTCCACGCGGTGCAGGATGTCTGGTCAGTCTCGTCCAGGTAGCGGATGTCCATCTTGTTCATCAGCCACAGCAACGATGCCGGGTATCCTGGAATATTGCCGCACTGGCCGCAGGATTTGTGATGCCAGAGCTGCGTTGTCGGGATGCGCTTATCCCAGCCATACAGCGTCTTTACGGTTACCGGCTCGTGCTCGTCTTTGACCCGATGCACAACGATCTCGCCGTCTTTCTCAAGCTGCCACATGATATCGCGCACGTCCTCAACGCGGTCCTTGTTGGTCAGCATGGATCGCTTGTTGACGATCTGCTCTACCCAAACCGTGGCTACCTGCGCTTCCTTGGGGCTCAGATTTGCATCTGTCCACTCGCTGCCATGGCCCGTAAAGCGCTCGCCGTCATTACCGTTTTCTGTTGCCATCAAGTTCTCCGCTACTAGTCGTCGTCCTGTTCGTCCAGGAAGTCTTCATAGTCATCTCGCTTCTCATCCATGATGTCGCAGATGACGTCGAACAGGTTCTCGTCGATTGTCTCGAGGCTGTCGAGCACGCCGGTTTCTTCCCAGATCGTGTACAGCTCTACCGAGGTTTTCAGGTTTACTTCCCACGCTGTCTTGGTCGTGTGCAGCGTGGGCATTGGAATGGCTTTGCGCAGGAGTTCCAGCGGCGCATCTACCTTGGAGATATTCGGCCCCCAGTCGGCGAAGCCTTCCGGATTAATCATGTCCGGCGACAGCTGGTTGCCCGTCGATATCAGCTTCAACATGACACGGCTGAACGGTCGTAACACGCTCTTCGCCGATTCCATGCCATGCTTGATCGCGACCTCGCGCATCAACATGACGAGGCCACCCGGCGAATTGCCGAACGGACAGCGTGCCGCGCAGGTATAACACTGCGCGCAGGACCAGATCTTTTCCTGCATGGCGTCGTAGATGCCGTCGAGATTCTCGGTCCAGAGCAACTGGACGATCTCGCGAGGACTGAAATCGTAGTAGTGGGCAGCAGGACAGGTTGCAGTGCAGATGCCGCAGTTGAGACAGCCGTTCAATTCGTGATCGAATCGCATGTCTGCCTGGATGTCCTGGAATATTTCCTCGAGCTTGTCGCGGCCCACCTCGGGCTCATCGGCAACCGGGTCACCGATGTATTGCTGGATGCGAGTAGTAGCGGCGTGTGACATTCGATGGACCTATAGGGTTAGTAAGACAGCACCTTCACATCTTCTTCCATGACTTCTTCAATCAGGTGTGCGCCACCGACGATGCCCTCACATTCCGGGATCAGGTCATCTTTGGTCATGTCAAACAAATCCAGGTTTGGTGAACAGCAGTAGAATTTGGCACCAGCCTCGTGGGCATCCTGGATGAAGCTGTAGACCGACTTCGGCGAGCCTTCCTTGACGAACAGCTTTTCTGCAACGCCTTTCTTCATCAGCCGACCAGAGGTCGCTGTGCAGATAACATCAACGTCGTAGTCCATCGCGGCTGCGACGGTTGCCTGGAAAATTGGCGCGCCCAATTCCTCACCGTTACGAGGGTCGGTATTCGCCATGACGATTATGAGTTTCTCGGCCATTTTCTTGTTCCCCTGATGTCAGACTCGGTCTAACAGCTAATTAGCATATACTAAAATACTTACGAAGACATCAGCCTGGTACATTGCACAAGGCCGGTCATAATCGGTACGAGCTCGTCTTCAATGCCGCCCTGCAACGCGCGCAGGCGATCCATTCCTTCAGCAGTATTCTCCGGTACTTCTTCGAATTCCATGATCAGGTCTTCGACCATGCCTAGCTTAATCCCAGGATTGGCCGAAAAACCATAGGCATTGTCACCAACTTGCCAGACCGCTGCATGACCCTTCTCATCGCGTGCCAGGACCTTCGCAGTCGCTGGCGGTACCGCACGATCGCGCATGTATACGACCTGGCAAAATTCCTCAGGAAGAAAGCCGTTCAACGCATTGTTGTCACAACGCGTGACCTTGTTCGCTTCGAAGATGAGTTCCGTTGCTTCCACCGTGCCACCCGCAGCGAGCGCCAACACCTGTGCTCCGACGCCAAAGCCGATAACAGGCACGCCTTCTAGCAACTTTTGCCGGGTTAATTCGATTTCCTGCTGCAGCGTTGGCAAATCGCGTCCACCCGCTGTGCCCCACGGTCCGCCACCGAGCAAAATCATGGCGTCCGCCGGCAGGTCGGCAGCTGGCAAACTGCCGCCGCCAGCGAACGGTCGAAAGTACTGAAAACGTATGCGGCGCCCTTCAAGATGGTCTTCGATCAGCCCCAGGTATTCTCCAGAAGTGTGCTGAATGACCGCCACAACCTTCATTGGCGTCCCAGAGCGCGACGCCAGCTCGAAAGCGCTGCTGGTGCAGTTACCCACGGGCAGCCTCGAGCGCGTTGTCGATTGCCGCCTTGAAGTCTGCGGGCGCAATGCTGAGGGTATCGATCTCTGTCTGCTCAAAAAACGACTGTAGCGACGCGTCGACATCGTCAAGATCGCAGCCCTGCAGATGTGCTTCCAGGTCGAATACGACTCGCGGCGGCGTGACGAAGAAGTCGCCACTGATCAAGACACGCTGCAGCACGGATCGCGGCGCTCCCTCTAGCTTCACGAACGCATTCACAGTGCCACCCGCCCCGGTGTGCGAACCGGAAAACACGGCCTCCTCGCTACCCGGGTTATTAATCTCGGCGACAAAATCATCCGTACCGATTTCCTCGTCGAAGAATTGCTGTGCGAGCGTTTCCTCGTCGGCAGAAATGTCACCCTCCTCTGCAGAGATCCCGAAATGCTCACAAAGCCCGCCTACGATCGCCTGCTTGATGGTCGGCATGTCCGGCAGGTTATCGCCGAGCAGCTCCTTCAAAGTGACCACGCGCTGCGAGGCGGAGTCGAGATCGCGTTTCTTGAGTTTGCTTTCGGGCACGTTGAGTGCGCTGACCATGTGCTCGGGATTCAGATCGACCAGCACCGTACCCTGATAAATCAGAATATCGCCGTCGAAAAATCCGCCCGTACCGCTGATCTTGCGACCGTCCACTTCGATGTCGTTGCGGGGTCGGAAGCGCGCATCAACGCCGAGGGTCGACAGCCCGGCCGCGACCGCGTTGCAGATCTCGCGTGCCAGATCTGGCAATGCAGCAATACCAAGCGAAGAGCGGTGAAACACAATCTCCCAGCCAAGCTGCCCCTCATCCAGGTAGATGGCGCCGCCACCGGTTATGCGACGCACCGTGCCTACGCCATTGGTCCTGCAATAGTCGACGTCTATTTCGCGACTGAGGTCCTGGTGCCGGCCCAGCAGTGCGGTCGGCGGAAAGCGCAGGAAACGGATGGTGTCCGGCACCTTGCCCGCCTGCCTGAGTTCGATAAGCGCAGCGTCGAAAGCAATATTGGAGCGCCCTTCGCGAACGCCCGTGTCTATGATCCGGAAACTTCCTGCCACCGGCTGCCTACTCAACCCGTACCGGAATGTCGAGCTGCTTGCGAATCAGCTTGATGTCTTTCTTCTTTGGCTGGAACGGGTAGCTCGCGATATTGCTCGGCGGTGAATCTCCATACGGCCTGTCACAGGCTGAAATATCGTCCTGGAACTTGCCGGGACAGCCCGAGGTACGAAACGCAATACCCGCATCGATGACATCCGCGAGTTCCGAGGGCGCGAGCCCATAGTGCTTGACCCTGCCCTGTTCGTCGAAGCGCATGTGCTCAACGCGCACGCCCTGATAGTCAATCAGGTAGCGGGCCAGCTGCACGCGCCGCCACTGGTCTCGAGGTGTGGCTGGCAGGTGGTCCATCAGTGAGCCTTGCTCCGGGAAGAAACAGAACATATGACTGTGCCCCCCCATGTCAACGAGCTCCTGCACCAGCTGCAAAACCTCGTACTCGGTCTCGCCCATGCCGACGATGATATGTGCGCCAAACTTCTGCGGGCCGAAAATATCGCGTGCGTCCTGCAGGATCTCCCAGTACTTCGACCATTTGTGTGGCGACTGCACGCCTTTGCCCCGTGTCCGGTCAAAAAGCTCCGGCGTCGCAGCGTCAAGCGCTACAGTAAAAATATCCGAGCCAAGATCGCGGGTCCTTTGCACATCGTCACGCGTCATCGTGGTCGGGTTAGAGAGTATGGAAACCGGTATCGCATCAGGGTCTATTTTCGAGAACCACTGTTGCAGAACGTCGAACGTATCTGCCTCCGACCGTGGATGCGTAATCATTGAAACGCACATGCGGTGAAACGGGCTGTTCTCAGGGTCTTTCGCAACGATGTCAACGATTTCGGCCATCGGCACGGCGGGCCAGTCCACGCGAATAAAGTTTCTGTCCGCGTAGTCACGATCGGCTTCGCGATGGCGCGCCAGACCGCAATAGGCGCAGTTGGCACGACACCCTTCCGGATACGTCAGCAACAGGTTCAGGCAGCGCGTGCATTCACAGCGATGCATACGACCGCCCATGATACCGAGCGTAATTGCAGCAGCTGTCGATAGCTGCACGTATTCCGGCGACTTCATGTGTGGCGCCATGTAGTTGTCGTTCGGCAGGTAAACGCCCGTTGGCGCCACGTCATTGTCTTTGACGTGACGACCATTGCGGCGCTCAACCGGCGTCTTCAGTGGCGCACGCGGCTGCATGGCGTCAAACGCATTGAAGTCGTGGTCGCCGTCTGTAGCGGCGGGCGAGGTCTTGTGCTCTATGCAACCCATCGTGATCTATCCTGAGTATTGAATTGAGTGCCGATCTTTATCGAACAGCAGGAGTGTGCCTGCTCGAACGGCCGGCCTATGGTGTGCGCAACTGACACAGCGCCGTCAGCCGGGAATGCTATGCCATCAAGCCCTGCCATGATGGCGTAGGCATCGGTGACTCGCTTGTGCATGCCCGGTGGGCGTGCGCAGCCGAGCAACACCTGTTGCTCGGGCAAGCGCTGTCTCGCCTCTGCAAAGATATTGCCGACGTCTGTCGTCTCGGGCGTAACAAAAGTGCCGGGCTTGGCGTAGAACGGCATGATGACAACCAGCACCAAAGCGTTCACGTTGTAGCGGCTGACTATATCGAGAGCATTGGTCTCGCCCAGTATCTGGCCGTAGTGCAGACCGATCACGATGTGCGGTGTCACCTCCATCGAGGTCGATGCCAATGCGGCGAGTGTCTGTTCAAAGTCGTCGACCGGACGCTTGAGTTTGTAGACCTGCTCGATCGTCTCCTGTGCGCCAATGACATCCATCATGACGGTATCAACGCCGGCCGCTTCCATTCCCCTGGCGCGCTGCTCGTCCAGCAACGCGGTATGTACCGCGATCTTGAGCTCGGGAAATTCGGTCTTCAGTCGCTCGACCACCGGCATATAGCGGCCATAGGGAATTTCGTTCTTTTTGTTGGAGCCACCGCTTAACAGGAACCCGGTCAGGCCCTGTGTGGCAACCAGGTGCCTTACTTTCTGCTCCAGCATGTCCGGATCAGTCGCCGGAATCATGGGCTCAAGAATTTTCTTCTGGCAGTGATCACAATTCAGGCCGCAAGCGCCTGCTGTAATCGAAAATGCCGGGAAACTGTTCTTGCCACAGCCTTCGAGTTCGCTGCTTTCATATTCCTTGAACGTCGGCGTCGAGAAGCGAAGCGGACGAGGCTCCTTGCCAGCCGCACGGGACTCGAGCAGGGATACCAGGCTGTCATCGAAAACCGCGTCTTCGAGATCTTCCAGTTGACTGATTTCTTCAAGCCATGCCATGGCTTCTCCTTTCTTGCGGCAACACAATAGAGGGCAGTGATCTTACGGACCCGCGAATCTCGCCGCGATAAGCACTATCCGTGATCGTTGTCAGCCACTGCGGCTCAATATCTTCCTCGTCGATGAGGTCGCACTCCATGTCGTCCAGTACCGCTCGCACCGCGGGCGGCAGGGTTGCCGGAATATCGGCCCCGTTCAGCGTAGCCCACATGCCTGACCAGTAGCGTGCCACTGTCCAGGGATTGTAGCCGCCTCCTCCAAGCACAACGGTTGCGACGCCGGGCTGAATAAGTCGTTGCAATGTCTGCCACAACGCCGTGTTGCTCAACATCATACCCGATAGCGGGTCGCCGGCCAGACAGTCAGCGCCGCAGCAAATCACAAGGCCGTCGGCAGCAAACGTCTCTATGACCGGCACCACGACTGTATCAATCAGGAACTCAAGTTCGCTGTCGTTGAAGCCCTTCGGCACGGGCAGGTTATACGCTCCGTTCGAGAGCCCTTCACCCGCCTTGCCGCTGTATGGCCAGCGATTCTCTTCGTGAATCGAAATCGTGCAGACGCGAGACTCATCGACAAATGCCGCCTCTACCCCATCACCGTGGTGGGCATCCAGATCCAGATACACGACCCGTTTGCGTCCTGCCTTTAACAGGGTTCGAATCGCAAATACCGGATCGTTGAAGTAGCAGAATCCGCTCGCGCGATCGACCCGCCCATGGTGCGTGCCGCCCGACGGGTGAAAGGCAACATGACCGTCGTTTGCAAGCCTGGCCGCAGCGATGGAACCGCCGACCGTCATTGCCGCCCGTTCGAACAGCCCCTCAAACACAGGGTTCTCCAGCGTGCCGATACCATATTGTTCTCTGACCGCAGGGCTTACGCGACCTTCGGAGTCTGCGTATTGCAGAGCGTCAACATAGTCGGGATCATGAAACTCAAGCAGCTCTGAAATGCTGGCTGGCGCACTGTCGTGAAACTGCGCGGCAGGCAACCAGCCCAGCGCTTCGACAATGTCGAGCACTGCGGCGTGACGGACAATTTTCAAGGGGTGATGATTACCGAAAGCAGCGCGACGATAGATCTCGCTACCGACGTATACAGGTGCCAACCGGCGATGTTGAGGATTCTCATTTAGCAAGGCACCGAGAGTATTGCTTTTCCCTAATAAAGACAATTCTGATATTCTAATATTCGATTTCACGCGCCCTGCGCTACCGGACCAGAGGTAAAAAACCATGTCTGCACCCGAAGAAAAAAGCATGTCGATCATTGTGACCAAAGGGTCACTGGACTGGGCGTATCCGCCTTTTATCCTGGCAACGACTGCCGCGGCGATGGGCCTTCCCGTCACGATGTTCTTTACGTTTTACGGCTTGCCACTGCTGCTGAAGAAGCTTGACCTGCAGTTAACGGCCGCCGGCAACCCCGCCATGAAGATGCCGATGGCCGGTGGCCACATGGGGCTGCCAAACTTGCTGACGGCAATTCCCGGCGTTGATGCAGCTTGCACAAAAATGATGAAGAACCTGATGAGTAAAAAGGGCGTCGCATCAATCGAAGATCTACGCGAAATGGCGATTGAAGCCGAAGTTCGCATGATCGCCTGCCAGATGACGATGGACCTGTTTGAGTACACGCTCGAAGACATGATTGAAGGGCCTGAACTCGGCGGCGCGGCCACCTACATCGAATGCGCAACCCAGGCCGATATCAACCTGTTCATCTAACAAACCAACGGAGCACCAACACATGGCTGACCACACACTTGATGCCAAGGGACTCAACTGCCCCTTGCCTATTCTCAAAGCTCGCAAAGCGTTAAAAGAAGTTCCCGACGGCGGCACGCTCGAAATTATCGCAACTGACCCCGGCTCAGTGGCTGACTTCCAGGCGTTCTGCAGGCAGACCGGCAACGAGCTGCTTGAGACGTCAGAAGACGGAGACATTTACCGCTTCCTGATCAAGAAGACCGCGTAATCAGAATGATGTAGATCTCACACAAGGAAACCCTGGCCATGGCCGTCCTACCTGGCTTTATCCTCGCACTGCTGCTTGCCTTTGTGGGCCAGTACCTGTCCGACTTCATTGGCAAAGACCTTATGGGTCTGCCGAAAAGTCCAATAAGTGCCATCATGATGGCGATCATCCTCGGCATCATCATTCGCAACACGATATCGCTACCGGCCACATTCCAGGCGGGCATCAAGTTTGGCCTGGTGCGTGTGTTGCGGTTCGGTATCGTATTGCTGGGCATCCGACTGAGCCTCGGTGAAGCCGGCGCTATCGGCCTGCAGGCGCTGCCAATCATCTTTGGCGTGGTCGTATCCGCCCTGCTTATCGTCACCTACTTCAGTCGCAAGCTCGGCCTCAGCGCCAAGCTCGGCACGCTGATTGCGGTCGGCACCAGCATTTGCGGCGCAACAGCCATTGTCGCGACCGCACCAACCATCAACGCCAAGGATGATGAGGTCGCCTACTCGGTTGCCTGCATTACACTTTTCGGCGTGATCGCGATGCTCGTTTACCCGTTCGTCGGTCACTGGATATTTGCAGGGGATGCTACCTCGGCCGGACTGTTCCTCGGTACGGCGATCCATGAAACCTCACAGGTCGCAGGCGCCGGACTGGTCTATGAGCAGTTCTACAGCGACCCGGCTGCACTCGATACCGCGACCGTAACCAAGCTGGTGCGCAACCTCAGCATGATCATCATCATTCCACTGATGGCAGTGATGTATCACCGCAAGTCGGAAGACGGCGGTGTCGCGCCGAAGTGGTACACGATGATCCCATTGTTCATCGTCGGCTTCGCTGCAATGAGTTTGCTGCGAACAGTCGGCGACCTGGGCGACAAGGCGTTCGGCGTGCTGGATCCGCAAACCTGGAAAGCGATTGTCGGCTACACCAAGCAGTTGGCAGAGGTCTCCCTCGCTGTAGCGATGGCCTCGGTTGGACTGGGAACCAGCATAAAGGGACTCGTTGATATCGGATTGAAACCGCTGGGGGTCGGCCTGTTCTCGGCTGTCCTGGTCGGCGGAGTCAGCCTGTTGCTTATTTCACTTCTGCAGTAACGGAGATTGCCAGTGCCAGCCAAACGACGCGGAATTCACGAACTCTACAACGAAGACCCGACGCAGGCTGACGAGCTGGTCTGGGGTCGCAAGAGCGACTCGATCAGCAGGCGCGGATTCCTGACAAAAGGTGGACTGCTCGCCATGTCGGCGGCCATTGGTGCATCGATTCCGTTCGCGCACCTTATGCCCCGAGGCCTGATACCGGCGGCGCTGGCGCAGAGCGATCAGCCCTTTGCGATTCCCGGCAAGGAAGGGCTCATCGTACTTAACGATCGACCCTTGAATGCCGAGACGCCGGCGCATTTGCTGGACGACCGGGTCACTCCAGCGAGCCGCCTGTTCGTGCGCAATAACGGTATTCCTCCAGTGACGACCGACATCGATGCAGATGCCTGGGAGCTGGAATTCTCGGGTGAATCGATCGCACGTGAACTGACCATGACGGTGGCCGAGCTCAAAGAGAACTTCAAGCACTACACCTATCAACTGCAACTGGAGTGCGGCGGCAATGGCCGCAGCGAGTTCGTCCCGCCCGCGTCCGGCAACCAGTGGTCGATCGGTGCGGTGGGTTGTCCCGAATGGACCGGCGTGCGCCTAAAGGACGTGCTCGATTTCGTCGGTATTAAAGAAGATGCCGTGTACGTCGCCTACTACGGCGCGGACAGGCACGCCAGCGGCGACCCGGAAAAGGCGCCCATTTCGCGCGGCGCGCCCATGCACAAGGCACTCGAACCGGAGACGCTCATCG
>Ga0316189_10003259_pt1 | contig 15774 bp, 14 predicted proteins | sample LowCovwburrow_MG_FD_204930 | JGI IMG/M metagenome (GOLD analysis project Ga0316189, IMG submission 204930) | Coastal sediment microbial communities from Maine, United States - Lowes Cove worm burrow | ecosystem: Environmental > Aquatic > Marine > Coastal > Sediment | place: USA: Maine... | reverse complement strand
ATCGGCGGCCTTGCGAACCATTTGCCGGTGAATCTGGCTTTCCTCGGGTATATCGACCACGAGGTCGCCCAGAAGCTGGGTCTGACAGCCCAGGCGGCGCTTGTCGCCCAGGCCCTTGATCTTTTTATAGCGTTCTTCGGTTGGCCCGAACTCCGACAGGTGCGCAGGGTCGGAATTGATTTGCAGTTTTGCAAATTCACCAAACGACGGTTCAATCTGGCAACGCCCGCAAACCGCGCGTCCGCCACAGACGGTGTCCAGATCAACTCCCAGTGACCGGCTGGCATCCAGCAGGCTTGTCCCGACCGGAAACTCCCCGCGTTTGCCGGATGGCATGAATACCAGTTTTGCCTTCGAATTCATTGTGTAAACTGACTGTGATCTGGGCGCGGAATCCGCATCTGTCAACTATATGACCCGCTTCAGGCCACAAGTATGCCGCGAGCACATGCCCCCCCTGACCCATGCCCTTCAAGCCATGTTGCGCTTCCTCAGATCACCCCAGTTGGACCGGATTTCATCCACGATGAAATCGCGCAGCAAGGAGATGCGCTGCGACAGTCCAAGTTCTTGCGGATAGACAAAGTAGATCGGGATTTTCGGCCCGATCACATCCGGCAGGACCCTGACCAGTTTGCTGGACCGTTCGCTCAGATAAAACGGCAACGCCGCCAGGCCCAGTCCATTTTCGGCAGCCCTGTAAATCCCGTATATGTTGTTGATTGAAATATCCGGCACGTGATCGGCTTCCGACGGGCGGTTGAACTGAGACAGCCAGTTCAGTTCCCTTATGGGCTGATGGCCCATGCCGTCGCCATAAACAATCAGCTGATGCGCATTGAGGTCTTCGACCGAACGCGGAATTCCGTTCTTTTTCAGATATTCCTGGCATCCGTATATATGATATGAAAACTCTTCAATGAACTTGAAAACCAGATTGGGTTGTTCCGGCTTGCTGAACCGGATTGCACAATCTGCCTCTCTTTTGCACAGGTCCAGAACTGCATTGTCCGCCAGCAACAATGAGACTTCGATGGATGGATGCAGCTCGTGAAACTTGCCCAGCCGCGATGACAGCCACGCAGAGCCGAACGCCTCGGTCGTCGTTAACGAAAGCGCGCCAACCGGCGTTTCATGCATTTCATTCAGGCGGGCCAGGCCCAGTTCCAGGGAATCCCACATCTTCTGGATGGACTCCAGAAAATACTCACCGTATTCCGTCGGCAACAGTCCCTGCCGATTTCGGAAAAAGATATCGTAGCCCAGTTCCTGTTCCAGTGTGCCGATCTGCCTGCTGACGGCGGATTGTGTGATATTCATGATTTGAGCCGCTTTGGTGAAGCTTCCTGCCTCATACACAATCCTGCAATTCCTCAGGCGGTTCCAATCCAGATGATAGACCTTCTGAAATGGTACCCGCGCCACACCGTCGGGTTCATCAATGGTCCCGGTGATCCCGATGGCCGTGCCGTTTTCCAGCACGAACCAGCGAAACACCCGGTCGTTGTGACCGGGCCACGGCCTGTACAGGTCATGATGCAGTGTCCACTCGACACCGGGGACGAAATAAAGCTCTTCAACTTCCTGGCAAAGCTCGCTCTGCCGCACCAATCCAACCGGGCAATTGGCGCATTCGGCGTCCAGAAGCTGTTTCAGTGTCGGCATGAAATCCCGACGTCTCCCTTTGGTTTATTGGGGACAATTACGCCGCATTTTGACGAGCTTGTCATCAACTTTGTAATTCTGGTGTGAAATCTGAGGTGTCAATGTGGTCCAAATCGGCCGCTTAAACCGGCAATGACTTTTGCCTTCTTGTCGGCCAGCAGGCCTTTTTGCGAGTTCGCCAACCGTCCCACCGGCGTGGCGCACGAGTGTATCATTCGTTTGAGCGGGATGTAGGCGATGAACGCGCACACTGCCAGTGCATGAAAGATCCACAATGCTTCCCTGGCCGTCTCCCCGGTCGGAGAAATCGGGATGAAGGCAAGTCCGGCAAACGACGCCCATGCGGTCGATGACCCGGCCGGTTCAAGCACCAGTCGTGCGCCTTCAAGCATGAACCCGGACACCGTCAGGACAAGCAGGAAAACCGTTGTGGGGGTGTCGGTGAACTTTTGCTCCGCCTTGCCGTGGGCCATGACGCGGAACGCCAGCGCAAGCACGCATCCGATCAGAAGCATCAGCCCGGTCAGATCGTAGGCAAGATCAAAGGCCAGCCTTACCGGGTGTTCCCTCATGTGCCAGATGTCGGTCCATCCGAAAGACGGAAACGCCTCGCGAAACGCGACTGCCGCGATCTCAACGAGAAACATCAACCCGAAGCCCCAGAAGATCAGTTGATGCCGTATCCACCGAAACGGACTGACCTTGAACAATGTGCGATGCAGGACAACCTCATCGACCAGTGTTCGCGCCATTGCATCCTGATCAAGTCGGTCCCGGTTCCATAGATCACCGAAGCGCCGGAATGTCGGTAAATTCTTTTGGACAATGACGCGATAGATACCGACATCCAGCACCACGATTGCCGCCAGTATGGCCGGCCCGAACAGGATGTACCGGAACGGCACATTGCCCATCGCAGCCTCGTAGGTGTAATAGCCAATGAAGCTTGCAACTGCGAATATATATGCCCAGGCTCCCATCCAGAATGCGCACACAAAGGATTGCCGCAGGAAGGCCGTATCAAACCATCTGGTCAGCGCGAAAATGCCCAGCAGGGCAACGCCGGACAAAAGCAGAAGGGTGGCGATCAGGAACAAAGCATACCCGATGGCCGCGTGGCTTTGGCCGACCAGCCCCAGGACAACCAGCAACCCGGCTATGACATAGTTGATGCTGCGCAAGCTGATCCAGCCGGGTTTGGGGATCGCTTCTGGCGATTGGGTCATTCTATTCTGCCGCAGCTGCTTTTGCGGCCTCCCGTTCGCGGTCGATTTCCAACATCGCCTCGTGCAGTTCGGGCGCGCCGCCGGTCAGGTTTTTCAGGCGCGTTACGCAGGCCTTGGCCTTGTCAACTGCCACCAGCGCATCCATGGCGTAGGCGTCTGCTCCAATCTTGTCGCACCAGGCCTGGCTGATCGGGGCACCGCCGACGAAGACTTTCAGGTCCTCGCGCAAGCCTTCTGCCGCAAACACCTTCAGGGTTTCCCACTGCATGTTCATTGTGGTGGTCAACAGAGCCGAAAACCCGACGATTTGCGGGTTGTGCTCGCGGACCGCCTCGACGAATTTTTCCGGCGGCACCGTAACGCCCAGATCATGCACGGTGAAGCCGGCGGCCTCCATCATCATGGCAACAATTTTCTTGCCGATGTCATGCAGATCGCCCTGCACGGTGCCGATAACAACGGTGCCGACTTCCTCGCTTTTTTCTGCCAGGATCAGAGGCTTCAGTCGGGCGAGCGCTTCATGCATGCACTTGGCCGACATCATCACTTCCGGCAGGAAGTACTCGTCCATCTTGAACCGGCGCCCGACCTCGGCGATGCCGGTAGCCATAGGCCCGGAGATCAGCGTTCTGGCGCTGATGTCGCTTTCAAGTGCATTATCGATAAAACCAACCGTATCGGCATGTTCACCATCGATAATGTTCCACTCCAATCGATGGAACAATTCTTTCAATTCAGCGGGCGCGTCATTCCAGCGGTCCGTTTCCATGGAGTCTTCAAAATCGTACTGGAGATCTTCCAGGTCAAATTCGATTTCGGTGTCAATCTTCAATGGCATTGAGTCGATACCCCGCTGTTATGCCGCAGACGCCGGCTTCGGCCGACGCTTTCTCTTTTTCGGGTTTGGATCCCAGGGCTCATAACCCTCGCCGGTATCCGCCCCTTCGGGCGGTGTTTCAGGCAGGGGATACTTGCCGTATTCATGTGCTTCTTCGATCATCGCCAAGGTGTTCTCGACCGGCACGTCGTGTTCGAGCCGGTGCGATGAACTGAGAAGAAAACCGCCTCCGTGACCGACCTCCCAGATGCGCTGGCGCACTTCGGCACGGACGTCTTCGACGGTTCCCCAGGGCAGGGTTTCCTGAACGTCTATGCCGCCGTAGAAGAACATCTCGTCGCCAAGCTGACGCTTCTTTGCAGACGGATTGGAATGCCGGGCCACCTTGGGCGGCATCGAGTCGTACCCATCGACACCGCAATCAATAAGATGGCGCATGAACGGTTCGGGAATGGCACCACAGCTGTGGAACTGGATTTTGCCGTTCGGGTTCTTGGTGTGATAAAATTCCTTGGTTGCCAGTGTCGCGCGTTTGTAGTGCGGCACCAGCTGGTTTTCGAACATGGGCAAGGACATGAAGGCCGTCTTTTCAGACGCCAGGTCTTCCGGGCTCATGCGCAGCCAGTCGATATACTCGCCGCATTGGGCAAGAAATGCCTTGTTGTGCTCGATTTCCAGGTCGACAAGCTTGATCAGCATGGCGTCCAGGAACTCCGGACTTTCGATGAAGTCCGAGAAAATCTTGGCATAACCGACCATGTATTTAGCTTGTTCAAACAGGCCGCCGCGGCCGCCCTGGCCCATCAGGGCAAACGGTGTTTCTTCCCGGATATACTTGCAGTATTCGCGCAACGACATGCCGGGCACGGGGCTGTCCTGCCACATCGCCTCGTCCCACGGGTCCGGCCATGGAAACTCGCGCAATATCTCCAGGCCTTCCTCAAGCGGAGCACTGGTGGCATCAAACAGCGGATAGCCGATCATTTCGTAATAGCCGCCGTTTTCGTGCGGTGTCCACTTGCGCACCACACCCCATTCATCGATGTTTATTTCAGCATCATCCGGAGGCGACGGCACCTGCAGCGGAACCGGAATGGAATCTAGATCAAGAACGCGAAAACCCGGTGATCCACCCGACGGACCGATTGACACCCGCAGGAAGTCGACATCCAGTTTTTCTGCCAGGTCCGCCTCGAACGCCACGTCGGTGGTCCACGTGGTCGATCCTGTGCGGTAGTTCTTGAAATCCTCGTTGTAGCCCATTCCCAGGCCCTTACGAAGATGCTGGTAGCCCTCGACAGTCCCCCAAAGCCCGATCGGCACACGGTCAGGCTCTTTCAGGTTCAGTGCATCCAGAACTCTCTGGCGTTGAGGCGGGATGGCTCTTCCAATTGTCGCTGTCATCTTGCCTCCTAAATCAGTCTGTGACCGGAACCGGACATCTCACTGGCCCGGACCGGGTCATTGTGAGAGAAATTTATCATCGACTATCGTGCGCTCGAAGTTGGCCAGTTCGGTCCCCCGGCGCCTGGAACTCATAGATGTGAACGGGGCCTCGGTGGGCCCCGCCCACAGGCCGGTTTATTTCATCCACGGCGGTGTGAAGTCTTCGAACTTGCCGTCGTTGAATTTCACAAAGGACATGTCCTTGATGATGAAGTGGTTTGGCGCATTGCCTTCCCCGATGGTGACGCTTGGCACCACACTGTCTTTCCAGTCATCGATGCCCTCGAGTGTCTCGACAAGGCGATCACGAGTGATCGGACCGTCGTTCATCCGGCGCAATGCTTCGGTGAAGACCTGGCTGCCGGCAAAACCCCACAGATGGATCGCGTCCGGCTGTTCTTCGGGATAGTATTTTGCGAGGATTTTCTTGGATTCCTGAATCTGTGGAGCAGGAGAATCAAAGTCCCGGAAAATGGTCGAGAAATACACGCCGTTGACGGCATCGTTTCCGGCCAGTTCCGCAACTTTGGGGCTCTTGCCGAAGAACACATTCACAACCGGAATGTCCCATCCAAGCTTGGCACGCTCAGTGTAGAACTTGGCTGCAGGTTCGGGAGCGCACGAACAGATTACGGCATCGGCACCCGACGCCTGCATGGCAATGACCTGAGAAGAAACGTCCACTTCTTTCGGCTCATAGCCTTCGGCAGCCACAACTTCCACCCCTTCAGCTTTCAGCACAGATTCGATACCCGACATATGGGTCTTGCCGGACGGGTCGTTCTGGTAAAGCACTGCGATCTTTTTTGCGCCAAAGACTTCCTTAGCAAATTTGACCAGTTGCTGACCCTCGGTGAAGTAGCTTGGATACAGCGGGAATACCCACTTGCTTTCGATCGTCAGGTTCTTTTCAGCACCGGTGCCCGCGCCGATCAATGGCACATTCTTGTCGACGATATAATCAATTACCGCACTTGTCGGTGCTGATCCGAGCGGCGAAACAATGGCAAAGCAATCGTCGCGTTCGACAAAGCGTTTCACTGCGGTCTTGGTACGCGCCGGCTCATATTTGTCATCGATCATCCGGAATTCGATCTTGCGACCGTTGATACCGCCATTGTCATTGACGTGCTTGAACCAGGCATCTGCGCCCTTGCCCATGCGAAAATAGCTGGACACTTTGCCGGTCATGGGCTGGTACGAGCAAATCAAAACACTATCGTCTGTTATGCCGGGGCCGTTTTCCGCGACAGCGGGCGTGGCTATTGCTGCCAGTGCCGCAATAGCTGTGCCGTATATCATTGGTTTGACTAACTTTTTCATGTTTTCCTCCCAAGTTGAGCGCAATTTGCGCGGTGCGCCGCTTTACCCGGTCCGCGGGCAAAATCAGGCGATTCCTAAATAGGTTTCATAAACCTCCTTGTTCTCCTCCAGCTCATCTGAAGAGCCGGAGATCATCACTTTTCCCAATTGCATCACGTAACCAAAGCTCGAAACTTTCAGAGCCATTTTCATGTTTTGTTCAACGAGCAGGATGGTCAGTTCCCGTTCCGCGACAAGGCGTTGCAGGGTTTCGAAAATCTGCGAAACCACGATGGGGGCAAGCCCGAGCGAGGGCTCGTCGAGCATCAAAAGCCGGGGTGCTGCCATCAGACCGCGCCCGATTGCCAGCATTTGCTGTTCGCCGCCTGAGAGGGACCCGCCCAATTGCGAATGCCTTTCCTTGAGACGTGGAAACAGATCGAAAATATCGTCCAGATCCTTTTCGATCTGAGCCCGGTCAGACCGTGTGTAGGCGCCCATTTCAAGATTGTCGGTGACCGACAGATCCTTGAATATGCGGCGGCCCTCCGGCACCTGCGCAATACCCTTGCGCGTCACGGCGTTCGGCGTCTGGCCGGTTATGGCGGCACCGTCCCAATGAATGGATCCGCCCACAGGTTTCACCACCCCTGAAATGCATTTCAGCGTTGTTGACTTGCCGGCACCGTTGGCGCCAAGAAGTGCAACAATGCTCTTCTGGGGCACTTCGATTGAAACATCCTTGAGGGCGGTGATCGGACCGTAATTCGCTTTCAGGTTTGCCACTTGCAAAGAACTCATACGTGTTCCTCCTCCCCCAGATATGCCTTGATAACTTCCGGGTCCTTGCGAATTTCCTCCGGGGTTCCTTGCGCGAGATTGGAGCCAAAATTGATGACGTAGATGTAGTCACAGACCTTCATGACCATCTTCATGTCGTGTTCGACAAGAAGCACCGAAACACCCAATTCGGTGTTTACCTTGCGAATGATTTCCTGCAGCTCTGCAGTTTCATCATCGTTGCATCCGGCAACCGGTTCATCCAGCAGCAGGATGGATGGCTTAGACGCCAGGGCCCTGCCGAGCTCGACGCGTTTCTGGTACCCGTAGGGCAGGTTCCCAACCTCGTTTTCCAATTCTGAGGTCAGGTTGAGGGTCTCTGCTATCTCGAGGGCACGGTCTTCGATTTCGCGTTCCTTTTCCCGTGCCGACGGGGTCCAGAACATGGCTTGGAGCGGGTCGCCCATCAAGGAATGCCCGCCCGTCATGATGTTGCGCAACGTGCTCTGGTCTTTGAACAGGTTGATGTTCTGGAACGTGCGTGCCAGGCCGCGATGCACCATTTCGTGCGGCCGCAGGGCGTCGATGTTTTCGCCGTCGAGAAACACCGATCCTGCTTCATAGGGCTGGAACCGTGTCAGCACATTGAACAATGTCGTCTTGCCGGCGCCGTTGGGACCGATCAGGCCAATGATCTTGCCTCTTTCAACTGTCAGGGAGATGTCATTGCACGCAACAACTCCGCCGAAGCTGACCCGAATGCCTTCGCAGCGCAGATGTTCGTTCATCACTCGACCTCCTGCGCAGCCATGGATCCGCCGGTTTTTCGCAACAGACGGCGGCGTGCATTCTTGAGGGGTCTGACGAGCAGCTCCATGATGCCCGCCGGCGCAAACCGCAGAACCAGGATCAGCACCACGCCTTTCAGGATGAAAGAGAAGTCAGCAAGCTGCTCAAAGAAAAACGGCAGCATCACAACGAAGAAGCCGCCCAGGAAGGGGCCGAATATGACCGTCGAGCCACCCACGACGACAGCCATCAAAATATCGACGGAATACCAGATATCGGCAAAGACCTCTGCCGAGACATAATTCACGACATGAGCATTCAATGCGCCGGCAATGCCGGTGATCGCGGCGCTCAAAGTAAATGCAAGGGTCCGATACTTCAGGCGGTTTACGCCACTGGCCATTGCCGCTTTTTCAGCATCCCTCAAAGCCATGAAGGCGCGGCCGGTTCCGGAATTCACAAGCGCGAATACGAACAATGTTACCAGTATCAGGCAAATCGTCGCCACATAGTAGAAGCCGTGATCGCCGATCTCTATTCCCAGAACATGATTTGCGTCGAGCAGAATACCGTCACGGCCCTGGAAAAACGGGACATTGTTGAGAATCGTTCCGACGAAGAAGGCAAATCCAAGCGTGCCGATCGCCATGAAAGCCCCCGACAGGCGCAGGAATATGAGCGCCAGCACAGACCCGATTAATCCTGCCATTGCCATGCCGGCCACGATGCCAATAACCAGGTCAACGTTCAGATGAAGCGTCAATAGCGCCGACGTATAGGCGCCGATGGCCAGGAAACCTCCGTGCCCGACAGAGACAAGTCCGGTGAACCCGACCAGCACCAGAACCCCCATGGCGGCGATGATGTATATGATCACCAGTGACGCCTGGCTCAGCATCCAGCCTTTGACATCCGGGAACAGGGGAGCTGCCAGCATGGCCGCAAAGAACAGGGCAGAAAACAGGATGTCATTGCGCATGAAGCGGCGCTTGAGATCCCTGACGGCCTGGGTCCTGTTGCGGGGAAGGTCAGTTTGACTGTTTTGAGTATTGGGTGATTTGTCCTTGTGCGCGTCCATGGTGATCAAATCTCGCGCCGTTGTTGAATGCCCATAAGGCCTTGCGGACGGAAAGCCAGCAGCACGACAATCATGATGAAGGCAACCGAGGTTTTGTAATGGCTTCCCAGATAGCCGCCGGCCAGGTTTTCAGCGACGCCGATCATCAGCGCCCCGATGACCGCTCCGCGGAAGGAATACAGCCCGCCGAACACCGCAGCCACATAGCCCTTGATCAAAATTTCATCCATCATTTCAGGTGACACGTAGATGATTGGCGCCATCAGAACGCCGATGAAGCCTGCAATTGCACCGGCCATGCACCAGGTCAGTGTCACGATGAATTTTACCGGAATGCCCATCATGTGGGCGGTTTCGGGATCATCGGTAACCGCGCGCATGGCGATACCTTGTTTGGTCTTGGTGAAAAACCACCACAATACCCCGCCGATCAGCAGGGCAACTCCCATGTTGTACAAGTGCCCCTTGCTGACCAGGGCGCCGAACAGTTCGACCGGTGTCGGATCGAAGCTGACCGGAAATGCCTTGGTGTCGCGTCCCCATATCCATCCGGCAAATCCGTGCAGGATGTAGTAGACGCCGATGGTTGTGGTGAACAGCGTCAGCCAGTCGGAGTCGGCGACCGGGCGCATGATGACGCGTTCCACGAAAGCGCCGAGAAACATGCAGGAAGCCACCACCAGGAGCAGCATGGCGAAATAATTCAGGCCCCAGTCCTTGAGGAAAATGATCCCCAGGAAGGCGCCGATCATCGCGAAGTCACCTTGTGCCAGATTTATGGTTCGTGTGTTGCGGAACACGACAACCACTGCGATTGCCGTGAGGGCGTAAAGACTCCCTGTCGCAAGCCCGCTCAGTATCTGCTGGCCTAGCATGGCTCCTCCCAAATTTTTTGCTGCCCACTTTTGTGGGTCAGTTTGACTTCGGACCTCAGCCCAACTGTGATCGTTGGAAGTCGTCAGTTCAGCATCCGAAGCATTGAGAAAAAGTGCCGCTAAGTTGCCGAACCTTGCATTCCCCAGAATCGGCCCCCCCTTCCATATTTCTGCAATGGAGACATTTCATCTGCGGTCTGAAACGGGGAGAGTGTTTATATTTGGCGGAATTCCGGGCAGAACTACCTGCAGGGCGCATGCAGCGCGCAAAAAAAGGGGCGGAAGTTTTCCGCCCCTGTCTTCATGTGTCGGACCTGGTCAGGCCGTCTTGCGCAACTCGTTTTGCGCAGGCATGTCGGTTTTCAGTTCAATCAGCACCGGATAGGTCGACTGTTCTTCCTGTATTTCAGTGAGGTAACGGTTTTCCTGCGCCCGCCTGGAAACAAGAACCGGATCGGTTACGTTCAACGGTGAAAGAGACTGATTGGCCACCCATGCAAACGGTTCAATTCCTGCACGCCGAAGATCGGACTGCAACTGCGCTGCCTCATGCACAGGGGTGGCTTCCGGCAAGGCGCACAGCACGATCCGGGTGAAGTTGCCATCGCGAAGACGCGGCAGCAGTTTCAGAACGGAATCCGACACCGACTTGGCCTGACGGCTCACTTCCTTGTGGTAGGACTGCGCAGCATCCAGCAGCAGGATCGTATGACCGGTCGGCGCTGTATCCATGACAACGATCCGGTCTGTCGCCTCGTTCACGGTTTCCGCGAAAGCCTGGAACACAGCGATTTCCTCGGTGCACGGCGATGCCAGGTCTTCTTCCAGCAGGGCCAGGCCGTCTGCATCCAGATTCTTGCCGGTTGTTGCCAGAACCCGCTCGCGGTAGTTGGCCACTTCCTGCTCGGGATCGATGCGCGACACTTTCAGGTTTGCCGGAACATCACCGGCTGCATCTGCAACATGTGCTGCCGGATCGGTCGTTGTCAGCAACACCTTGCGTCCGCGATCGGCAAGTGCGCGGGCAATTTCAGCCGCGATGGTTGTCTTGCCGACGCCCCCTTTGCCCATTGTCATGATGACCCCGCCGTCGCCGTCGAGCTTGTCCACAAGCTCGTCGAAACTTGACCACCCGCTAATATCGGGGGCCTGTGCCGCGATCTCGGGAAGCTCGAATTCCGGGATGAAAAAGGCTTTCAATGCCTCCAGGCCGACGACCTGGCGTGGACGCAGTGGCAGATCAATACGAGGCAGCTTTGCCAGGGCATCCGGAATTGAATCAAGAGCTTCCTGACCACGCGCCTCAAGGCCGACCGCAATTGCATCGGACCTGTCATTGGCCTTGAACACGCCGTTCACCACGAGCTGCTGATTGGTGATATCAAGTTCCTGGAACTCTTCCGCTGTGCGGGCAGCTTCGTCGAGAGCCGAGCGTTCCGGGCGCGACACCAGGACAACAGTTGTCTTGTCTGAATCCGACAGGGCATCAACCGTCGATGCATATAGGTCGCGCTGTTCGACCAGGCCCTGCAGCGGGCCCAGACAGGAGGTGCCGGCACTTGCATTCTCGATGAACCCCGACCAGGCCGTCGGCAAGGTCAGCAGGCGCAATGTGTGACCGGTTGGCGCCGTGTCGAAAATGACATGGTCAAAACCTGCAATTGCTTCAGGGTCGCCCAACAGGCGGGCGAATTCGTTGAACGCTGCAATTTCTACAGTGCAGGCTCCCGCCATCTGCTCTTCCATTGCAGAAATCGCAGATTCAGGCAGAACACCGCGATACGGCCCGATCAGTTTTTCGCGATAGGCTTCGGCAGCCGCTTCAGGGTCAACGTTCAGGGCAAACAGCCCGGGAGCCGTTGCGACTTCCGTCGGCTCACTGCCAATCGACTGATCAAAAACCTCTTCCAGATTCGATGCCGGATCGGTCGAAACCAGAAGCACTTTTTTGCCGGTACCGGCCAGGCGAACGCCTGCCGCACAGCTCGTCGAAGTCTTGCCGACCCCACCCTTGCCGGTGAAGAACAGGTTGGGTGTCGCTTTTTCCAGGAATGTCATCTTTTGTCCTATCCGCAACAGCTGCTGGCTGTTTTTTCGACCTGCACGCCGTCATCCTCGATACCCACCGATGCAAGCAGTTCGGCCCGGCTTGGATAGTCGCCCTTCGACAAAACTTCATCGCCGACAAATACGATTGGCAGGCAGTCGACACCTTCGCTGTCCAGAAGGGATTTCACTGCGGTGTTTTTCACATACTCACCCGGCTGGTGGCCAAGCGTGAAACGGTCGATGGATACGCCGGATTTCCGGGCTTTTTCCAGGGCGCTGGAAAACTGTGCGATGGTCTCGTCTGCGTCAGGACCGCAAACGCCGGTCGAGCAGCACTGTGCGGGATCGTAAACTCTGATGTTTGCCATGGTGGGGGATCCTTCCTCTCAGGCTTGGTTGACAAATGGGACCGGGGCTTCGGCGGATTCTTCCTCCGCTCCGGCACAGCAATTTTCCAGCAGGTAGGCACTCAGCGCATGGACCGCGCTGATATTTGCCCGGTACAGGTTCTGACGTCCGCGTTTTTCACGCATGAGCAGGCCTGCTGCCGTCAGGATGTTCAAATGAAAGGCCAATGTCGCCGATCCTTGTCCGAGTTCTTCGCCAATACGCCCGGCAATCGCGCCATCAGGTCCCATACGCACCAGAAATCGCAAAATATCCAGGCGGGTTTCCTGCGACAGGGCAGCAAGGCGGTTTAAGACAGTTGTTTTCTCCATATCTCTATAGATATCGAGATATCAAGCAGAGTCAAGTGACCGAAGGCCCGTTCAGGTCTATTCAAACTGAGGCCAGCCAACCCATCCTGCCGGAATATCCAGCCGGTAGTTGCTGGAGTGGGTGCCAATGTCCCATCGGGTATAAAGATCACCCAGAAAGAAATAGAGCTTGTTGTTTTTCAGCGCAGTACTTCTGTTTGGCCAGTTCACGCTGACACCGCACAGCGGTGCTACTGTCAGGCCACCGGTCCAGCCTTGACCGATCTTTCGCGGATATCCGTCATCACTTTTCTGCGGCAATGACCCGTCTGCAACTGTGAAGCGCGTGTATTCGTCGCCGCGGAAGACATAAACCGTCTGGCTGTCGCCACGATCTACATAAATAGGCGCAAAAGGACCACCGGCACTCGCGGCACACGGTAAAAGAGTTTGAACCGGTGTCGGGGTGTCATCGACCTTGTTCGTTGTCACGTTCCAGCCGACGGCTTTGTCCTGGCCTTGAAAGAAAAACCAGATCTTGTTCTGCCAGCCCGGAACATGAATGGCGCCGCACAGGTCAACGCCTGGAAAATGGTCCTGCAGACCGGGCCAGCCCTCGGCGATGTCCATCGGATAGTCCGGCCATAACTCTTCTTTTTCGATATCCCAGCGGATGTACTGGCGCTTCTTGAAGAAATACAAGGCATGTTCGGGACCGGTTTTGACCGACCCCGTCCAGTCGACATGAACTGCCGCCAATGGCCCGATCATTTGTTCCCGCCGAAACGGTCGGCACCATCAACCACTACGCCCGGGAAGCCTTGCATTCCCTGGCTTCCGCCCAGTTTTCCGGCAACTTTCTTGCGGTTCTGCTGGGCCAGTTCGGCAAGTGATCCCGACTTGATCGCCCCGGTCGGACACACTTCCTCGCACGCGCGCGGCATATCAAGCGGACGTTCGCTGCCGGGCGTCTGGCAAAAATTGCATTTCTCCATTTTTCCGGCCATGGCGGTCAGTTGCGGCGCATTGAACGGGCACGCCCAGGCGCAGAAGCCGCAGCCAATGCACACGCTGGGATCGACCAGAACGATGCCGTCCTCGCCCCGCTTGCTGATCGCGCCGACCGGGCACGCGGTCTGGCACGGGGCATCGCCGCAATGCATGCAGGCCATGGACACATTCATGGCCTGGACATCGGGAAACTCCCCGCTTTCCACCTTGACCACTTCACGCCATCTCGGGCCAACCTCGACCTCGTTCCAGGTCTTGCAGGCGATCTCACAGGCGTGACATTTGACGCAAAGCTCGGCTGCGAAATAGAATCCATGTTGCATGTGTCAGCTCCTGGTTCAGGCCGGGCGCACCCGCACCTTGCATTCATTGTAGCAATTGGCACCGGTTACGGGGTTGGTATGAATTTCCATCAGATTGTTGGAATGGGCCCCTTTGCCTTTCGCAACCGACCCCATTGCCCAGTGGCCGAAGCCATGTCCATGCCGGATCGACACGGCACCGGGAACAAGTCCCTGCACAACCTTGGCACGGATGGTGATATTGTCCTTGGGGCTTTCAATGACGACCATCTGGTCATCCTCGATCGAGTATTTCGCGGCATCACTGGCATTGATTTCAACCCAGTTCTCCGGACAGATTTCCATCAGCAAAGGATTGTTCTGCGTCACGATATTGCAGTGCATCGACAGCTTCGAGTGCGTTACCTGCAAGGGATAGTCGTCATCAGGAATGACGCTGCGCTCAGTGTAGTCCGGATAGGCATTGAAGCCTGCATCCGCATAGGCGTGAGAATAGATTTCAATCTTGCCTGTCTTGGTCCCGAGACAATCCGCCAGCTTGTTGAATTTGGGCGGTTGCGACCAGAACCCGCGCTCTTTCAGCTGTTCCAGCCCGCCGGGCAGATCTGCCGTTGCGGTTTTGGCCCAGTCTTCCCAGTGTTCAAAGGCAAAATGTTCACCCCACCCCATCTTTTGCGCAATTCCCTTGGCGATGTCATAAGGCGGCTTGGATTCGCCAACCGGCTCGATGGCCGGCTGGCAGATGATGGCTTCGGCACCGAGCCACAGCCCCTGGCGAACTTCGGCCATTTCATAAAATGACGTCTCTGGCAGGACAATGTCACACTCAAGTGCGGTCTCACTCATCAGCACTTCACATGCCACGGCCAGTTCGAGATGTTTGAACATCTCAAGCATTTTATCGCGATCAGGGTCGCTCATCACCGGGTTGGTGGATTGCACGAACAGCGCCTTTACCGGATAGGGATCGCCTTCGATAACTGCCTTTGGCAGTTGCGCGTTGGGCAGGTCAGGTGCAATCGGATATCCCATGGCTGCATGCAGCGGTTCCTTTTCAGGCTTGCGCTTGGCCTCTTCAGGGATATCAAGCGGCATGCCAACCGGCGCCCAGTCCTTCAGGTGCAGGTTACCGGGTCCATCGACCTGGCCGCAGATTGCATCCAGAATATAACAGGCCCTGCCGGCATCATTACCGTTTGTGTAATATCCGGAGCCCTTGAAGATCGCGGACATGGACGGTTTCGTGGTGGCGAATTCACGCGCCAGGCGCTTGATTGTTTCTGCATCGACACCACACTTTTCCGCCGCCCATTCCGGCGTGTAACCCTTGTCTTTCAGGTGATCCCGAAATCCGTCGAAGCCTTCGCAGTATTTCTTGACGAACTCCTTGTCGTGCAGGCCCTCGGCAATGATGTGCTGGCACATGGCAAGAGCCACGGCACCGTCAGTGCCCGGGTTGATCGGAATCCATTCATTGGCCTTCTGCGCGGTTTCGGTGAACGCGGGGTCGATCACAATGATCTTTGCGCCGCGCTTTTTGGCCTCAAGCAGAGCCCGGCTCTCGAACAGTCCCTGATTGGCGCCAAGCATGTTCATGCCCCACAGGACGATGTATTTCGAATTGACGAAATCGTGCATCGGGAAGGGATGGCCAAACAGCGTCAGGCATGCCGACCGGCGATCCATCTCGCAGCCGGACGTGTGGGTATACATAT
>Ga0316189_10003258_pt1 | contig 15780 bp, 11 predicted proteins | sample LowCovwburrow_MG_FD_204930 | JGI IMG/M metagenome (GOLD analysis project Ga0316189, IMG submission 204930) | Coastal sediment microbial communities from Maine, United States - Lowes Cove worm burrow | ecosystem: Environmental > Aquatic > Marine > Coastal > Sediment | place: USA: Maine... | reverse complement strand
ATTGCACCGATCGCTATGGAAGAAGGCTTGCGGTTTGCTATCCGAGAGGGTGGCCGTACCGTCGGTGCCGGCGTCGTAGCTAAAGTTATTGAGTAGGAAATTCGAGTTTGGTGGAACGCGAGAATTCAGGGGCGCGCAGCATGTCGCGTACCTGACCAAGGCGATCTAATTGAAAAGGTAGGACGCGACAGGCCAGTAGCTCAATTGGCAGAGCGGCGGTCTCCAAAACCGCAGGTTGGGGGTTCGATTCCCTCCTGGCCTGCCATTGCAGGCGGCAACACCGGCCTAAAGACAGATATAAAATGACCACACATACAGAAGCAAGTCAGAGCGGCGCGCTCGATATTATCAAGCTGGTTATTGCAGCGGCGATGATCGTCGGCGGTCTTTACGCTTATTACTTTTACGAGTTTGAGCTTGCGCTGGCAATTAGAGTGCTGATTGTCCTGGTTGGAACCGGGGCCGGCATCGCGGTTGCGATGTTGAGTGCTCAAGGTCAACAGTTGTGGCACTTCATTCAGGGCTCACGTGTTGAAATTCGCAAGGTAATTTGGCCGACGAAGCAGGAAACAACCCAGACAGCGATTGCCGTGTTTGTCTTTACGTTGATCATGGCCGTGTTTTTCTGGTTATTGGACTCGGGTCTGCTCTGGCTGACTCGCAAGCTGGTCGGTTAGACCGGTAATTCAGCAAAGTTAAAGGAAATAAATCCGTGTCCTTACGTTGGTACATCGTGCATGCCTACTCGAATTTTGAGCACCGCGTAAAAAGTGGTCTCGAAGAACGAATTGAGCGCCTGGGAATGCAGGATAAGTTTGGCGAGATCCTGGTTCCGACCGAGGAAGTGGTCGAAATGAAGGAAGGGCAGAAGCGCCGCAGTGAGCGCAAGTTCTTCCCGGGATACGTTCTCGTGCAAATGGAGATGGATGACGAGACCTGGCATCTTGTTAAAGAAGTGCCGAAGGTACTCGGTTTTATCGGCGGCTCGAGTGATCGGCCGGCACCAATTACCGATAAGGAAGCAAACCGAATTCTTGATCGCGTCCAGGAAGGCGTGGACAAGCCACGGCCAAAAGTGTTGTTCGAGCCGGGTGAGGTTGTCCGCGTTATTGATGGGCCGTTTAACGACTTCAGTGGAGTTGTTGAAGCAGTTAATTATGAGAAGAGTCGCCTGCAGGTGGCTGTTCAGATATTGGGTAGATCAACGCCGGTCGAATTGGATTTCGGTCAAGTAGAGAAATCCTGATACGGGTCGGTAGGAGCGCTTCTTGAAGCGCGACGTTGTTGTTTAGTTGGACAGTTGTAGGGGTTCGCCGATATTGCGGTCTTCTACGGATACAAATAGCACGAGGAGCTCTGTAATAGAGCGTTTGAACTCGGGAGAAAGAAAATGGCAAAGAAGGTAGCGAGTTACATCAAGCTGCAGGTCCCTGCCGGCCAGGCGAATCCGTCACCACCTGTCGGACCAGCATTGGGTCAGCATGGCGTCAACATCATGGAATTCTGCAAGGCATTTAATGCAGAAACCCAGGGTACAGAGCCGGGCCTGCCTATCCCCGTGATTATCACGGTCTACAGTGACCGTAGTTTCACGTTCATTTCGAAAACTCCTCCTGCGGCAGTTTTGCTGCGTAAGGCGGCGGGCCTCAAGAAAGGCTCGGGTACGCCAAATACAGTAAAAGTAGGCAAGGTCAATCGTCAGCAACTCGAAGAGATTGCAACGACGAAGATGCCGGATCTGACGGCGGCTGATATGGATGCTGCCGTTCGTACGGTTGCAGGCACGGCACGCAGCATGGGCATCGACGTTGAGGGAGTGAAGTAATGGCCGATAGCAAACGCAAAAAGGCCGCTCGCGAAAAGGTCAATTCCGAAAAGGCATACCTTATCGACGAAGCGCTGGGCCTTGTGAAGGATCTCGCAACGGCGAAGTTTCCCGAGAGTATCGACGTGTCGGTGAATCTCGGTGTAGATCCGCGTAAGTCGGACCAGGTCGTTCGCGGCTCCACGGTTCTTCCGAATGGCACTGGCAAAACGGTTCGCGTTGCGGTTTTTGCGCAAGGCGAAAATGCCGACAAGGCAACCGCCGCTGGTGCAGACATAGTTGGGTTTGAAGATCTTGCTGAGACGATCAAAGCAGGTGAGTTGAATTTTGACGTCGTTATAGCAACGCCGGATGCAATGCGCGTCGTTGGCCAGCTCGGTCAGATTCTGGGTCCACGCGGGCTGATGCCGAATCCGAAGGTTGGCACGGTAACCGCCGACGTTGAGACGGCTGTTAGCAACGCCAAAGCAGGTCAGGTTCGCTATCGTACTGATAAGGCAGGAATTATTCACTGCCCGATCGGTCGCGCAGACTTCGAAGTGCCTGCATTGAAAGAGAACCTCGAGGTGCTGCTTGCTGATCTTAAGAAAGCTAAGCCGGCATCGGCCAAGGGTTCATACGTTAAGAAACTGACCGTCTCGTCGACAATGGGTCCGGGCGTTTCGGTCGATCGGGCTTCTGTAGGCGCCTGATCAAAAGAATATGCCGAGTTGCCCGTAGGGTAGCGAGGTAGGTAGCCGCAAGGATGCGGCGATCGTCGAAGACCGTAGGTGATCAGTGTGATTTCTGATCTTAATAACCACCTACGCAGATGGTGATACCTGAGTCAGATTTTCTGGCGACGGTTGCCATCCGACAAGGGAACGGATGTTCCCGAAAAGGGTAGATGAAAGTTTAGTCATTCTAAATGGATTGATTGTTTCCGTCGGAATGACAGTAGTGAACTTCATCTGTGGATCAACCGTAGGCCAGGAGATATTTATGGCACTTAGACTCGAAGACAAGAAAGCTCTTGTCAAAGAGGTGAATGCGGTTGCAGGCGATTCTGTAACGGCTGTTGCAGCCGAGTACAGAGGTTTGTCTGTTGCAGAGATGACGGAGTTACGCAAACAAGCGCGTGATGCCGGTGTGTACCTGCGTGTTGTCAAAAACACGCTGGCTCGCCGTGCCGTCGTTGGAACCGAATTTGAGTGTATGCAAGACACGCTCAAAGGACCGTTACTGCTCGCGTTTGCAAAAGACGATCCAGGTGCCGCTGCCAGGGTAATTAAAGATTTCGCCAAGGGGCATGACGCTCTGCAGGCGGTATCGCTTTCAGCCGGTGGGCAATTGTTGCCGGGCTCCGATCTAGCGAGGTTGGCAAGTTTGCCGACGTTGGATCAGGCGCGCGCAATGATGCTTGGCGTTCTGTTAGCACCGATGACCAAACTGGTAGGCACATTGGCCGAAGCTCCTGCGATGCTCGTGCGCACTTTAAATGCTCGCGGCGAACAGGAAGCGGCTTAGGATCAAATTGTATTACCTGACTCAGGTTTTAAAGATTAGAGGAATAGAGAAATGGCATTGTCCAAAGAAGATATTGTTGAAGGGCTCGACGCATTACCGATCATGGATATCGTCGATATCGTAAAAACGCTCGAAGAAAAGTGGGGCGTTTCTGCGGCCGCACCGGTTGCCATTGCTGCAGGTCCTGCAGCTGGTGATGCTGGTGAAGCAGCAGAAGAGAAAACTGAGTTCGACGTCGTATTGACGAGCTTCGGTGGTAACAAGGTTTCCGTCATCAAAGCTGTTCGTGCGATTACCGGTCTTGGCTTGAAAGAAGCCAAGGACGCAGTCGAAGGCGTTCCTTCTGTTATTAAAGAAGGCGCATCGAAAGACGACTCAGAAGAAGTCAAGAAGCAGCTTGAAGAAGCCGGCGCAACTGTCGAGCTTAAGTAAGCGATTGTTGCATCTGTGTTTGATGCAAGACCCGATGGGTTAAAAGTCGGGCAAGCAGTCAGTCGGATTCCGGCTGGCTGCTTGCGCGCATCCGTAATTATAGAATTAGGCTAACGAGGATTTCTCGAATGGCATACTCATTCACTGAGAAAAAGCGAATCCGCAAGAACTTTGGCAAGCGTCCGACAATTTTGGACGTGCCTTACCTGTTGTCAATCCAGGTGGCATCGTATGCCAAGTTCCTGCAGACGGACAAAGCAATCGAAGAGCGTGCTGACAGAGGTCTGCATGCGGCGTTTAAGTCCGTATTTCCAATTGTCAGTTATTCAGGCAATGCGGCGCTCGAATATGTGAGCTACCGGCTTGGCGAGCCAGTATTTGACGTCAAAGAATGTCAGATGCGTGGTCTGACTTATGCCGCGCCGATTCGCGTCAAGGTTCGCCTGGTTATTTATGACAAGGAGGCCAGTGGCACGCCGAAGCCCGTCAAGGACATTCGCGAGCAGGAGGTTTATCTCGGTGAAATGCCTCTGATGACCGATCACGGTACTTTTGTCATCAACGGTACCGAGCGGGTCATTGTGTCCCAGTTACATCGTTCGCCGGGCGTCTTCTTCGATCACGATAAAGGCAAGACCCACAGCTCGGGCAAATTGCTTTTCTCGGCGCGAATTATTCCTTACCGTGGTTCCTGGCTCGACTTCGAGTTTGACCCGAAGGATGCAGTGTTCGCCCGCATCGATCGTCGCCGTAAATTGCCGGTAACGATTATTCTTCGTGCCCTGGACATGACCAATGAAGAAATGCTGGAGCTTTTCTTCGATACCAACGAATTCTATCTCTCCGAAAAAGAGATCCGGATGGCTCTCGTTCCCGAGCGTCTGCGTGGCGATACCGCGACTTTCGATATCAAGCTTGGTCGCAAGGTAATTGTTGAAGAAGGCCGGCGCATTACTGCGAAGCACGTTCGCGACATGGAAAAATCGACCGTCGACAAGATGATTGTGCCGAGCGAGTACCTTGAAGGAAAAATCCTGGCTCATGACATTATCGACACGGAAACCGGCGAACTGCTCGCTGCTGCTAATGCCGAGCTGACACCTGAGCTCGTTGAAGCGCTTATTGCCGCTGGCATCGAAAGCATTCGCACGCTGTTTGTAAACGATCTTGATCGCGGTCCGTTCATCTCAAATACGTTGAACATCGATCCGTCGACGACCCGCCTTGAGGCGCTTGTCGAAATCTATCGCATGATGCGTCCGGGCGAGCCACCCACAAAAGAAGCGGCTGAGAACCTGTTCCAGAACCTGTTCTTCAACCCGGATCGCTATGATCTTTCCGGTGTCGGTCGCATGAAGTTTAACCGCCGCGTTGGTCGGGATACATCAGACGGCGGCGGCGTACTCGACAGGGATGACATCCTTGCCGTGCTGTCGACACTGATAGATATCCGCAACGGCTATGGCACGGTCGACGACATCGACCACCTTGGTAACCGGCGTGTTCGTAGTGTCGGCGAAATGGCCGAAAACGCGTTCCGCGTTGGCCTCGTTCGTGTTGAGCGCGCAGTTAAAGAGCGTCTGACGCAGGCCGAGACCGAAGGCCTGATGCCGCAAGAGATGATCAATGCGAAGCCGGTTGCTGCTGCCGTCAAGGAGTTCTTCGGCTCGAGCCAGCTGTCGCAGTTCATGGATCAGAATAATCCGCTTTCAGAGGTTACCCATAAGCGCCGTGTTTCGGCACTTGGGCCTGGCGGCTTGACCAGAGAGCGCGCCGGTTTTGAGGTTCGTGACGTTCATCCGACGCACTACGGTCGTGTGTGCCCGATTGAGACCCCTGAAGGACCAAACATTGGTCTGATCAATTCGCTCGCCGTGTATGCGCGTACTAACGAGTACGGTTTCCTCGAGACGCCGTATCGAAAAGTTACGAATGGCAAGGCAACGTCGGACATTGAGTACCTGTCTGCGATCGAAGAGAGCCAGTATGTTATTGCGCAGGCGAACTCCGAGCTTGATAAGAACGGCAAGTTTACTGAAGAGCTCGTAGCCGTTCGCCACAAGAACGAATTTACGTTGTCGGCGCCGGCAGACGTCAATTACATGGATGTCTCGCCCCGCCAGATCGTATCGGTTGCTGCTTCGCTGATTCCATTCCTTGAGCACGATGATGCCAACCGCGCGCTTATGGGCTCGAACATGCAGCGCCAGGCTGTACCGACGTTGCGTGCAGAAGCACCCTTGGTCGGTACTGGCATGGAGCGAGCTGTAGCCGTCGATTCCGGTGTTACGGTTGTCTCACGCCGCGGCGGCACGGTCGACTCGGTTGACGCATCGCGTATTGTTGTTCGGGTTAATGATGACGAAACCAGTGCTACCGAAGCCGGTGTCGATATTTACAACCTGACGAAGTACACGCGTTCAAACCAGAACACCTGTATCAACCAGAAGCCGCTTGTGAAAGCAGGCGATTCGATTTCCCAGGGTGATGTGCTGGCAGACGGCCCCTCGACGGATATGGGCGAGCTCGCGCTTGGCCAGAACCTGCTCGTCGCGTTCATGCCATGGAACGGCTACAACTTTGAGGACTCCATTCTCATCTCAGAGCGTGTCGTCAAGGAAGATCGTTTCACGACGATTCATATCGAGGAACTGCAGTGTGTCGCTCGCGACACGAAGCTTGGGTCTGAAGACATTACGTCGGATATTCCGAACGTCGGCGACGCCGCGCTCGCGAAGCTCGACGAATCGGGTATTGCGTTCATCGGTGCCGAGGTCAAGGCAGGCGATATTCTCGTCGGCAAGGTGACGCCGAAAGGTGAAACGCAGCTGACGCCCGAGGAAAAACTCTTGCGTGCAATTTTTGGCGAGAAAGCCTCCGACGTGAAGGATACGTCGCTGCGCGTACCGCCAGGAATGGACGGTACGGTTATCGATGTTCGCGTATTTACACGTGACGGCGTCGAAAAAGACCTGCGCGCTCTGTCGATCGAAAAATCGGAGCTTGAGAGCGTCCGCAAGGATCTCGACGATACGCTACGTATCCTGGAAGAGGATATTTACGAGCGTGTTGAGCGCATGCTGACCAACAAGGTGGCTCAGGGTGGACCGAACAAGCTCAAATCAGGTTCGAAAATCACCAAGGCGTACCTGGACGAAGTGCCGCGTGAGCAATGGTTCGAAATTCGTTTGAAGAACGACGATGCGAACGAGCAATTGCAAAAGGCATTCGAGCGTCTGAATTCTCAGCGTGAAGAATTTGACCGTCGCTTCGAAGAGAAGAAACTGAAGATTACGGCGGGCGACGATCTCGCACCGGGTGTCCTCAAGATGGTCAAGGTCTACCTCGCTGTTAAGCGTCGCATTCAACCGGGTGACAAAATGGCCGGGCGTCATGGCAACAAGGGCGTGATCTCGATGATTGTTCCCGTTGAAGATATGCCATACCTCGACGACGGTAACCCTGTCGACATCGTTCTGAACCCGCTGGGCGTTCCGTCACGAATGAACGTCGGCCAGGTGCTCGAGACGCATCTCGGCTGGGCGGCGAAGGGCCTTGGCAAAAAGATAGACAAGATGCTGAAGGCGCAGGAATCGGTCACCAAGATTCGTCAGTTCCTGGAACAGATTTACAACAAGACTGGCGGTCGGATCGAAGACATCAAGTCGTTCAACGATGCGGAAGTCATTGAATTGGCAGGAAATCTCACCTCGGGCGTACCAACGGCGACGCCGGTGTTTGATGGTGCGACGGAAGCTGAGATCAAGGGCTTGCTGCAGTTGGCGGATCTTGCTGATACAGGGCAATCGCGACTCAGCGACGGTCGTACTGGCGAGGGCTTCGATCGTGAAGTGACGGTTGGTTACATGTACATGTTGAAGCTTAATCATCTTGTTGACGACAAGATGCACGCCCGTTCAACTGGGCCGTACAGCCTCGTTACTCAGCAGCCGCTGGGTGGTAAGGCGCAGTTCGGTGGCCAGCGATTCGGCGAGATGGAGGTATGGGCGCTTGAGGCTTACGGCGCGGCCTACACCTTGCAGGAAATGCTGACGGTTAAGTCGGACGACGTACAAGGCCGAACCAAGATGTACAAGAACATCGTCGACGGTGAACATGAAATGGATGCCGGCATGCCGGAGTCGTTCAATGTGCTCGTCAAGGAGATTAGATCCCTGGGCATCAACATTGAGCTGGAGGCTGACTAATGAAAGACCTATTAAAGCTTTTCAAGTACCAGAACCCTGTTGATGACTTCGAGGCTATCCGCATTGGGTTGGCATCGCCGGACATGGTGCGTTCCTGGTCGTTCGGTGAAGTAAAGAAGCCGGAAACGATCAACTACCGCACGTTCAAGCCGGAACGCGATGGCCTGTTTTGCGCGAAGATATTCGGACCGGTCAAAGACTATGAGTGTCTGTGTGGCAAGTACAAGCGCCTGAAGCATCGCGGTGTTGTTTGCGAAAAGTGTGGTGTTGAAGTTACACAGACCAAAGTACGCCGCGAGCGTATGGCGCACATCGAGCTTGCCAGCCCGGTCGCGCACATCTGGTTTCTGAAGTCACTGCCGTCACGCATCGGGCTCATGCTCGACATGACCCTGCGCGAGATTGAGCGCGTTCTGTATTTCGAGGCATTTGTTGTCGTAGAGCCCGGCATGACAGAGCTCGAACGTGGCCAGCTCATGACCGACGAGATGTATCTCGACGCGCTCGAGCAATACGGCGATGAATTCGATGCCCGTATGGGTGCTGAAGCTGTCCGCGAGATGCTTATGACTATCGACCTGCAACGTGAAATCTTGCAGGTTCGTGAAGACATGGGTGCGACCCGGTCAGAGACTAAACTCAAGCGACTTTCCAAGCGTTTGAAGTTGATCGAGTCGTTCGTTCTGTCCGGCAACAAGCCGGAGTGGATGGTGTTGACTGTGTTGCCGGTTCTGCCGCCTGACTTGCGGCCGCTGGTGCCGCTCGACGGTGGCCGTTTTGCGACGTCGGATCTTAATGATCTATACCGCCGCGTGATCAACCGCAATAACCGTCTGCGCCGATTGCTGGAGCTCAACGCGCCCGACATTATCGTGCGCAATGAAAAGCGCATGTTGCAGGAATCCGTTGATGCACTGCTCGACAATGGTCGTCGTGGCCGCGCAATTACGGGTACTAACAAACGTCCGTTGAAGTCGCTCGCCGATATGATCAAAGGCAAGCAAGGCCGTTTCCGTCAGAACTTACTTGGCAAGCGTGTCGACTACTCGGGCCGTTCGGTCATCGTGGTTGGTCCGACGTTGAAGCTGCACCAGTGTGGTCTGCCAAAGAAGATGGCTTTGGAGCTCTTCAAACCTTTCATATTCTCCAAGCTGCAGTTGCGCGGGGAAGCGACAACAATTAAAGCGGCCAAGCGATTGGTTGAGCGCGAAGGTGCGGAAGTCTGGGATATTCTCGAGGAAGTGATCCGCGAGCATCCTGTCATGCTCAACCGGGCGCCGACACTGCATCGATTGGGTATCCAGGCGTTCGAGCCGGTCTTGATTGAAGGCAAGGCAATTCAGCTGCATCCGCTCGTATGTACAGCGTTCAACGCTGACTTCGACGGTGACCAGATGGCTGTGCACGTGCCGCTTTCTATTGAGGCACAGCTGGAAGCTCGTGCTCTGATGATGTCGTCAAACAACATTCTATCCCCGGCGAATGGCGACCCGATCATCGTGCCATCGCAGGACGTCGTGCTTGGGCTGTATTACATGACTCGCTCGCGCGTCAACGCGAAGGGTGAAGGCATGATCCTGACCGATATCGACGAAGCGCGCCGCGCATTTGAAAACGGGGCGGTAGCGCTGCAGGCGATGGTCAATATTCGGGTGCGGGTTTCCGAGACGAATGAAGATGGCGAGACCGAAACGGTCGTTCGCCGGCTGGAGACCTCTGTCGGGCGGGCGCTTTTGTCCGAAATCCTGCCGGAGGGTCTTAGTTTCGATCTCGTCAACCAGGCAATGACCAAAAAAGCTATCTCGAATGTTATCAACGCCTGTTATCGCCAACTGGGTCTCAAGAAGACGGTCGTATTTGCTGACCGCCTGATGTACACCGGATTCCGGTTTGCGACGATGGCCGGTATCTCTATCGGCGTAAACGACATGGTTGTCCCGGAGAGCAAAGGAGACATCCTGGCCGTCGCAGAAGCCGAGGTCAAAGAGATTCAGGATCAGTACGCGTCGGGTCTCGTGACCGACGGTGAGCGTTACAACAAGGTCGTCGATATCTGGTCCCGCACCAACGATCAGGTGGCCAAGGCCATGATGGACAAGCTCGGTACCGAAACGGTCAAGGATGCTTCCGGCAAGAATGTCGAGCAGGAATCCTTCAACTCCATTTACATGATGGCTGACTCCGGTGCTCGTGGATCGGCGGCACAGATCAGGCAGCTGGCCGGTATGCGCGGCCTGATGGCGAAGCCGGATGGTTCGATCATTGAGACGCCAATTACGGCGAACTTCCGCGAGGGTCTCGACGTACTGCAGTACTTCATATCGACTCACGGCGCGCGTAAAGGCCTTGCCGACACGGCTCTGAAAACCGCCAACTCAGGTTACCTGACGCGCCGACTCGTCGACGTTGCGCAGGATCTCGTTGTTACCGAGGTCGATTGTGAAACGAAGAACGGCGTTGAGATGGTGCCACTGGTCGAAGGTGGAGATATCGTTGAGCCGCTCTCAGAGCGAGTTTTGGGTCGAGTTCTGGCTGAGGCTGTGCTGATTCCCGGCACGGACAAGGTTGCATTCGATGCGGGCACGATGCTTGACGAAGCGACAGTCGACCAGCTTGAAGAGCTATCAATTGACCGTGTTCTGGTGCGCTCGCCAATTACCTGTGAAATTCGTTATGGCGTCTGTTCACAGTGTTACGGCCGTGACCTTGCGCGCGGTCGCCGTATCGCCATCGGCGAAGCGGTTGGTGTTATCGCTGCACAATCCATCGGTGAGCCTGGTACGCAGTTGACTATGCGTACCTTCCATATTGGTGGTGCGGCCTCAAGGTCTGCGGCGATCAACAGTATTGAGATCAAATCAAACGGTACCGCTAAGCTCAATAACATCAAGACCGTGGCTCACCACAAGGGATACCTTGTAGCCGTGTCGCGTTCTGGTGAGGTTTCTGTGAGCAACGATCAGGGTCGCGAACGTGAGCGCTATAAGGTGCCTTACGGTGCGACAATCACTATTGCGGATGGTGCAGAGGTTAAGCAGGGCCAGGTTGTTGCCAATTGGGACCCACACACCCATCCGGTTGTTACGGAAGTGGCGGGTCATATCAAGTTTGAAGACTTCCTTGATGGCATCACGGTTACCGAGCAGGTTGACGAATTTACTGGGCTGACAAGCATCGTTGTTCTTGATCCGAAGAGTCGCGGTGGTTCCGGCAAAGATCTTCGTCCGGTTGCACGATTGGTTGATGACGACGGTGCCGATATCTGCTTCGCGAATACCGAAATTCCGGCGGTTTATGCACTGCCGGCAGGCGCCATTATTAATATGAGTGACGGCGCAACGGTTTCCGTCGGCGACATCATCGCTCGAATTCCGCAGGAATCGTCGAAGACTCGCGATATCACAGGTGGACTGCCGCGTATTGCCGACCTGTTCGAAGCCAGGAAGCCGAAAGAGCCGGCGATCATGGCTGAGCACACGGGTACGGTCAGCTTCGGTAAGGAAACGAAGGGCAAACGTCGTCTTGTCATTACCGACGAGTCAGGCGAGAGCCATGAGGAGCTGATTCCGAAGTGGCGTCACCTCAACGTGTTCGAAGGTGAGCAGGTTGTCAGAGGCGAGACCATCGCCGATGGCGAACCCAATCCGCATGACATTCTGCGTTTGCAGGGCGTCGAGAACCTCGCGGATTACCTGGTACGCGAGATTCAGGACGTGTATCGATTGCAGGGTGTGAAAATCAACGATAAGCACATCGAGGTGATCATTCGCCAGATGTTGCGCAAGGTAATCGTTGCGACGCCGGGTGAGGGTTCTTACCTCAGGGGTGAGCAAATCGATAAAGCTCGCTTCCATGAAGAGGTTGAGCAACTCAATGCACAAGGCAAGGAATTGCTCACTATCGATCCTGTGCTCCTCGGTATTACGAAAGCGTCGCTTGCGACAGAATCGTTCATTTCAGCTGCATCATTCCAGGAGACCACGCGTGTCCTGACCGAGGCTGCAGTTCGTGGTCTTCGCGACGATCTTCGTGGTCTCAAGGAAAACGTCATCGTGGGTCGCCTGATTCCTGCAGGTACAGGTTTCGCACATCACGCCGAGCGCCGCCGTACTCGCGAACAAGATCTGGCAGACCAGTTGCAAGAACTCGAATTGGCACAGGAAAGGGCGGAAGCTGCAGCTGAGATTGAAGCTTCTGAGGAAAGTGCAGACGCAGTTACAGAAGCTCCGACGTCAGAAGACAGAGACGCTGAGCTTGCGGCAGCGCTGGAGGCTGAGGTTGCTGCGGGAGGCGAAAAGGAAGCCACCTCGGACGCATAGAAAACAAGGGTTTGCGGGGCGTGTTGTTACTGGCTTGACAGCTTGATGCGCGCGTCTCTACAATGCCCGGCCTTAACCCCGGGGCCCGCCTGAAAGCGGGCCTCGATATTTCGGGGCAAATGCTGGATGGTCTATTGACCGGAAAGCAAAAAGCACAGGTTTTTCAATAGCTTGTGTGGTTGCCCAAATACCCGATGCCTGAGCCGGATAAGGTTCAGTGGTCGGGTGTGCGCGTTTTTTAGCGCAACACTATATTTGGAATAACGGAAACAGACGAGGGCCCCATGGCCACAGTTAATCAGTTAGTTAGGAAGCCGCGCGCTACAAAACCTGCCAAAAGCACGGTGCCGGCACTTGAGGCCAGCCCGCAAAAGCGGGGTGTTTGTACGCGCGTCTATACGACGACACCGAAAAAGCCGAACTCGGCCATGCGCAAGGTTGCCCGTGTGCGACTGACCAATGGCTTTGAAGTTACGTCATATATCGGTGGCGAAGGTCATAACCTGCAAGAGCACTCGGTTGTGCTGATTCGCGGTGGACGTGTGAAGGACTTGCCAGGTGTGCGTTATCACACCGTTCGCGGCACGCTCGATTGTTCAGGTGTAGCGGACCGCAGACAAGGCCGCTCCAAGTACGGCACGAAGCGCCCTAAATCATAATCAGAAACATTCGTGGCATTTGCCGCGAGTAAATAGAGACCCAAAATGTCCAGAAGATCACAGGCTCCGAAACGAACGATTCTGCCAGACCCCAAGTACAGCAGTGACCTGCTTGCCAAGTTCATGAACATGATCATGAATGACGGTAAAAAGTCAGTCGCTGAGCGCATCATTTATGGTGCGCTCGATCGCATTGCTGAGAGGGAGACGCAGACGGGCGACAAAGCGCTCGAGTTGTTGGAAACGGCGCTTGAGAACGTTAAGCCTATGGTTGAGGTAAAGTCTCGCCGAGTGGGTGGTGCTACCTATCAGGTACCAGTCGAAGTTCGGCCGGCACGTCGCCAGACGCTGGCAATGCGCTGGGTTATCGACGCCGCCCGTAAGCGCAGTGAAAAATCGATGGCTTATCGTCTCGCTCACGAACTGTTGGATGCTGCCGAGAATCGCGGTACAGCGGTCAAGAAGAAAGAAGACACACATCGCATGGCCGAAGCCAACAAGGCGTTCTCACACTACCGTTGGTAGTTCCGAGAAAACGACCGAGCATCCCAGGAAAATCAGGATCTTGATGTGGCCCGCACAACTCCTATCGAGCGCTATCGCAATATTGGCATCATGGCCCATATTGACGCAGGCAAGACAACCACAACGGAGCGTGTGCTTTTCTACACGGGTGTCTCGCACAAGATAGGTGAGGTACATGACGGCGCTGCCGTGATGGACTGGATGGAGCAGGAGCAGGAGCGTGGCATTACGATCACGTCGGCTGCGACAACCTGTTTCTGGCAAGGCATGGATAAGCAGTTCGACGAGCACCGAATCAACATCATTGATACTCCCGGGCACGTCGATTTCACGATTGAGGTAGAACGCAGCCTGCGCGTACTCGACGGAGCCATTACGGTGCTTTGTTCCGTTGGTGGCGTTGAGCCGCAGACTGAAACGGTATGGCGCCAGGGCGACAAGTATCGGGTGCCACGTATGGTTTTCGTCAATAAGATGGATCGTGCCGGCGCCGACTTTCTGCGTGTGGTGGAGCAGTTGAGAGAGCGCCTGGGCGCGAATCCTGTCCCAGTGCAGCTGCCCATCGGGGCAGAAGAGAATTTTGAAGGCGTTGTCGATCTGATCGGCATGCGCGCTATCTATTGGGATGACAGCAACCTGGGTATCACCTACGAGGCACGTGATATCCCGGCAGACATGCAGGCTGACGCTGAATTTTGGCGCGCGAAAATGATAGAAGCCGCTGCCGAAGGCGATGAGACATTGCTCGACAAGTTTCTCGAGGAAGGTGCGCTCGACGAACAGGAGATTCGCAAGGGACTGCGCGCGCGCACTCTGACAAACGAAGTGGTTGTCGCTATGTGTGGTTCGGCGTTCAAGAACAAGGGCGTCCAGGCGATGCTGGACGCGGTTATCGATTTCATGCCCTCGCCATTAGACGTTCCGGCAATTAAGGGTATTGACAGTGATGACTCAGAAGCCGAGCGGCACCCGAATGATGAAGATCCATTTGCTGCGCTCGCGTTCAAGATTGCGACCGACCCGTTTGTTGGCAACTTGACGTTTTTCAGGGTTTATTCAGGCGTGCTGAACTCTGGCGATACTATTCTGAATCCGGTCAAGCACAAGAAAGAACGTATCGGCCGAATCTTGCAGATGCATTCAAATGATCGCAAAGAGATCAAAGAGGTGCGAGCCGGTGATATAGCTGCAGCAGTAGGGCTCAAGGACGTTACTACGGGCGACACGCTTTGCGACGTCAAGCAGGCCATTACGCTGGAGCGCATGGAGTTTCCTAATCCGGTCATTTCGGTAGCTGTCGAGCCGCGAACGAAGCCCGACCAGGAAAAAATGGGCATAGCGCTGCAAAAGCTTGCCAAAGAGGATCCGTCATTTCGGGTGCATACTGACGAGGAGTCGGGCCAAACGATCATTTCGGGAATGGGCGAATTGCATCTCGACATTATTGTTGATCGCATGAAGCGTGAATTTAGCGTTGCGGCCAATGTCGGCAAGCCTCAGGTAGCCTATCGGGAGACGATTCGCAAAACTGTCGAGCAGGAAGGCAAGTTCGTCCGGCAATCTGGCGGACGTGGGCAATACGGCCACGTGTTTCTGCGCATTGAGCCGCTGGCTCATGGTGAAGGATACGAATTCGTTAACGGAATCGTCGGGGGTGTTGTACCGCGCGAGTACATTGGTGCAGTCGACAAGGGCATCAAGGAACAGATGGAGAATGGTGTTGTAGCGGGTTATCCGGTGGTGGATTGCAGGGTTACGCTGTATGACGGTTCTTATCACGATGTTGATTCGAGCGAAATGGCGTTTAAGATTGCGGGTTCGATGGGTTTCCGGGAAGGTGCTACCAAGGCGAATCCGGTGCTGCTTGAGCCGATCATGAAGGTTGAGGTGGTGACGCCGGAAGAATACATGGGTGACGTGATGGGCGATTTGAATCGCCGTCGCGGGTTGCCGCAGGGGATGGATGACTCACCTTCAGGTAAGATCATCCGCGCAGAAGTACCGCTGGCCGAAATGTTCGGCTATGCGACAGATCTACGGTCGATGAGCCAGGGCAGGGCGGTGTACTCGATGGAGTTTGAGAAGTATTCGGAGGTGCCACAAAATGTGGCCGACGTCGTATTGAGAAAAGCGAGCTAAGAAAATGTCTAAAGAGAAGTTTGAGAGAACAAAACCGCATGTAAACGTAGGCACGATTGGTCACGTTGATCACGGCAAGACGACGCTGACGGCGGCGCTGACGAAGGTCATGGCAGAGAAGCACGGTGGTGAGGTATCGGCCTACGACCAGATTGATAATGCTCCGG
>Ga0316189_10003257_pt1 | contig 15781 bp, 15 predicted proteins | sample LowCovwburrow_MG_FD_204930 | JGI IMG/M metagenome (GOLD analysis project Ga0316189, IMG submission 204930) | Coastal sediment microbial communities from Maine, United States - Lowes Cove worm burrow | ecosystem: Environmental > Aquatic > Marine > Coastal > Sediment | place: USA: Maine... | reverse complement strand
GGTCGCCAATCGCCGTTTCGCAATAACGCAGGGCTCGCCCTCGATTCGCAGGACGAGGTGCATATCGCCAGACAGTCCCGCGACCGCCTCACGAGCACAATCCGAGAGCTCGATGACGTCGAACGCTCTCTTTGAGGGCACCACTACATCGCAGTAGTACCCGACCATCTCTTCGAGAGTTCGGCATCGTTCCCTAAGTCCGGAAGCCTGTTCGCCTACCCCGAAGGCCACACGGCCGTCGAGTTGCTGCAGCTCAGCTTCGATGTCTCTTCCCAGAGCGCGCAGAAACAACGGCCGGCTACTCCTCCCGGCGTCCGCGATCGCAAGCGCGAGCTGCCGCTGGAGGCCTGTGATCTGTTCCGCCAAGGCGTCGGTTCCGTGAGACCGCTCCCACCATTCGATAGCGCTTGGCGGTTGGCTGGTCGTGGTGTGGAGTGGCTTTCGGATCTGAAACATGTTCTTGCCCTTTCCGTCGTCCTCTAGTGGGCGTCTCGGAGGTGCCCAGGTCGCAGACGAATCGGCCCCCATCCCTCGTACCCATCGTTGCCCCACGCCTCATCGTCTGCTGAAACATCCTCCCCGACCGAGTCCAGCTCACTGCGCCGGCGTCGAATCCGGCCGCGCGTGATTCCGTCACTTCGCATCGGCATCGCTGTTCTCCCTTCCTTGACGGGAACATACCCACACGGAGCAAAAGCACGTTCCATGCCATCGATCGCCATCTATGCGGAGACGACTCTTCTGCGCTGTTCCTGCGGAGTCTCCATCTCGAGTCGACCCCGGAGTGCAGAAGTTGCAGCGGTCGCTCATCGCGCGAATGCAGAAATTGCACTCTACCTGCAGCCGCCTGCAGATGAGCTCGCTTCATCTCCGCAATGGACTGCGAGCGTCATCGGGAGCACGTGGGACTATCGCCCGACGAACCGATCGCAGCCGTCTGCCGCCACATCGGAGCCCGGGGCCTCCGTTAGGCACTGGCAGGCGTGTCCGTCAAGGCGCAAGTCGTGCTCATGGGCCCCGGGTCTAGCCAGCGCTGGCTGACCTTTGCCGCCAGCGCCGATCCCAGGTCACTCGCATCCGCCCTTGGGTGAATCTCTCTGTGACTCACTTCCGTGGTTCTTCACATGACGGCGTTCACCAAGCCAGCCCTTGGAACGAGAAAACGATACCAAGCGATGAAGCCAAGATCGAGAGCCTCCATCAGCTGTACCGTGTGATCATGGCAGTCTCAGAGGAAGATGTGGGTATCGCCATGGGCGTCACTGGCGTCGGCCCGGGCCATTGCGCTCAGGACCTCACGGGTTGGGGCTACCGCGCGCCGCAAGACGCGCAAATCGTGACGAACGGCGGCATGCGCAGCACGATGAAGTCGGTGTCGCCGTAGTCCTCGAATTTCGGCCGCTGATGCCGTCGCTGTTGATCCAACTGACACCTGTACTCCTGTCGTGAAGTGATTTCAGATCGGAAACGTGCTCGATCGATCGCTCCTCGACCCGATTTGCGTCGTAGGAGATGGCGCGAATGACCGCAGGCGGCACGCCCGGGACGGCGGTGATGCTCCCCGGCGCCAAGCCGAGCGTCTGGGGTCGCCGCCTACGCAACGCCGTGCGCTTTCGCTTCCGCTGTACCTTCTTGGCGATGGGGGCCTCCTTCGGGTCAGGCATCGCATCTGACGTCGTGGCCTTGGCGTTGTCAAGATCGTCTCAGAGCTGGACGAGGAATCGAGGCTCACTCTCGTGGGGCATCTTCATCGAGTAGATCCGGGCCCTCCGCCGCGCGTTCGGACTCGACCTGGGCGTCGAGACGTACGTCTACAGCGGTATCTCCCGACGCGAGGCTCTCCGAGGTCGGGTGGACGACCTCTTGCGCCGGGCTCTTCCCCTCACTCCTCATGTAGATCTGGTAGATCGGCTCGGGCATTTGGATGTTGGCCTCGTCGAAGGCCGTCTTCACCACTCGAATCGCTTCGCTCTGCGCTTTCAAGAAGTCGGTCTCTCTCTGGTCTACCCAGGCGTAGAATCGGATCGGAACGCTCGAGTCGCCCAAACGTTCGAGAAGGGCGAGCGGCGGGGGCTCTGCGATGACCGGCTGCATCGCCGCAAGCGTGTCGCACCCAAGCTTCTGCGCGGCCATCAAATCTTCGTTGACTCCAACACTCACTTCGAAATCGAGGCGCCTGAGCGGGTTTCGGGTGTAGTTGAGGAGCACCGCCTTGAATACCTTCGAGTTCGGAATGCGCAGATGGTTACCCGCGAGCGTGAGAAGGACCGTCGCCCTAGATGTCAAGCGGACCACTTTGCCCTCATCCCCGTCGATTGAGACGAAATCGTTGGGCTCGAATGGGTGTCTCATGCTGAGCAGCAGCCCCGCGAGGTAGTTTTCCATGATGTCGCGGAAAGCGAAGCCCAACGCGACGCCCACGACACCCGCAGCCCCAAGCGCTGCACCAACGAGTGCAGTCGCATTGAGCAGCTCGAGGGCAATGAGCACGCCAGCGCCGACAATGACGATGCGTGCGAAATGGCGTACCGTGTCGCGCATGAACCGGTTGTCGATCCAGCGAAAGAGCCAATCTCGATTGGTGAGCAACCGCGCAATGATCCAGAAGACCGCAACGGTGACCAGGGCCACGACAAGCAAGGGAAGAAGCTCGACGGCGCGGTCTCCAAGCTGAGCAAGCTTGTCCTCGACGACGCCGATTTGCTTCTCCGTGTTCTCGATCGCCTCAGCCAAGTCTGGTTCCGCGCCGCCCTTCTGTGCTTGGGCCGTTCGGACGACCAGCGTCAGAGCCGCACTCAGTGCGAACCCGAACGTGGAATGTGTCTTGATTGCGGTTCGTTTCACTGGGTCGCGCGGAGTATAGTGAAGAGGCCGCTTCATGCACATCGTGCGGCTCCAGCTCATAGGGTGGTTTCAGGGCCGGCGTCGTCGTCGTCGCTCGGCGCGCGCTCCAGCCGCAGGCGTCGGATGCGACGGCGACTGACGTCCAAGACGGTTGCTACGTAGGGCCCGACGAGCACTTGGTCACCGGGCGCAGCCATGCGTCCGAGTCGCGCGGTCACGTGACCGCCGATGGTGTCCTCGTCCTCGTCCTCGTCTTCGCTCAGCTCGAAATCGAGCCTGTCGCAGGTTTCGGGGACGGACATGCGACCCGCGATTTCGTAGACATCCTCTTGCACCTCTTGGAACTCTCGGTCCATCTCATCGAACTCGTCGCCGAGCGGCCCTACGATTTCCTCGAGTGCGTCCTCTCGGAACGCCAATCCGATGACTGTCCCGCGCTCATCCACGACGGCCGCGCAGTGTTGTTGGTTTGATTGCAGCTCGATGAGGAAGTTGGAAATCGACATGGTGTCGGGAACGAAAATCGCGTCTCGGGCCAGAGCGACGAAATCGAACGCTTTCCCATCGAGCACTTGTTGCATCACGTCCTTGGTGTGTACGAAGCCCGTGATCGTGTCCAAACCAACCTCGCACAGCGGCAAGCGGCTGTGACCACTGTCCCGAATGACCGCGACGTTTTCTTCGTCGGGGCGACCGATGACGAGGTATGCAACGTCAACGCGTGGAAGCACGATGTGCCGGACCTCGAGCTCCATGATTCGAAAGACGTTCCCGGTGACGTCATGTTCGAGCTTCGAGAGGTGCCCCGCAGCCCAGGAAAGGGCGAGCATCGATCGAATTTCATCCGAGGTATGTGTGGCCTCGTCGCCGTGCTGCGCGGGCAAGCCCGCCAGACGCAGCAATCGGTTGGAGATGCTGTTGATCACGGCAATGAACGGCGTGAAGACCCAAGTGAAGAGCTTCAGCGGAAGCGCCGTGCGGAGGGCGGTCGTTTCGGCCCGGCGAAGCGCCCACATCTTCGGCGCCTGTTCGCCCACTGTCATGTGCAGCACGGTGATCACCGCGAACGCGATGGTGATCGAGACGATCGGGACCCAGGTCGCATCCTGCGCGACTTCGATGCCGAGCGCGTCGAGCGCCGCGATGAGCAACACCGACACGGCAGGCTCGCCCAAGGCGCCGAGGATCAGGCTAGCCAGAGTGATGCCGAGCTGGCACGCCGAAAGGTAGCGATCCATGTGCTGGAGGATGTGCTGGACCAGAACGGCGCTCCGGCTACCTTCCTTCGCCAGGTTGTCGATGCGCGTCGCACGAACCTTCACGAGCGCGAACTCAGTGGCGACGAAGAAGCCATTGAGCAACACGAAGAACAGTGTGGCGCCCAAGCGCCAGGCAATCCCGACGGCATCTAGCTGCGTGTGCGGATCGTTCATGGGATGCGACTCCCAGGCCTCATTGACGTTTCGAGCATCTTGCTCCTCTATACCAGCTTCTCGATACGGACTGGCCTGCTAAGAGGCCGCGAGCATTCCGGCAAGCAAGGTCGCAAGCCCCAGAAAGGTGAAAAAGCCCACGATGTCCGTCACGGTCGTGAGAATGATCGAAGAAGCGGTCGCTGGGTCTCGGTTGAGCTTGACCAGCACGACGGGAATGATCGCACCGGCGCCCGACGCCGCTATCATCGATATGATCATCGCGAGAAACATGACGAAGGCGAGACCGAGGTTGCGGCTCCAAATGTAGACACCGATGGAAGTCACGATGGAAATTGCGATCCCGTTGACCAAGCCGACGATCAGCTCCTTCACGAGTACGCGAAAGCCTTGCGACACGCGAAACTCTCGCAAGGCGAGCCCGCGCATGGTGACGGCGAGCGCCTGGGCTCCGGTGTTGCCGGACTGACCGGCGACCACCGGAAGCAGAACCGCAACAGCCGTGAAGCGAGCGATCGTGCCTTCGAAGAGACCCACGACCGACGCCGCGAGGAAGGCGGTGACCAGGTTGATGTTCAACCAGGGAAGACGACTTCGTACGCCGACCCAGGGCGGAGACAGAGCGCGTTCCTCCCTCGAACCACCGACCATCTGTTGCAGATCCATGATGGCATCCGCTTGTGCAGCCTCGACGAGGCCGACCTGTCGAATGATGCCGACGACACGGTTTTGAAGGTCGACCACGGGTAGGCTCGAGAGGTGATACTTATTCAAGAGCTCGACCACCTCTTCGCGAGAGGTCATGGGATGCACGGACACGACGCGCGGGCTCTTGAGCTCTGCCAACTGCTGGTCCGGCGCTGCGCCCACGACGTCTTGCAGGCGCACCACGCCGCTGAAAGCACCCTCGTCGTCGGTGATGACCAGATCGGAAATCCTTCGGTTGCGAAGGTTCTGAATTCGTTGGAGGGCGTCTTGCACCGAGGTTTCTCTGCTGAAGACGGCGACCCTCGCATCCATGATTTGGCCCGCGGTACCTGGCGGAAAGGCTAGGATTTCTCTGATTTCTGTTGCCAGAGACGTCGAGAGTGCACCGAGCAGCTCGGAGCGTGTTTCCTCGGGGAGGCGTGCGAGCAGGTTCGCCGCATGTGCCGGGTCGAGCGCGGACACCAGGTGCTCCACCCCCTTCGCTCCGGCGGCCGACAGGACCGTCGCGGCGTAGTCCCCTTGCATGTAGCCGAGAACCCTCGCCGTCGTTTGCGGGGATTGGGCAGCGAGCACGGAAGCAACCTCTTCGGGCGCGGCGCTCTCCATCTGCCTTGCCACCTCTCCAGGGTGCAAACGCATGAACTGCCCTGCGACCTCGTGGACCGCGGTGCTCATTTGCCCCCCCGATCGGGTTCGTTCGACCCCGTGACGATCGCGGCTGCCGACTCGAGCAGTCCACGCAGCCCGAGGCCATAGAGCTCGCCGAGGGCTGATGCGGTTTGCGCACCGTGATCCTGCAGCCCGGTGTCGACCAATCGGTCTTGAAGCTTTCGAAGCGACGCGTATCGGAGGACGCCGACAAAACGCCCACCCGCCTCGACGACCGGCAAGGCGTGGAATCGCGTCCACGCTGGGTGGGCCACAATCACTTGCCAACGGGCCCGCGCAGAAACGAATTCAACGGGACGAACGGCGATGAGCCCGAGAAGCTGATCGGGCCTCGCCGCCATGAGCTCCGGCAGGTTGACGACTCCCACGAGATTCTGGTCTTCGGATACCACGTACACATAGTGCAAGGCGTGCTTTGCGGCTCCTATGAGCCGGTTCACTGCGTCGCCGGCCGAGACCGTTTCCGCTAGGGCGAGCACTTGTGAATCCATGAGTGAGCCCGCTGTGTCCTGGGAGTACCGAAGAAGATTCTTCGTTGCCTTGCGCGCCGCCGGGCTCAGCGATTCGATGACCCGGGAACGCGGCTCCGGACCCATCGCGCGAATGATTGTAGCTGCGACGTCATGGCGGGTCGCAGAGAGCGCAGCCGCGACCTTGTTCAACTCGACCAGATCGAGGGAGCTCGCCGCCAACGAAGGGGCAAGCCATGCAAGAAGCTGGGCCAAGCGATCGAAGGGAAGCTCCCCCATCACCTCTGCTGCGTCTGCGACGGGGAGCGATTCCAAGACCCGCGCGACCTCGGCCGGGTGAGCATCGGTGAATGCATTGAGCAACCTCGATTCAAGCTCCACGGGGACCCTCCTCGCTCAAGAGCACGCACCGTGTGTTCACGAAATCTCGACCTGGAATCAACATCTCACCATCGGCAGTCTCCAACGAGACCGCTGTCCGGCTCGTCCTGACGATACGACCCTCGTCTGGGCCAAGACGAACTAGCTGGCCGATCCTGTGGGTCTTATTCACGTAGTGCATGGCAAGAATGTCCGCCACCAAGTCGCGCGCTCCAAGGCCAAATGCCAATGCTGCGCCCGCGAGTGTAGCCGCCAACAAGATCATGAACATCGCGCTTAGAAGCGACACATCCAAGCCAAGTCGCTCTGCGGAGATTAGTCCGGCGGCAATCACGATCGCCAGCTGCGCGAACCGGGCCAAGCTTCGGGCTTGCGATGCTGGCAATCGAACGGCGGTCTTCATGATCGCGTTTCGCGCGAGCCGGCCAGCGACCATGCCGACGAACAAGAGCGCAGCGGCGATCGCCAGTCTCGGCAGGTAGCTGGCAATCAAGCCGACCCAGCGGCTGAAGACGGCAATATCGAGCGCATCGATCGCGACCATGAAAGTGGTCAACAGGACCAGCCAGTACACGCCGCCCGCTGCGATGTTGCCAACGTCGTTGTCTTCGACCGCATCGGACCAGGCCGCCCGGCCCGTCCCCGACGGAATCTGCTTCGCAAGCCTACGGAAGACCCCGCGGACCACCCTACCCAGGCCCCAGGCCAGCGCCCATCCGAGCAACAGAACGATCAGCGCCGTCACCAGATTGGGCAGTGCGGCGATCAGGCTCAGCTTCCATTGGCTGAGTGAAGAGAGGATTTGGCTTGTCGTTTCGTCGAGCTTCATAGGATTTCTCCGCCTGAGTCACGGCAACCGGCTTCTCGAGATGCCGGCGCCCAGGTGCTTGTTCCAGTGTGCGGTGGCGACTATTCCGCGCTCGGGGTGACATTGCGGTCTTGAGCCCAGCTGGCCTCGTCGGTGCCAGTCGCCATCTCTTCTCCGACCGAGGTGATCGAAACCCGGCTCGAATTCAAGCCGAGCGAGCGCATGTATTCGCGAACGGCGCTCGCACGACGCTCGCCGAGTGCGATGTTGTACTCCTCGGTGCCCCGCGGATCGCATGCACCGGTCAACATCAGCCCGCCTTGGAGCCCTTGGCCTCGGAAACATTCGACGGCCTCTTGGATCGTCGCACGCGCAGTTCCGTCGAGCTCCGCTGAATCGAAGGCGAAGTACACCGTCTCCGGCTCGCAGCGCACTTGTTCGATCTGCACTGGCTCGGGCTCTGGGGGAGGCGCTTCGGCTCCCGTGGTGACCTCAGGCTCTGGCTCCTCTGCCTCCTTTTTGCAGCCCGCCATCGCCACCGCACTGAACGCAAGACAGATGGAAATCGTCAGGAAGAATTTTGGATATGTCTTCATGGTTCTTGCTCGTTCCGCAAGCTTCTCGTAGTTCTTGATTTCGCGATCTTCAGTCATCGTATCGTCTCCTTTCAGGGCTCCGATCAGCCACTGATTGGGCCGCTCCAGCAGCACGATCCGTGCCAAGCTCCGCCGACCGCGGATTCCGCCTGGCGCCGTGGCCGCCAGAAAACGCTCCGACCGCACGGGCAGTCGCGAGTGCAGAACTTGCTCTTTCGTAGTGGGATCAACGCAATCGCTGCGCACGCCAGGGGATGGACGAGCCACCGCAGTCGGGCCATCCTCGAACCATGGCTGACGAACAGACCGGTCGGATCCTGATTGTCGAGAGCGACCCGGCTCAGCAATCCAAGCTGGAGGGGCAGCTCTCGGCGATCGGGCACATCGTGGAGACGGCGCCCGATGGCATCGCCGCCCTAGAGCACTTGGAGCGGTCGATGCCTGACGTGGTCTTGCTAGAGCTCGACCCAGAAGGGATGGGTGGCTTCGACTTCCTGCGGCAGGCCAGAGCCCTTCTTCCTGCCACCTCGTTCATTGCGATGGCGGAAAACGGCTCAACAGACACCGCCGTCAAAGCACTGGAGTCCGGCGCCGACCGCCTCCTCACGGGCCCTATTCGACCGGACGCATTGGCGCTCATCGTCGAGCGGTCCCTCGGCAAACCTCTTCATGCCAGGGACGCGATGGAAGCTCGGGCCGCTGCGGCAGCTAACCTGCCAACGACCCCTCTCTTGGATCGGGTCGTCGGCGTGCACCCTGCGATGCAGCGCCTATTTAGCCGTTTGCGTCAAGCCGCCAAGAGCCGGTCGACCGTGCTGATCCAAGGCGAAACGGGCACGGGCAAGGAGCTGATTGCCAAAGCGATCCATGAGCACTCCCTGAGGAGCGAGGGCCCCTTGGTTCGGTTGAATTGCGCGTCGCTCGCCGAGAGTGTCCTGGAGTCTGAGCTTTTCGGGCACGAAAAGGGGGCATTCACAGGAGCGGTCACGCGACGAAGAGGTCGCTTCGAGCAGGCCGATGGTGGGACGCTGTTTCTCGACGAGCTCAGCGAGATGCCGCTCTCCGTGCAAGTCAAGCTGCTTCGGTTTCTGCAGGAACGGGAGCTCGAGCGGGTTGGCGGAAATGAAACGGTGACCGTCAACGTGCGCGTCGTCGCCGCGACGAACCGAGACCTCAAATCGCTGGTAGAAGACGGGAAGTTCCGCGAAGACCTCTACTTCCGCCTCAAGGTAGTCGTCCTCGAAGTGCCGCCCTTGCGCGCGCGGCCCAGCGACATTCCGCTCTTGGCCGACCATTTTTTCCGGCTTTATGCCGAGGAGAACGACAAGAAGGTGCACGGCTTCACCCCCGAGGCGAACGAAGCGTTGCTGGCCTACCCCTGGCCCGGCAACGTCCGCGAGCTTCAGCATGCGATCGAGCAGGCGGTGGTGCTCTGTGAGAAGGACCTCATCGGCACCGAAGACTTGCCGATTGAACCGCCCGACCGGGAGGCGGACCCGTTGAGCTTGCTGATCCCTGGTGTGACGCTCGCGGAGGTCGAGCGATATACGATCATGAAAACGCTCGAAGCAGTCGGCGGCTCGCCGACCAAAGCCGCAGCGATTCTCGGGATTAGCAAGCGAACCATTCACTATCGCCTCGAGGAGTGGGGGGTCGCCAAAAGCAACGCCGAGGGCGATAAAGAGTGAAACGGAGCGCGGCGAGTCTCGCCGGCTCCGTTTCGGGATGGTTCCCAACGGGCAAAGGGAACCGAAGGTGTAAGGGGTCTCTTTCTATTTCTGGCGTTTGACTCGTTCGTCCGGTGTCAGCACGTCGAGGACGCCGTCCACCAGAAAAACCTGCTCTCGCAAGACTTCGGCGAGCTTGGCAGCAATGAAGATGGCTTCAGCGAGTCGGCCGGTTTCCAGGCTGGCTTCCATGCTTTGGGTCGCACGGAGGAGCCGTTGATTTTCGGAACGGATTCTCTCGAGCACTTCAGGGGTGACCAAGTCTGATTGCGGATGGGTCATCGCTGCCTCCGGGGTCTAGCCAAGAAGCAAGTGCCGTGCCTAGTGGGTGGAGAGGGGAAAATCACCGTTGCCGCGCACGGAGAGCCGGAACCCGGTCGCCAAACAGTGCAAGGTCTGCGTTCATTCGAAGGCGCGTCAGTGCAGTTCCTGCGCTCGCACGCCGGCCCGACGCTCCGAGCCTCGGAAAAGATCCCTCTGCGGGCTCTGAGCACCGTTGGCGACGCGTGGCACGGAACCTGCTTTGGTGCGTGCGCACAAGACGAGCGTCCTGATAGGGTCGGCGTTGAGCGTCGCCTCGAAACCTCAATCGACCAAAGGGAGAACAATGAAAATCGGCATCTTATCGAGGAACGCAAAACTCTACTCGACCAAGCGCCTCGAGGAAGCCGCGACGGCACGCGGGCATTCGGTTCGCGTCGTCGACTACACGCGCTGCTACATGAACATCACATCTCGTCGTCCAGAAGAGGCATCGGGATGCCGGTGACTGGCTTCGGGAATCTGGTTGCGCAGCCCCCGGCGATCGACGACAACAAACATCTGGCCACTGATCAGCAAGGAGCGACGTATGCAAGACACCTTTGAACGCGGATGGACCCAGGTGTTGGGTGAGGGCCCGCTTGTCGCGGTTGCGTCGCACAACGGACATGAGCTTCGCCCAGAGGTGCGTGACCTGGCGAAACTGCCGGATCAAGACCGCCTCCGCGAGGAGGATCCATTTACGGGTGAATGGGCGTCGATTGCGCCGACCCGCTTCATCGCGATGCGCTCGCGTTTCGAAGTCGACCTCAATCGGGCACGACACGAAGCAGTCTATCTCGGTCCGGACGATGCGTGGGGCCTCGATATCTGGAACGAACCCCTCCCCCAAGGCATCATCGATCGATCCCTCGCCGAGTACGATGCGTACTACGCAGCGCTCCGGGAGGTGCTGGTCGGTCTCGAACGAGAATACGGGGCCTTCGTCGTCTTCGACCTCCACAGCTACAACCATCGCAGAGAGGGCGGAGAGGGTCCTCCAGCGGACCCCGAGAAGAACCCAGAAGTCAATGTCGGCACGGGCACGATGGATCGTGCCTATTGGGCACCAGTCGTCGATGCATTCATGGAGTCTCTCTCCAAGTACGACTATCAAGGGCGACACCTCGACGTCCGAGAGAATGTGAAGTTCGTTGGACGGCAGCTGCCACAATGGGTCCATGAGAATTTCCCCAATACCGGCTGTGTCATAGCGGTCGAAATCAAGAAGTTCTTCATGGATGAGTGGACCGGTGAACCTGACCGTCTCGCCATGCAAGATATTCAGCGGGCGCTCGCATCCACGGTTGAACCGGTGCTGGCAGCACTGAAGGCCAAGAAGAAGTCAAAGCGGAAGATAAAGAAGGGCACGAGTGCGCCGCACCGCGCGATGCGGATCGGTTTCGTAGTGAACGATGTCAGCACTGAGGAAGCCGGATACACCACCATTCGTCTTGCGATGCGCGCACGACAGATGGGCCACGATGTATGGCTCATGGGCGTCGGAGACTTCGCCTATGACGCCGACGAGAAGATCCGTGCGAACGCGAGGTCGGTCCCGAGGCAGATCTACAAGAATGGTGCATCGTTTCTGAAAGACCTTCACGGGAAAGCCGCGATTCGGCAGCGTGTGACCGTGGATGACCTCGACATTCTAATGCTTCGGAACGACCCTTCGACCGATGCAATCGCTCGACCGTGGGCGGCAAACATCGGTATTCAGTTCGGCCGCGTAGCAATGCGTCATGGCGTTGTCGTTCTCAACGATCCCGACGGACTGGCGAGAGCCACGAGCAAGATGTACTTCCAGACCTTTCCGGAGGACGTCCGGCCCTTGACGGTCATTTCTCGAGATCGGGCGGACATCAAGGCCTTTGCCAAGGAGCGCGGGACGATCGTGCTCAAGCCCCTTCAGGGTTCAGGGGGACAAGGGGTCTTTCTCGTACGACCGGACGACATGCCCAACCTGAACCAAATGATCGACTCCGTGTCACGCGATGGATTCATGATCGCCCAGGAGTACTTGCCCGAAGCTGCAAAGGGGGATACGCGGTTGTTCGTCATGAACGGCGAAGCCCTTCGTCATCGAGGAAAGTACGCTGCCTTCCGTCGTGTGCGCCAGGGCGGCGATATGCGATCGAACATACACGCAGGAGGGCGCCTGGCGCGTGCCGAGATCGGCCCCGAAGCGCTCAGACTCGTGGAGATCGTGAGGCCTAAGCTCATGCGTGACGGGATGTTCCTGGTGGGTCTGGACATCGTGGGCGACAAGTTGATGGAGATCAACGTGTTCAGCCCCGGCGGACTCGGCAGTGCACAGAAGTTCGAAAACGTGAACTTCTCTGAAGCGGTCATGCAGGCCCTCGAGCGCAAGACGCGCGCGATGGAATACTACGGACGCCAGTTCGACAACGCCAGCATGGCGATCATGTAGCAGCATGGACGGCAAGGGATCCCGAGCGGCAAGCCCCAAGACGCCCGGTAGGCGAGAGAAGAAGGGGTCGACGAGCGCGTCGGACAAGACGACCGCTTCGAAGACCGAGGCGATCGCCGATGCCATCCGAGAGCGGGTTGCGGGCGGAGCGCGATTGCGACGAACACTGCCTGACTCTGGAAGGCTCCATATCGACCGGCCTCTGCCTTTCATCGCCGTTCACGTCGAGCCTGACGACCGAGGGGACGCCGGCACGAATCAGCTGGTGACCACCGAGGCCTCCTATCTGTATACGTCTGCCGACAACGGCGGTCGTAGACGCGCCGCAACGCTGGTCCAAGCGCTGGCCGAGACAGTTCAGCCGGCCTTCGGCAGCCAGTTTCTGATTCTAGCGATCTGTTCTCGTCCGCCGGAGCATCCTCCCGTCGTCGAAAGCTCGAAAGAGAGTCCCCATCCCGCATTTCGATTGTTCAGCTCGGCGCCGGGCTACAACATCGACTCCATCATCGAGGTGCTCGAACGGCATCTGAAGGCCGTCGAGATCCATGGACGTCGCGCCGCTGTCGAAGTCGTTCAGAACGGAGGCGAGTTCCCGCATCGCGACCGGCCGCTCTTGAAGAACGACGTCATGCGGCGCCTTGGCTGCGCGCAGATCACGATCGAAGTCGAACCGATCTATCAGATGGCCGGCGGGAGCGAGGTCTACCCGGCGGTTCTGAAGAACCTCCGGCGCCGACTCGGTCCCGCCCTAAAGCACGCGTTCTTCTACTTTGCCGAGCGCGACACGAGCCTTCGCCCGAAGAACTTCCAGTCGTTGGGGCGACGTGCGCTCGTCAGAGCCGTTTGGGAGGTCGACGCCCAACTCGACGAGGTCGCATCCCGCTTCGATCTATTGCTCGAGGTAAACCCGATCAACACCGAAGCGGTGTGGAACGGTTTTCGCAAGAGCGGCTTTGAAAAGGTGCCTCCGTTTCGGTATCGCCCCCTCTCGGTCGATCCTGTCCTCGCGAAGCGCAAGCTGTATGCGATTCCGCTAGAGAGGATTGAGGACCCTACGATCTCGTTCTTGTTCAGTCAGAAGCAAGAAGAGCTCGATCGGCAGCTCACGATGCTGCACGACCGCGGCACTTCGCGGTTTCTGCTTGGAAGCATCTTGCTCTACGAGCGGGTCTCGGAGGGGCTCTTGCGCTCAGCAGAAGAGATCCTCGAGCAGATCCCGAGCACAACACGATCGCACGGCGGCGGCCGCACGATTACGGCTGAGGAGTTCGCAGAACGAGCGAGGGAGGAAGTCGCTTACTATCGCGAGATTTGGGACGGAGTCGATGCGACCGTCGAAGTCATACCAGGCGTGAGCTCGGGTCTGATGGTGTCGAAAGGCCGCTTGTTGGTTCCTTCGCGCTCGAGGATTCCACTGAACCGAGTCGACGCGCTGATTCAGCACGAGATCGGAACGCACCTGGTCACCTACTTCAACGGCAAGGCACAGCGTTTCACGCAGCTTCGAAACGGCTTCGCAGGGTACGAAGAGCTCCAAGAGGGAATCGCAGTGCTCGCCGAGTACCTTGCCGGTGGAATGACCCCTGCAAGGCTACGCACCCTCGCAGCACGCGTCATTGGCGTGGACGCGCTGACCAACGGTGCATCGTTCGTCGATGTGTTCCGTCTCCTGTGTCGATACGGCTTCTCTCGGCAACAAGCGTTCAACGTCACGATCCGCGTCTTCCGCGGCGGCGGCCTCGTCAAAGACTGCATTTACCTTCGAGGGCTCCTAACGGTCCTCGAGTACTTGCGCAACGGGGGAGAGTTCGAGCCCCTCTTCGTCGGAAAGATCGCCGCCAAACACATTCCGATCGTGCGCGAGCTCCAGAGCCGCCACGTGCTCGAGCCGCCGAAATTCTTGCCACGTTTCGTCACCCGTCCGGCCTGCCAGGAACGCCTGCAGCTCGTACGCCAGGGGCTGGATGTGTACGAGCTCCTCGATTGAAAGCGACGCGACTCGTGCGATCCCAGTGCTCTCGTGTTGATCGGCTAGCAAAGAGCACATCGATCATTTCCGCAATGGATACGGCCGCCATCGCGTCGTCGAACGGTTCCTTGGCGCACCGCTCCAAGTACCGGCTCAACACCTGGGTTGAGCGGTGGGGAACTCGAGCGTTCCCGTTCCGCATCTGGGGTGACCCGTCGACCATGTACGCAGCGCTCCATTGGTCGATCCGTTTCGCACCGACTGCTTTCGGTGTTCGATGCGGTGGGATAGGATGACCCCGCGATGCATCGTGATCGGTTCTTGATGGTCTTGGGGCTGTGCGCGACGGCGATGGCGGTTGCGCTCGTGGGCGCGAGCCCGGCGAAATTGAGGTTTGATGAAGAAGTCGACAAGAAACATATTGATCGCGGTCGTTGCGCTCTTGGGGGCCCTAGTCGTTGGCGTGGCGCTCGTGCCGATTCTTTTCCGAGATCGGATCGTCGAGCTATTGCGAAGCGAGCTGGACGATCGCATCGACGCCACGGTGAGTTTCTCCGATGTCGATGTCTCGTTGCTATCGACGTTTCCGACGCTCACGGCGGAGGCCTCCGAGCTGACGATCACCGGGAAAGGCGACTTCGCGGAGGTCAAGCTCTTCACGGCCAAGTCGATCGGCGCGGGCATTGACCTGGTTGGGCTCGTTCTGAGGAGTGAGATCACAATCGAGTCGATCGAGGTGAACGCGCCCGAGGTGCACCTGGTCGTCCGCGCCGATGGGAGCGCGAACTACGACATCGTCCCAGAGCCAGCCGAGGGCTCGGAGGCGCCCGAAGAGGCCATCGCCTTCGAAATCAAGCGACTCCGCATTGACGATGGTTCGCTGACCTATGTCACCCCAAGCGTACACATCGTCGTCGCAGGGCTCGAACACGACGGCCGCGCCAAGATCTCCGGCGCGGTTCAGGAGCTTTCGGCGAAGACCACCGTCGATGCACTGACGGCTCGAGTCGGTGGCATCGCGTACTTGAAGAAGGCGAAGACGAGTGTCGACGTGAACGCCACCGTCGACACCGAGAAAGAGCTTCTGACGCTTCATGCGCTCGATGTCGCCGTGCATCAGCTTGCCCTCACAGGGACTGGAGAGATTGGCTGGTCGGGCGCAGGAACCGCGCTCGACTTGAAGCTGGCTTCGAGAGAGGGACTTCCCGTCAAGGCGCTCATTTCCGCGATCCCCAACGCCTACGCCGCGGACTTCGAGGGGCTGAAGGCAAGTGGCACGTTCTCCCTCGCGGCGACGATTCAGGGAGAGCTGGGGCCGGACGATGATGATGTCCCCTCTTTCTCTGCAACCGCAAACGTTCAGAATGGAGCGTTCAAGTATCCAGACCTCCCGCTAGGCGTAACCAACCTGGTGCTCGATGCGAAGGTGAAGCACCCCGGAG
>Ga0316189_10003256_pt1 | contig 15784 bp, 12 predicted proteins | sample LowCovwburrow_MG_FD_204930 | JGI IMG/M metagenome (GOLD analysis project Ga0316189, IMG submission 204930) | Coastal sediment microbial communities from Maine, United States - Lowes Cove worm burrow | ecosystem: Environmental > Aquatic > Marine > Coastal > Sediment | place: USA: Maine... | reverse complement strand
TTGCTGGCAGTTAACGGTATAATGCCGCGCTGTTTGTTCAGCTCAGGGCTTAGAATTGTCTATTACACATAGGTCCAGAGCTGTTTTTATATACCCAGGTCTGAGCTAGTGCTTGCTTGGTAACTCTAGACAAGCAGTTACAACACTTTTTTAACGAGTTTTGAAGAAATTTTAACAAAATGCCTATTTATCAATATAAATGCACCGATTGCGGACATGGCTTAGAGGTTTTGCAGAAGATGAGCGACCCTAAGTTAGTGGATTGCCCAGAGTGCAACTCGCCGACGCTAAAGAAACAGTTAACCGCAGCCGCTTTTAAGCTAAAAGGCACTGGCTGGTATGAGACCGACTCTAAAAACTTAGGTAAAAAGCCAGCGGCGACGAAAAGCGAGTCGAAACCGAACGCTTCAGTTGAATAGGGTTTCTCTATGATTCGCTTAAGACGCTATTTCGTTGCCGGCTTATTGGTCTGGCTACCAATTGTCGCGACCTATATAGTGTTGTCGTTTTCAATTCGTTTGATCGATCGCAGTTTGTTATTGCTGCCGCCAGCGATTCGCCCTGAGAATTTAATCGGTTTTAAAATTCCGGGTTTAGGCGTGATCTTAACCTTGATATTAGTCTTGGTAACTGGCTTGGTTGTGGCTAATTTTTTCGGTCGCCGAATTGTTTATGCATGGGAATCCTTATTGTCGCGGATTCCATTAGTTCGTACCGTTTACGGTGCCGTTAAGCAAATTACCGCTAGCCTATTTTCGGATGCCAGCCAGTCATTTCGTGAAATGGTGTTGGTTGAATATCCGCGTAAGGGAATCTGGGTATTGGCATTTGTTACCGGTGATACACCGAAAAAATTCCAACAAGTTGCTGGTCAAGATTTAATAAATATTTATGTGCCTACCACGCCAAACCCGACTTCCGGTGTTTACATCATGGTGCCTAGGGTGGATGTAAAGCGGCTAGATGTGCCAGTCGAAGTTGGCTTAAAAATGATTTTGTCGGCCGGCGTGATTAATCCTTTAGACGACCCAGAAGAAGCCAAGAAATTGGCCGCTGAGATTAAACGAAAAGAACAAGCCCAGGCTAAGGCTAAGGCAAAGTTAGAAAAAAAATAATTAGTCATTCAAAAAAACGCATTAAGAGAAAAAAATGAAAGCATTACGTAGTCATAACTGTGGCGAAATTAACCAAAGCCTAATTGGTCAAGTCATTACTGTTGCGGGTTGGGCGCAGCGTCGTCGAGACCACGGTGGCGTAATTTTTATTGACCTACGTGATGCGTCAGCATTGCTGCAAGTAGTAGTGGACCCTGATGCGGTTGATGCTTTTGCGATTGCTGACACGGTTCGAAATGAGCATGTATTACAAGTAACCGCCAAAGTTCGTGCTCGCCCAGAGGGCACAACCAACGCCGATCTACCCACCGGCATGGTTGAAGTTTATGCAACTGAAATTCAAGTTTTGAATCGCTCAGAGCCAATTCCGTTTCAGTTGGATGATGATGATATGAGCGAAGCTGTTCGCCTGAAGTATCGTTATCTAGATTTGCGTCGTGATAAGATGCAAAAGATTTTTCGCTTGCGCAGCGGTGTCACAAAGTACTTTCGTGACTTCTTAGAGGCTGAAAATTTTTGTGATATTGAAACACCAATTTTAACTAAGTCAACACCAGAAGGCGCGCGTGACTACCTAGTACCAAGCCGAGTTCATGCTGGCGACTTCTTCGCCTTACCTCAGTCTCCCCAGTTGTTTAAGCAATTGTTGATGGTGGCGGGTTTTGAGCGTTACTACCAAATTGCTCGTTGTTTCAGAGATGAAGACTTACGCGCTGATCGTCAGCCTGAATTTACTCAGCTAGACATTGAAACGTCGTTTATGAATGAAGAAGAAATCATGAACATGATGGAGCACATGATTCGTGGTTTATTCAAAGCGAAGTTAGATGTTGATTTGCCGGCTGAATTTCCTCGTATGACGTATGCTGACGCTATTGAGGAGTACGGCATCGATCGTCCCGACTTACGTATCCCGCTGAAGTTGGTGTCAGTAACTGATCTGATGAAAGAAGTCGACTTTAAGGTTTTCTCAAATCCAGCTAACTCCGAGGATGGTCGTGTTGCCGCGATGCGAATCCCTGGCGGTGCGGCTAAGATGAGCCGTAAACAAATTGATTTATATGGCGAGTTCGTTGCTAATTATGGTGCGCGGGGCTTGGCTTATATTAAGGTTAATGACCTTTCGACCGGCAATGACGGACTACAATCGCCAATCGTTAAAAACTTGCCAGCTGACGTGCTTGCTAAGGTTATGCAGCGTATTGGCGCAGAAGACGGCGACGTAGTATTTTTTGGTGCTGATCGAGCAACCGTTGTTAATGATTCATTAGCGGCTCTGCGGGTCAAGATTGGTAACGATTTAGAGTTGATCGAAACTAAATGGTCACCAATGTGGGTTGTAGATTTTCCGATGTTTGAACGAGATGAAGATAACGGTCGTTGGACCTCCTTGCATCACCCTTTTACGGCGCCTAAGGAAGATCAAATTGGTGAGCTAGAAAGCCAGCCTGGGAATGTATTGTCGCGCGCCTACGATATGGTACTCAATGGTACAGAGCTGGGTGGCGGTTCAATTCGTATTCATCAATCGGAGGTTCAAAAGCAGGCGTTTACAGCCCTAGGTATTGACGATGATGAAGCCGAAGAAAAATTTGGCTTTTTGCTTGAGGCATTGCGTTATGGTGCTCCTCCGCATGGCGGCATAGCATTTGGAATTGATCGTATTGTCGCGATGATGTCTGAGGTTGACTCTATTCGCGACGTGATTGCGTTTCCGAAAACTCAGAGAGCGTCATGCTTGTTAACTGCTGCGCCGAGTAGCGTTGATAAAAACCAGCTGCGTGATTTGCATATTCGTTTAAGCCCGGCAGCTCAGGCGGCTAAACAAGCGTCCGAAGAGCAAGGCGAATAGCCGATTGATTGGCTTGCCTATGCGACCTTTGCTAATGCAAGACGCTGTTCGAGTCCTGATATGGCTAGAAGGCTAATGCAAGTAAATCAAGATGCTCTTGGAGGCAATGGCAAAGCTCTTAGAGATAACGACGCATCAATTCAAACAGGTGTGTCGTTACAGCCCTACAACACCCTCGCGGTGCCTGCCACGGCGGCTTATTTAACGAGGTGTACGTCGTTAGATCAATTGCTGAGTTGCCTTGATTTCGCCACAGAAAATGATCTACAAACGCTTATTTTAGGCGAAGGTAGTAATACTGTATTCTCGAAAGATTTCAATGGCTTAGTGGTTCTTAACCGCCTAACCGGTATCGAATTGGTCAGCCAAGATTCTGACAGTTTTCTGGTAAAAGTGGCGGCCGGTGAAAATTGGCATGAGTTTGTGCGTTACTCATTAGAGCAAGGTTGGTTTGGTTTGCAAAACTTGGCGCTAATTCCTGGTTTAGTGGGTGCGGCACCAATTCAAAATATCGGTGCTTATGGCGTTGAAGTAAAAGACACGATTGACGCTGTCGAGGTTGTTGATATCGCATCGAAAAAAATTAAAACGATGAGTGCTTCAGACTGTCAGTTTGCCTACCGAGACAGTGTTTTTAAGCACCATCTTGCCGATCAGTGTGTCATTATTTCGGTTACTTTTCGGCTTTCTAAATCGGCCAAGCCAAACCTATCTTACCCCGCATTGGCCGAGTGTTTTCATGGCGAGCCTAGCCCAATTGACGTCTTCAGCGCTGTCTGCCAGATACGAGCGTCTAAGTTACCCATGCCTGACGATATTCCAAATGTCGGTAGCTTCTTTAAAAACCCTGTTGTTGATCGAGAGCAATGTGCCCGATTAAAATCTGACTTTCCGGCGCTGGTGGCGTATGAACTTGAAACGGGTGGTGCGAAACTCGCTGCCGGATGGTTGATTGAGCAACTAGGCTGGAAAGAAAAGTCAGTAGACGCAGTCTATATTCATCGCGATCAAGCGCTGGTAATTGTTAATCCAAATTTGAAGCATGGTAATTCGGTACTTAGATTAGCATCGGCAATCCAGGCCGATGTTCAGACCACTTTTGGCATCGCTTTAGAGATCGAGCCTAGGATTTACTAGCCCATAATCAGCACGTTTGATACCCTTCAAGGTCTATCAATCATAGTCAGAGAAGGCAGTCCTCTAGTAGCAAATAACATCATAGCTTGCTAAGTCATTTATTCGTCTAAACCAGCTTGGTATTTCTATACAACTTAGTCGAATAAAAGCATCAATTCTCTTTTACTACGTCGATGCCTTAAAATATTGATTTCAATAGTGGTTTTTTCAGGGCATTCACTTGATTTTTGAGCCGTTGCATTAATATTCGGTAATGCTGAATCTTGTTGTGGTACGGTCAGTACTAAGGTTAGGGCTATTTCACAAAATCAAGCTAACCGAGTAATGACATTAGATAACACCAAATTACAGTTTTGCGGCGCACGTTCAGTGCCCAAGAGTGGTTTATCATTCGTACTTGTTTTTGCTTTATTGTTGTATCCCACGACGACCTTGTGGGCTAAAGACAAAACTGAAAAAAATCGCTGGGCTGTCAATTCAAATACGCGATTGGAGCAAAAGGAACTCATTGAGACTCAAGCAGAAGCCACGCCCAACTCTAAAACCGAACAGGCCTCTCTCGTACCATCCAGTTCTGAGAAAACCAGTCAAAACCCGAATAAACTTGAAGAATCAGGCGAATTTGATTACCTCGACGCCGCGAAGCACAATGAGCCTGATGATGCCTTAGCCAATTACGACCTTAGCAAAGGTGCACCACCACTTGATATCCCTTCAGTCGCTGTCACTCCTATAGTGACGTTGAGCCCAGAGTTGCGAGATAGTCTCGAGCGGCAGTTCCAAGAGATACAAACGTTGAAGGAAACCGAAAATGCCTTTAGTGAGCAACTGGGTGAGTCTTACCTCGCTTATGGGCGCTCTTTAACGAAGGCGGGGAGAGCCGTCGAAGCTCGCTCGATGCTGGTCAACGCACTGCATATAGCGAAAATCAATAATGGCGTCACGAGTATCGAGCAGCGGCCAATATTACGAGAGTTGTTTGAGATGAACTTAGCCTTAGGCAACACTGAGGAGATGACCGATCACGTAAGTCAAATCGTTTGGTTAGAAAAAAAGAACCCAGATGAGCAAGATACTTATTCATTCGATATCGTTGTGCGTTTAGGCAATCATTACCTAGATCTATATCTAAATAATCGAGCGATTAGCGAACTGAGTCTCAGCTATCTTAATCACGCGACTAGATATCTTGGGTATGTGGTTAATCGATACGGCGATCAGCCCTTGAGTGAAATTTTGCTGCCTTATGGCGAATTAGCATTAGCTCACTACGAACAAAGTCGTATTCAAAATGAAGTTGATCGGTCCTATTTTCAAGATACTCGTAAACGTAGCTATAATGATTTGAACAAGCTGAAAGTGAGACATTCAAAAGTTAACTCGTTCTCTCGCAGCGAAGGCTTTTTGAAAGATTATCTACGCAAGGCGAAAGGCGAACGTGACTTGGTTCACACCATCCAAGCATTACTGGGTCTTGGTGACCTTAGCCTGCTAACAGGGCGGTCCACTGCTGCTAATAAATACTATGACCTTGCCTGGACCGGTGCTCAGAGCCTGCCTCTGACCCACCCTATCGTCGAGAGTTTTAATAGCCCCGTCAAGTTACCGTCATTCAATTTTTCGGTGCTGCGCAGGCCATCAATACCGGACAGAGAAACTGAACTCGTTGCCTTAAGCATAAATATTGATGATGACGGACGAGTGCGAAACGTGGCGAGTAAGGCCTTGGTCGATACAGATACCTTGACTACTACCAGGGCACGGCGGTTAGTCAAACGCTATAAGTTTAGACCCATTATTGAAAATGGTAAGCTGGTGGCATCGAAAGACTACCGCTATGAAGTGCGAGTAGTCTCTCGTAAGGCAAAAAACGTCGCGTCGAAAGACTCACCTGAACACTAATTTGGAGATCACCCTTGCTAGGTATTATCAAACGCCATTTCGACTTTGCACGCTTAAATTATTGTTGGTCTGCTGTTTTGCCAGTGCCGATTAGACGTATGGGTTTGGCAGTCGCGATAGCGTCAATGATGTCAGCGTGTATTAGTCCTCCTTCAATCCCAGGTGGTATCCCAGGCATACCTGGAATTCCCGGGATACCCGGCATTCCAGGTATTCCCGGTTCTCCTGGCACCCCTGGCACCCCGTCACCTCCTTCTGCGCCGTCGTTACCAGGCAAGCCTTCATCTGGTAGTGCTGGTGAAAGTGGCGAGAAAACTAAAGATGGTAAGCCCGGCGAAGGTCAAGAAGGTAGTGACAGTGAAGCAGGTGACGGGCAAACAGGTGATCAAGATGTTGCCGATGATTGGGAGCAAGAAGGTGACCAAGAGTCGACTGATGAAGATGTAAGTTTCGAAGAACCAACAGAAGAGGCAGAGGACGGTTTCGAGGAGCCATCGTTCGAAGATAAAGGGGGGCTTTCTGAAAAAGAGCTGGCTGATTTAGAGAAAGAATTAGAGGAAACGCTGGGTGATTTCGATGAAGAAATCGAACGTGAACAGGGCTATGCAGAGGGGCGCGCCAACGAAGACGGTGCTGATAGTTCTGATGACCCTTTTGCTGGCGAGGGTGCTTTTGATAACTATAATGAAGAGGCCGATGGAGTCGCCAAGGGTAAGCGGCAGCCGTCAGTGGGCGGTCAGCAGGATGGCGGTAGTGAATCGTCTGACAGTTCTAGTTCGCAAGGGGCTGCTGGTCAGTCTAGTTCTCAAACTAGTAAGCGTGAAGGAGAGGGCGACGAACAACAGGCCGAACCTGGTGACCAGAAAGAGAAGCGCCCAGACGTGGCTGACTTGAGAAAGAACGATGACATTGTCGCTAGACAAATTAGAGAGGCGGCGGAAAATGAAACTGACCCTGAGCTAAAGAAAAAGCTCTGGGATGAGTATTATAGCTATAAGGGCCAATAGGGTGCTTTGTGAGAATAGAGCGAGACTTGAACATGGTGTATTTTTATGAAAACAGCATTTATGAGTAAATTGCCGACTAAATTGACGACTACGAGAAAACTGCGAACTGGAAAAATGCTTAAACGCCTCATTCCGCTGATGCTTGTTGCTTGTTTAACAGCGTGTACAACCTACGAATACCATGAGACTAAACAGGTACCAATTGAGCGTATTGACGAAGCCCAGGAGCGTTTAGTACAAGAGCAACATATACTCGATGTTGGCGTCGTTTTATTTGACCCAGGCTTCGTCGATTTGAATTCTAGCGATGCCGCCTACTCAAGTGTTCGCCAAAGTGAGGCTGTTTGGTATACCAATCAATTAAAGCAGACGCTCGACGCAAGTAATGCCTGGGGCTTAGTGCGGGCGCTGCCGCGCGATAATATCGGCTTGGATGTTTATGTTAATGGCACGTTGCTTGAATCGAATGGTGAAGTAATTCGGCTGCAAGTATCCGTCACAGACAGCACTGGCCGAGTGTGGCTTAGCAAGGAATATGACCAACGTGCAAGCGCCTATGCCTACAATCCCGAAGTTAATTTGACAGATGATCCGTTTCAGGCAACCTTCAATGAAATTGCTAACGATATGCTGAGATTCCAGCGCGAGTTATCTGATCAGCAGTTGCTGAATATTCGTAGCGTATCAAAAGTTCTATTCGCGCGTGATTTTGTTCCACACGCTTTCAGCAGTTTTGTGCAGACAGACGAGTCAGGACAACTCAGCTTGAATCGTATTCCCGCCGATAATGACCCAATGATGCTGCGAGTCGAACGCATTCGCTCGCGCAATGATTTATTCCTAGACGTAGTGCAAGATTATTATCGAACCTTTAATAACAAGATGGATGGTCCGTATCAAGAATGGCGCAAGTTAAGTTACAAAGAGGTGCTCTACGCGAGGCAGCTCAAAGAGCAGGGACGTAAAGAGAAGATAGCTGGTCTAGTGGTAATGGCGGGTGGCTTAGCCGCTGCCGCCTCAGGCAAGAGTCGAACGACTCGTGGGGCAGGGCATGTAGGCATTATTGCCGGAGCCGGTATTTTCGTTAATAGTTTTTTGAAAACTGAAGAGGCCTTAGAGCACAGTTCCACACTACGAGAGCTGGGTGCATCTTTAGAGTCTGAACTTGAACCAAGTATCGTCGATTTACAGGATCGAAGCGTGACCTTATCCGGCACCGTTGATGATCAATACCAAGAGTGGCGCCGGATACTCGGCGAGATGTTTCGTTTAGAGGAAGGTGACATAAGCCAACAAGGCCCGCTAACGGTCTCGAATACTGAGCTTGATACTGTACAAGCTTCTGAGAAAGGAAAGTCTAAGGAGGCGCCAATACAAGACAGTCCATCGAATCAACCCCCTGAGAAAGATTTTAGTAACTAATGGCAGATCAAAATGAACTCTCAGACGATATAAAGAGTGCTAAGCAAAAGGGTCCAAATGAGATAAGCGCGTTAGCGTTCGAGGCCCCAGGAAGTAGCGCTCAGCTTAAGCCACGGCCGAGCAATATCAATGTCGGTCGGCGCGAATTACTTACTCGTGAAGATGCACCGTGGTGGCATTCTCAGTTTAATTTGATGCTATGCATTTTCGGGCTGTTAGTAATCGCAGCAGGCTTGTTCATTTTATTAAGCCCTGCACCTACGTTGAGTAATCAGAACAACACTCTGGTCTCAGCTGATCGACAAAGCAGTCAGGGTTCAAGCGCTGTAAACTCAGACAAATCTCTAGCACCTTGGGATGAAAGCCGTAATAAGCAAGCTCGTACCGACTCGCAAGATATTCTTGCGCAATTATTAATTTCAAAAAAAGAACTTGAAGCAAAGAACGTTAGCGACTGGGGTGCCGAAGGATACGACTCGGCTCTAGAACAAGCCGCCAAGGGTGATGAGTTTTATAAAGTTAAGGATTTTCAAAACGCGATTAATAGTTATCAGGCTGCTTTAGATGAAATGCTGGCGTTGGATGAACTCATTCCTCGGGTGTTAAATGACTTAGTAGGTCAGGGTAATGCTGCTATTGACCAAGGTAAGACTGATCTTGCAAGGCAAAAATTTCAATCGGCGATTGCCTTAGAGCGAAATAATATTCCCGCACTACTCGGTATTGATCGTGCCGCTACCTTAGATCAAGTGTTGGGAATCATGCGTCAAGCGGCTATCGATGAACAACAATTTCAGCGCTCCGATGATATCGAATTTCTTGTTCTTGCGGGGCAAAAATATCAACAAGCACTCAGCCTCGATCCGCGTACTGAGCAAGCCAAAACAGGCGCACAAAGAGTCGCTGATTTAACCACTGATAAGCAATTTAGAGATGCTATGTCGAACGGTTTCTCGGCTCTTTTCAAGCAACAGTTTGCCACGGCAAAACTACATTTCTCGAAGGCTCTTAAAATTAAACCCAGTGATGAAACAGCGAGTGCCGCTTATCGTCAATCCCTGGCATCGGATAAACGTTCTTCACTTACATCGATGATTACCAGAGCCAAAGAATTGGAACGTAGCGAAGAATGGGCGAGTGCATTAAGCACCTATCAAGCCCTACGACAGCGCGACCCAAATCAAGTGTCTGCAAAGTTAGGTGAAATTCGTGCACGGGCACGCAAGCAATTAGATCAATCCATCGAGGCTGTACTTGCTGACAAACTTGCATTGTCTCGGAGTGCACCGCGAGAAAAAGCCGATGCGGTATTGGCTGATGCTCGACGTATTAAGAACAAGGGGCCAGTTTTGATCGCTCAAATCGCCGAGATAGAGACCTCTTTGAAACAGCTCGACAGCACGATTAAAGTTAGTATCGCCTCAGATAGTTTAACCGAGATTTGGTTGACTAAGGAGGGTTCGAAGAAAGTAAACCTAGGTAAATTTTCGAGTAAAAAGCTAATGCTAAAGCCTGGCCGCTACATCATTAGCGGAGTCAGGCTTGGCTTTAAAGATGTGCGCCGAAACATTGAATTAAACCTTACTGGCGATGATATTCAACGTTACTCTATCAAATGTATAACACCCGTAAACGGCTCGTCTGTGGTGACTAATTAAGCAGTATGAACAAAATAGAGAAATTAGATAATACTCGAATTGAAGCGCGTGAATTTACTGCTCCAAGTGGCAAGATTGAAGTTCAAAAGTTCACTCTAAGCCCACTTCATTTTCTGCTCTTTGGCTTGCTAGTGCTGTGCTTATTGTTTATTGCCTTTATCTCATTTTCGAAGAGTATTGAGGTGAGTGCGATTACGCGCGATTTGAATTCACCGAGCCGTTATCTAGCTCAAGCGGCTGACATCAGCATTGACACGAGTTTGAAGTTGCCCTTGGGTAATCGTGTTTTACTACTGCCCGGTTCGCACACGGTGACGATTCAAGCAGACGGATTTGTTAGCCTTGAAAAAAAGCTCGATGTGGCATCTGATCGTCACCAACAATTTGAAATCGAGTTGTTTCGATTGCCAGGTAAACTAGAAATTTACCTGGCTGAGCCGAGCCTCGCCGAGGTGTTTATAGACGGCGAATTAGCAAATCAGATCGGCACTTCGCCTACCGTTATCGACACTTCACCTATCGTTATCGACAATATTCCCGCTGGTAAGCATCAAATAACAGTTGACGCACCCTTATATCGTTCCGCTTCGAAAAATATGTTAGTGCGAGGTAAGGGTGAAACGCAACGTCTCGATTTTGATCTACAAGCCGCTTGGGCTGAATATTCTCTAAGCTCCGAGCCAGAGGGCGCTATGATCTTAGTTGATGGTGTTGAGCTTGGTACTACGCCGTTAGTGGCAAAAATAGAGGAAGGTAGTCATGAATTATTACTCAAAGCCGAAAAATATAAATTGTTTAAACAAGAAATTGGTGTCATCGCTGGCGAAGATTTGGTCATTCCCCAAATTCAATTAATTCCTGCTGATGGCATCGTGAGTATTGCCTCGATACCAACAGGGGCGGCGGTGATTATCAATAATGAGTATCGTGGAATTACGCCATTAAAATTAGCCGTCGCGCCCGATGCAGAGCAAAAGGTGCAGGTGTATAAGGCGGGGTTTCTATTATCGGAGTCGCGTGAATCGGTCGCTCCCGAAGAGCAGTTGGTGAAAGAGGTTGCATTGGAAGCCGACATCATTGAGGTTAAAGTGAGCGTGTCACCAAATAGTGCTACTGTTTATGTCGATGGTCAGCGTCGTGGTCAAGGCAGTCAAACATTGCGCCTTAATACTCTGCCACACAGTATTAGCGTGCGTAAGGCCGGTTATGTCACACAAACAAATAACATTATTCCAACTCGCCAAAACAAGCAGATTATCAGCGTTAGGCTGTTAACCGAAGAACAACATTATTGGGCTCAAGTGCCGTCGACTTATACAACTGGCGATGGGCACCAAATGAAATTGTTTAGACAGTTAGGTGAGGTGAGTATGGGCTCGTCTCGTCGAGAAGATGGTCGTCGAGCTAATGAGGCAGTATACAAAGCGACCCTGAGCAAACCGTTTTATGTCGCTTTACATGAAACCACTAATAAACAGTTTCGTGAGTTCAAGTCGATTCATAATTCGGGGAACTATAAAAAGAAGAGTTTAGATGCTCTAAAGTCGCCTGTAGCTAACGTCAGCTGGCAACAGGCGGCACGCTACTGCAATTGGTTGAGTGGCAAAGAGGGTCTTGATCCGTTTTATCAAACTACTAAGGGATATGTATCTGGTAATAATATCGATGCCAACGGCTACCGCTTGTTAACCGAGGTTGAATGGGCATGGCTAGCACGTAATACCGACGATGGCGTAATAACGTATCCTTGGGGCAATAGTAAAACACCTCCTAGTAATCAACGAGTAGATAATTTTGCAGATCAAAAAGCCGCTGATATATTGGCATTTACGCTCGAAGGTTATGATGATGGTTATAAAGGTCCATCACCGGTAGGCCGCTTTCCAGCAAACCATCGAGGTTTGTTTGATATCGGTGGCAATGTCTCGGAGTGGGTTAATGATTGGTATAGTTCAAAAGGCAGTAGTGAGTTAAGTGCCACGGCTCTGGTTGATCCTGTTGGGCCTGATATAGGAGAGTTTCATGTGGTGCGTGGCGGCAGTTGGGCGAAGGGGTATTTACCTCAATTACGTTTAGCCTATCGAGAATTTGCCGCCAAGGGTAAGCATGATATTGGTTTTCGCGTGGCGCGTTATGCTGGCCCAAATAAAAAGAAGTAGTATGCTAATGACACGAAACCTGATATTGCCACTTATTTTTTTCTGCTGTTTGAGTGTTGCTCAAAGCCAAGACGTTGCGACTGATGACTCGTCGGGTGATAAAACAAGCGGTGAGCAATCGCAACAAGAAACTCAAGCTTCTGATCAAGCAGTAGACGAAGATGATGATGCTGAGAACCCAGCGCAGAAGCAGCAACAATCAGAGGAAGAAAAGCCGCAAAAGAAAAAGCCAGAGGTTGTTAAGCCAAAGCCTCCAAAAGACGTGTTTAGGCCTTCAGAAGAAATTTCTGAGGATTTACCAGTACCGTTCCCGGTAGATATTTAGTTATCGCTGAGATCCGCAACTAGAATTCAAAACATCAAGATATCGTTAAAATATGAAGTTTCAAAAATCTGAATTTTTTTATCAAATTGTCGCCTTAGTATTGTCTTTCATATTGGTGCACACGATTTATGTTGGTTTGGTTCGGCCGAACGCCGAGGTAGTGCTAGAGCGAGAGCGACAGTCAATTGCCACGCAAGAGGCTACTGGTGAAATTGCCACCATCGAACGCTCAGCGTGGGTTGTGTTGAAAGATTATGAGCAGGAGTCGTGCTTTATTTTAATGCTCTGGGTAATGGCAATTATGGGACTCAAAGCCCAAGGCGTTATCGCCCAGAGGCGCTTATTGACCCAGCCCTTGGTAAATGTAGAGGAAGGGCAGCGAGTCTTACCTGAAGATGCGCGTAAACTAGCCCGTCCACTCGAAGCACTACCAGAGCCAGAGAGGGCCTTTTTATTACCCAAAGCCTTGCGTGGAGCCTTGAACCGATATGGATCTACCGCCTCGGTGGCAGATGCGTCAACGGTGGTACGTGATCTATGTGATACCGAAGCTGATCGCATGGATTCTGAATTGGCAATGGTCCGTTACATTACTTGGGCGATCCCATCAATTGGCTTCATTGGCACGGTGCGTGGTATTGGTGACGCGCTTGGTAATGCACATGAAGCTGTGGCAGGTAATATTTCAGCGGTTACCGCCAGTTTGGGAGTGGCCTTTAACTCGACGTTCATAGCATTACTAATCAGTATTGTGATCATGTTCTTAATGCACCAAATTACCTTAATGCAAGAACGCATGGTGTCCGAAGCACAAGACTATTGCGATGAAAATCTAATCCGTCATTTGCAGAGCTAATAGAGTAATTATTATGGTCGACGCGCTTCATATAAATGATAACAATTTGGTTCTTGATTCGGCTGGGCAACGCACAGTCAGTCAAGGGTATGCATGGCTTAAGGACGATCAGGTGTTGTTCGACCTAGATGAAAATGACTCGCCGGTCAGCCATTGTCGGTTGGCCCCTCAGCAAATTAACAATCGCTATTGGCAGCAATGTGAGCAAAGTGCAATACCAACTAACGGTGCTGGCATGCGCCATGCCGCTGATTTGGTCTGGCAACATTTGAACCAGTTACGAGAGCAGAAAAATCTAACTGAATTGATATTGGTGGTTCCATCACACTACCAAGAATCAAATTTACAACTGCTGTTAGGAATTGCTAAAGCTAGCCAGTTGCAGATCAAAGGTCTGGTTAATAAGGCTGTCGTCGCGCTACGAGATAGGGTACATGCGAATGGGGAATACTGGCATTTCGATGTGCAATTGCATCAAACTGTATGCTCACGAATAGATGTTGCCAATGGATTAGTGAGTCTAGGTGAGGTTGAAGTTCTAAGTGATGTTGGCATTCATTTGATGCAAGAAGCCTTACTTCGGGGGCTGCAAAATAATTTCATCCAAAACGATCGCTTTGACCCATTACACGATGCCGCTACTGAGCAGCAATTGTTTGATCAATTACCAAATATAGCCATGCAGTTGGCCGATAGCGGCAAGGCCAGTGTTGGCCTGCAACACCAAAAGCGTAAACACAACACCACGCTTGATAGCAAAGAGTGGCAGGCTTTATTGACCCCCTTCGCTGATCGACTGCTTAATCTCAGTGGTTCAGCAACGGCTAGCCATATTGATTTTAATGCTGCCTTTGGTACCGCGGGTCTAGACATATTGACAAAAGCCGGATTTATCCAAATATACGAGCAAGCAAACGTGCCACTTAGCGAACTGGAGCACGCCGAAAATTCAGCCAGCGTTGTCTATAGAACTGACTTGCCGCTTAGCGCTAACAAGAAAAATAACGCTGATATTGGTGGCGGCATAGCCATTAATACGCAACCTAATCAAAGTGTAGTCGGCGAGGTCGCAAAGCAAAAAGACCATCAGGCAAGTAGCCCCGTGCAACGTAAAAGTGAGACAGCTTTGCCCCAAGCAACTCATTTACTCTGTGGCGGCAAAGCCATGCCGATTATGTATGCTCGACTAACTACTGACAATGGTGTGCTCGGCCTGCAGCAAAGCTCATCGGGCAACATACAAGAATTACTAAGCTCAGGTCGCGTATTTATTTTGAACGACGAGGGGCGAACTCAATTAAGTGTTAATGACCGCATTGGCTCGAACCTGGCCGATGGCGTGCTTACCGTGATACAGGTTCTCTAGGTATGGATATTCGATAGACTAATATGGCCCGTAAAAAGATACGCAGCACGTCGACCTTTAGTTTGGCCTTTTTGGACATTATGTCCTGTGGTTTGGGTGCGGCGGTGCTGATCTTTTTGTTACTAAAGCATGTTGTCGACTCGCCAGTGCTAAATCAAGACCCGCAAGACTTATCTGAGATTAGCTTGCTTGAAGAGGAAATTTTGATTGGCGAGAAGGACCTAGTGCGTATTCGTAATACGATTAGTGATATCAGCGACGAATCGGTAACAGCCCAAGGCTTAGCTCGAAGAATTGAAGACGACATTAAAAAGCTCAAGAGCTTGCTTGAAGAAATTGAACCAGACTCGCCGACCGACATACCTGGGCTGAAGTCTAAGCTTGCTCGCTTGCAGCAACAAAAAGAAGCACTCGAGAGTACCGTGCCTGCGGGCAGTAAAGCCTATGAATTTACCGGCGATGGTGAACGCCAATACTTAACCGGTATTAAGTTGGGTGGTGAGAACGTCCTGATTTTAGTTGACTCGTCTTCAAGCATGTTAGACGAAACCATCGTCAATATATTGCGCCGTCGAAACATGAGTGACAACTTAAAGCTTCAATCGCCAAAATGGCAACGCACAACGTCGATAGCACAGTGGGTAATCGCCAATTTGCCATTGTCGAGTGATTTTCAAGTGCTTAGTTTTAACGAAAATGCGTCACCGGTTTTCGGTAAGGAGATGAACCAATGGTATGAAGTTGGTGATCGCATTTCGGTGGCGTCGGCGGTCGAAGGCATCGGTAAAGTTGTTCCCGAGAAGGGTACAAACTTTCACGCTGTATTTGAAGCGGCGATGAATATGACGCCGCTACCCGATAATATATTTTTAATCACCGATGGCTTGCCAACGCAGGGTGATGGAGCGCCGACGTCTGGAAGCATTACCGGTGTGCAACGGCTTCGAACTTTTCGTTCAGCGGTTAAAAAATTAGTCCGAGGGAT
>Ga0316189_10003254_pt1 | contig 15790 bp, 14 predicted proteins | sample LowCovwburrow_MG_FD_204930 | JGI IMG/M metagenome (GOLD analysis project Ga0316189, IMG submission 204930) | Coastal sediment microbial communities from Maine, United States - Lowes Cove worm burrow | ecosystem: Environmental > Aquatic > Marine > Coastal > Sediment | place: USA: Maine... | reverse complement strand
AGCCCCTAAACCCAAAAGAGGCTCAAAAAGATAAAAGTAAGTAGAAAAATAACAGGCTAAAATAAATATATATGACAATAAGTAGACCACATACTAACGTACTCTTTGTAGTATTACTATTAGGTACTGCAATGCTAACATTCACGTCGTGTAGTGACGACGACGAAATTATCTCCGTTCCTGAAGACGAAGCCGTTGATGATACTGATGAAGATACGGATGCCGAAGAAGAAACTGCTACAATAGATGATGCCGACTTTGAGGCAACCGATTGGACCACCGAAACGCACAGTAAAGATGCAGACCCAAATTTTGATGAGATTTTTGAAGATAGTACTGTAAAAAGATTGGATATCGTTATCACGGAAGACCGTTGGCAAAGTATGTTAGATGATATGACAACTCTTTATGGATCTTTTGGTGCGAATAGCGGAGGACAAGGAGGGCCCGGTGGAGGAGGACCTACTGGTGGACAAGGTGGTGATTCTTTTGCTGATGAAGACCCGATTTTCGTTCCGGCTGAGGTGTTTTATGAAGATAAAGAATGGTATCGGGTAGGTGTTCGTTTCAAGGGTAACTCAAGTTTGCAAAGTAGTTGGCAAGCCGGAATTTTAAAATTATCCTTCAAATTGGATTTTGATGAATTTGAAGATGATTATCCGCAAATTGACAACCAGCGCTTCTATGGTTTTAAAAAGTTAAGCCTAAAGAATAATTTTGATGATAGTTCAATGCTGCGTGAGAAAGTAGCAACTGACGTTTTTCGAAATGCTGGTTTGGCTGCCTCACATACCGCATTTTATACAGTATATGTGGACCATGGTGATGGTCCTCAGTACTTCGGTGTATATACGTTGGTAGAAGAAGTTGACGATACCGTTTTAGATGAACAATTTTCTGACGATGATGGTAATTTATACAAACCTGATGGCGATGCAGCGAGTTTTGCAGCTGGGACGTTTAACGAAGATGAGTATGTAAAGAAAACTAATGAAGACGAAGCTGATTTTTCAGATGTTGAAAGTTTATTAGAAATCTTGCATGATGAAGCAAGAACTATTGACGCAGCTACGTGGAGAACAAATTTGGAAGCTGTTTTGGACACCGATGTGTTCTTAAAATACTTAGCGGTAAATACGGTAATTCAAAACTGGGACACTTATGGTAGAATGACCCATAATTATTACCTATACAATAACCCGGACACGGGCAAACTAACATGGATTCCTTGGGATAATAATGAGTCCCTTCAAGAGGGGAAGAGGGGAGGTTCTCCAGCACTTGATTTTTCAGATGTAACGCCGACAGAATGGCCATTAATAGGATATCTATATCAAGACGAAGTATATAAGGCCCAATACGATACGTATGTGCAAGAGGTTGTTGACGATGCTTTTAACGCCAGTACCATGCAGTCATTGTACAATTCATATGCTTCATTGGTTGAACCTTATGCAACAATAGAGGAACCTGGCTATTCCTTTTTAAATAGTAGTTCAGATTTTCAAGTAGCTATTAGCGCATTGAACGCGCATGTTATGTTACGTGCCAGTACGGCAAATACGTACCTAAATAATTAACAATTAAAAATTTTAAGATTATTGGTTTGTAGTTTGATAAGAAGGGCTTCACAAGCAATTGCGAAGCCTTTCTTAGAAAATTAAAATCAAACACAAGTTTTTTCAAAAGAACACATCTAAAGATTAAATACTAAAAATATAGAACTATGAAAAAAAGATTTAAAAGTTTCAATATTATTCTACTACCAGTTCTTTTTGTGATGATAGGTTTTTTTGCCTGTAGTAGTGATAGTACTGATGATGTAGATATAGAGGAAGAAGGAACGGATGATAACGACCCAGTGGTTACAGAATTACACGCTGCATATACGGCATTCAATGAAGAATCGACAACGATTTATCTTGATGGTTCAAACGTAGTAATCGAAACTACGGGCTTACCGAATCATGAAACGGTGTATTGGGGAGAAGGCAATGACGGGTATATAGAGGAAGAAGATGTAAGGCTTACACCAACCGTAATAACTGACCGTAACCATTCATCAACCATAATGGTTGATGCTAATCCCGATTTAACGGGAAGTACGGTTGAAACAGAATTAGGTATCATTGGTATCGCTGTCAGTGGGTCATATATTTTTAATGATCAAGAAGGGAATGGTCCTTTAGATCAGGCGGCGGGTAGTTTGGACTGGACGGGTGCCCATATCGGACCTAGTGTGTATCACTATCATTTAGAACCAAAAGCATTTACTAATGATGATACTGAACTTGCTGGTATTCTTTTAGATGGTGTTTTTCTCTACGGCAGAAAATGTGATGCTACTGGCGATTATCCATTAGATTTAGATGCTTCAGGAGGGCATACCGCAACAACTCAATATACGTCTGGTGAAGAAGAGTATCACTACCATATCATTAATGAATTATACTCAACTACGGGGTCTTATATCGCTTTTGCAGGTCCTTTTCAAGGCTACTAAACAAGAAGTATGAAACCGTTCTATCTCATGTTCTTAATCGTGTTTTCATACACTGGCTTCAGTTGTAAAAAAACTCAGGTCGCTCAAAGCACTATTGATAAGGAGACTCTTATTGACCATGTTGAAGTTTCTAAAAAGGAATTGGTGCTCAATCAGCTAGAAGGTAAATGGTATTATAATGATACACCTTTTAATGGATATTCCTTAAAATTTCACAATAATGGAATTTTGGAGGAAAGACTTGGTTTTTACAAAGGTAAGAGAGAAGGAATCGCCAAAAGCTGGTCTAAAAGTGGAGTGCTGCGCGTTGAATCGCATTATAAGCAAAATCGCTTGACAGGAAGCTACAAGAGTTGGTGGGAAAACGGAGTGCTAGGGTCGGAAACAAATTACGTTAATGGAAAAATAAACGGAGTTGAAAAGAAGTGGTATGCTACAGGTCAACTTGCTAAAAAGCGACAATTGCTTAATGGGAGGGAAAACGGATTACAAAAAGCTTGGTTGAAAAATGGCAAATTGTATGTTAATTACGAAGCCAAAAACGGACGCATTTTCGGTATGAAAAGAGCTAACTCATGTTATCAATTAGAAGATGAAGTTGTTATTAGAAGTAAATAAAACAAGGTTAATTTTGATTATAATTTTTGCACTTGTTACGGCTTGTAAACAAGAAGTAAAAAAAGTGCAGACTAATGTGGACGAAACGAGTAGGGTAGAGTACTTGCCCCATTATAATGAGGCATCTTTCACACCTAATTGGTTAACACCCAATAGTGAAGAAGAGCAACAATTTCATAAAATTCCTGATTTTAAATTTATTAATCAACTGGGCGATACCATTACTCAAAAAACCTTTGACAACAAATTATATATAACGGATTTTTTCTTTACCAGTTGCCCCGGTATCTGCTTGAAAATGACCGGTAATATGTCAAAACTACAAGAAGAATATAAAGATGATCCTGATATTTTGCTATTGTCCCATTCTGTAACGCCATCTATAGATTCTGTTTCCGTACTTAAAACATATGCTGAAAAGAACTTCATTATTGACAATAAATGGCATTTGGTCACGGGCGATAAAATGGAAATATATGACCTCGGAAGAAAGCAATACTTTGTTGAGAATGATTTAGGAATTCCAAAAAATATCAATGATTTTTTACACACAGAGAATTTCCTGCTCATTGATAAAAACAAGCACATTCGGGGAATATACAATGGGTTAAATAGAGCTTCTATTGCTCAATTGATTATTGATGTCAAAACCCTAAAAAAGGAAGGATAATGAAACGACTACTTATTTACGGACTGGTCCTAACTACAGTTATACTCTTCTAAGTTTGTTGAGGCCAAAACAAAGAAAAGTATTGAAAAGCCAAAATAGCAATATAAATTCTAACGAAGTATAAGAAAATATAGAAGTGGGTTATACGTGACCTATTTACATTTTGCTTTACCTAAATCTGTAGGAGTACTATCGCCACCTAACATTACTTTCACGGGCGAGAAAGGGAAAAAGTATATATCGCATCATAACCATTATAGACATTTTTCAAGACAGTCTCCAATGCAATTATCACGTCTTTAGCATCTAATTGATTATTTTTAAGCTTTAAATTGGGCAAAGCCTAGTTAGTAACAATTTATAGGTTATTCAAAAAATTAGAGTATCATGGAAGAATAAATTCCCGCAAAAAATGAATATTGAAAATAAGGTGTTTTTCGTGAGCGGTGGAGCCTCTGGATTGGGGTTTGCTACGGCAAAAATGATAGTTGATAACAATGGTGTGGTTATTCTGGCCGATATCAATTCGGAAATAGGGCTCCAGTCAGAAAAGAAGTTAGGGCCAAAAGCATTATTTGTTACCACTGACGTTACTGATGAAGAAAGTTTAAGAAATGCGATTACCAACGGCGTTGCCAAATTCGGTACTATTCATGGTGTTATAAATTGTGCGGGAATAGCCCCTGCAGAAAGGGTTTTGGGAAGGGAAGGCGTACATAAATTGGCTACATTTTCAAAAGTGGTTCAAGTCAACCTCATTGGTAGTTTTAATGTATTGCGATTGGCTGCCGATATTATGCAAGGCAACGAACCAGGGGAAAATGGTGAAAGGGGAATAATTATTAATACGGCATCGGTTGCTGCATTTGATGGTCAGATCGGGCAAGCGGCGTATGCTGCTTCAAAAGGCGGTATTGTGGCGATGACCTTGCCGATAGCCCGAGAATTTTCTCGAATAGGAATTCGTGTGCTTGCCATTGCCCCGGGAATTTTTGAGACTCCGATGCTAGCCGGTATGCCCGAAGAAGTACGCCTATCATTAGGGCAGCAGGTGCCTTTTCCATCTCGATTGGGCAGGCCCGATGAATATGCTTCTCTTGCAAAACAAATGATAGAAAACCAAATGCTCAATGGCGAAGTCGTACGCCTTGATGGGGCAATTAGAATGACTGCAAAATAACGAACCCAAAATCAAATGGGATACCAATGGTAGATGAAGCTCCGTTTTTAAAAGTTCCGACCATCAAGATCGATATTAGGAAGTTATCGGGTAAAAAAGGCATTGTTTACTTAAAGTCTGCCATAGATATAGAAGCACATCCACAAAAAATTACGGAAAGGCTTATCCATTGGGCCGAACGTACCCCTAATACCATTTTTTTAGCACAAAGGGAAAACGAAGGCGATTGGATGACCTTGACCTATAAAGAGGCCTGGGAAAAAGTACAGCACGTCGGGCAGTATCTTTTAAATAGTGGTGCCTCCGCTGAAAGACCCATAGCCATTTTATCGGGTAATAGTTTGGAGCACGGAATTTTAGCCTTGGCCACCATGCATGTTGGTATCCCATATGCGCCGATCAGTCCTTCCTATTCCATGAAATCCACTGATTATGAGAAATTACGGCTTTGTATAGAGGTATTGACACCAGGGCTGCTCTTTGTTCAAGATGGCCATGCCTACAAAAACGTAATACGATCCGTTGCCTCAACAATTCCTATAATAACCGTAGAAAATCATTTGTCGAAATCCATACGCTTTGATGAAGTATTGCAAACTGAAATTACCGCAAAAGTGCAAAGGGCCAATGAGGGCATACACCCTGATACCATAGCAAAAATATTATTTACCTCGGGATCTACAGGCCTTCCTAAAGGGGTCATCAATACCCACAAGAATATCGTTACCAATTGGCAGCAGATAACCCAGACATTTCCCTTTTTTAAGCATGGCCAACTTCAACTAGTTGACTGGTTACCTTGGAGCCATACTTTTGGAGGTAATCATAACTTTGGATTGACCCTATTCAATGGTGGGTCTCTGTATATCGATGAAGGTAACCCCACCCCCAAGGGTTTACAGACTACGGTTAGAAATTTGAGAGATTTCGCCCCAACCGTTTATTTCAATGTGCCCAAAGGTTTTGAAGAACTTATTCCTATTTTGAAAAATGATGATGAGCTTCGTTCATTGTTCTTTTCCAGATTGAAGATGTTGTTTTACGCCGCTGCTAGCATGCCGCAACATATATGGGACGAGTTGGACAAATTGGCCGTAAAAACTATTGGTAAACGTGTGTTGATTTCTTCAGGTTACGGAATGACAGAGGCCAGCCCATCGGCGATGTTCAATACGCGCTATGGTAGTTTTTCAGGAATGTTAGGTGTTCCGGTACCAGGTCTTGAAATAAAATTGGTGCCCAATGGAGATAAATTAGAGGCGCGTTTTAAAGGAGATAATATGACGCCCGGCTACTGGAGAGATACAAAGACCACTCTAGCGGCATTTGATGAAGAGGGCTTTTACAAAACCAATGACGCCTTAAAGTTTGCAGATATAAGCGACCCTAATGAAGGAATGCTTTTTGACGGCCGGATAACCGAAGATTTTAAGCTTAATTCGGGTACATGGGTGAGTGTAGGTGTGCTGAGGTCTAAGTTGATTTCGTCAGGTAACGGACTCATTAAAGACGCTGTCATCACTGGTCAAGATAGGGCTTATTTAGGGGCACTTGTTTTCCCTGATTTAAAGTTTTGCGCAAAATTATGTGGCATAGATCAAAATTTCGATTTGAAAAAACTTATTACCTCTAAGCTAGTTTTAGACAAATTGCAAGATGTTTTGAATACGTTGAGTAGGCAAAGCACAGGTAGTTCTACAAAAATACAACGTGCGATGTTCGCAGATTTCGAACTATCGATTGAAAAAGGTGAGGGCACCGACAAGGGTTCTATAAATCAACGGGCTATATTATCCCACAGAAAAAGTGCTGTAGATAGGTTGTACAATAAACATCTTCAGTCGGGCGTATTAGAGGCGGAGGATTGAACATGGCCTAAACAGAAAATCCTTCGATTAATCACTAACTACTATCCGATTATGAAAGAAACAGGAAATTCGACTAAAGAAAAATTAAAAAAAGTCAGTACGGCGACTATCGCAACCTGTCTTTTTAAAAAAGGATTAAAACATCAATTTATTCAGGAGGTCAAACCATTGAAATTAGGAAAACCGACTATGGTCGGAGAGGCATATACGTTACGCTATATCCCCGCACGGGAAGATTTGAATCCTATTGAAGTCTTTAAAGACCCCAAGCATTTCCAACGGGTTGCAGTTGAAGAATGTCCTAAAGGAGCGGTCTTGGTTATCGATAGTAGAAAAGATGCCAGAGCTGCTTCGGCAGGTTCAATATTGGCAACCCGATTGATGGTCCGGGGTGTGGCCGGAATGGTAACCGATGGAGGTTTCCGCGATTCGGCAGAGATTGCAGCTTTGGATTTTGCGGCATACCACATTAGGCCTTCTGCACCTACCAATCTGACCTTACATCAGGCTATCTCGATTAACGAACCAATCGGTTGTGGAGATGTGGCTGTTTTTCCGGGGGATATTGTTGTAGGCGACGATGATGGAGTAATGGTCATTCCGTCGTCTATAGCCGATGAGGTAGCCGATGAATGTTTGCAGATGACCTTGTTCGAAGAATTCGTAATGGAGAATGTTCAGCATGGAAAAGAGATAATAGGGCTTTACCCCCTTACGGATGAGAAAATCAAGGCCGATTTTGAGGAGTGGAAACGGCTAAAAATGAATACTCGACTATAATAAAGGTGCTGCAGGTCATTAATCTATCCACAGCAACGGATAGCGAACGGGCATATTTCGAATTACTTCCGGGTTATCGAAATCGGCATCCAACGACTTCCATAAATTGAGGTATGAATCATTGTTAAGGGCAAGTCCTCCAAAAAGAAACGAAGTATGCCTTACAGGCCATTCATCCCAATACATGACATCCTTTTTATAGGGCCAACTTTTCTTATCCTTTGTAAAGGGATAGAGAAACTCAATTCCTTTGTCTATATTTTTACCATTAGAGGTTTTAAATTCGAAGAAATTATCTTTTGGGGTGGAAAGCACCTGACATAGCGTAGTCATGGCATCTAAAGTAAAAAGGGAGTATCCATACGGTTTTGTTCGCTTTATTTCTAAGGGGAAGCTTCCATTATCTGCCATTTGATCCGGGAGTAAAACAGTTTTGTACATATTCCGGCAATAATCAAGTACTTCTTGGTTTCCAACAAACGCTGCAAAAACGGATGCTTGCATAGCCCAACAAACGCTGTGGTTGTTACCATTGTCTCTTTCGGCTAGTCCATAGGGGTGAGTAAATATCCAATCTAAATAGGTGGCAAACCAATCTTTTAGTTTTGTACTATCGGTAGCGGAAATAAGGTCTGAATCTTCAATGGCAGCAATGGCCTTTGCGACCTCCATCAAGTGAATGGTGTCGATTATGCCGATACCACGCCCCGTAACCTTGCCCATAATGGCCTGACCATATAAGAGATTCGGATTCATAAAAGTAGCCTCATCAATGAACCAGGCTTTTAAGTGGGGTAAGAGCTGAGCGACATAGTTATCATTACCAGTGATAATGTAGGCCGATGCCAGCGCTCCCGAAATCTGGCTCAGGCGAATCATGGCCTCTCGGTGGGCCGTAAAATTTTCTGGATTTGTCATTCCGTCTTTTCTGATGTAGGGTCCCTCGGGGTTTTCGGGATCGGGCCACCAGTAATCACCTTCGGAATAGAAATCATGTATACCCCCTGCACTTCGCTCGCAGCTAGATGCTGTTACCGTGATGGGTTCAAGATTCATATGTGCTTTTCCGTTTTCAAGTACCCTTTCCTTTTCTACGCTAAGAACAAATTGTTTCTTTGCTGTTTGTGCTTTCACGCATCCCATAAGGCATAAGAAAAGCGCAAAAGTGGAAAAGTGTTTCATTGAAACTATTTTTTTTTTAATAATAGACTTTAATTTTGGTAAGGTATCAATTCTTTTTTTCGCGTAACAATGCTTCTAAAAAATAGTAGTCGGCATAGGTAATAGGCTCATCTATTTCATCCTTCTTTGGCCAGTTTCCTGTACTATGATCTAAAATAAAAGGGGCTTCAATAGTTTTATCAAGCAGATATTTTTCAGATTGTAGCGTATGCAGCACTTTTTTTGAATATGCTATGTACCGGCCATCGTTTGTATAATTGTTCAGTTCGAAAAAAGCTGATGCTATTATTGTCGCTGCCGACACATCGCGAGGGGCATCGGGTAGGTCGGGGTCGTTAAAATCCCAATAGGGGATACCATCTTCAGGTAAATTTTCATGGGAAAGAAAAAATTTTGCGGTGGCTTCTGCCTGATTTAGATAATCCTCATTTTTTGTATATCGATAGGCCATCGTATAGCCATAGATACCCCAAGCTTGACCTCTGGCCCATGTCGATTCATCATTGAACCCCTGGTGGGTAACCTTCTCTTTTACCGCGCCGTTTATAGTATCGTAGACAACTACATGGTATATGCTATTATCTTCACGAATATGGTTTTTCAGGGTAGTATTGGCGTGCTGAATCGCAATTTTATGAAAAGTACTATCTCCCGTAAATCGTGTGGCCTCAAAAAGCAGTTCAAGGTTCATCATGTTATCTACAATGACAGGAAACTCCCAAGTATTTGAATTCCAATCCCATGAGCGGAGGGAACCAACATTTTCATTGAATCGTATCGCCAATGTTTTGGCACCTTGAACGATAACTTCTTTATACTTTTCGTTTCCGGTAACTTCATATCCTTCACCGAAACTGCTGTATACCTTAAAGCCCATGTCGTGTGTGCCATCGTTGTATTTTTCCTTTTCGATAAATGCGGTCCACTCGATAGCTTTTTGTCTATACATCTCATTACCGGTAAGCTTAAAAAGTTGCCATAGATTTCCTGGAAAAAAACCACTGCACCAGTCTTTTGAAGGTACGCCGCGAGTTGAATTGGTCGCTTTGGTATAGCTTCTCGGAATATTGGTAGAGTCTACAGAATATTCGAGAAGTCTTTGGTACCGCAGTTGTAATAGGGAATCGATAGAGACAACTTCGGCCTTCTTTTCAGCCTTACCGTCAGATTTACAGGAAACTAATAGCATAAGAATACCGATGGCAAAAATAAAATGGTTAGCTCTGAACATAAATGGGAATTAATAATTGGTAAATAAGTTTATTCGATGTAGCCGACTTTCTAAATTCAACAGAGTTTATTTTTTACAAAACAAAATTCTTTTTGTGGGCTATTTTTTTTTCGTGGAATCACGCTTGATTAATTTCGGGATTAACATAATTGCTTGGTGCTCGACAAGTTGATCTCCGTTTCCTATGGAATCAAGTAATAATTGGCAGGCAATTTTTCCGATTTCAGTTCCGGACTGATCTACCGTTGTCAATGAGGGTTCAATGACCTCGGTGGTTGGTTCGTTACTAAAACCAGCAATTGCGATCTCCTCAGGGATTTTTTTGCCAATGCTTTTTAAATATTTCATTGCTCCGATGGCTGCAAAGTCGTTTGCCGAGAAAATTCCGTCTACGCCATCAAATTCTTCAACGGTTTTTTTTGCCAAACCGTACCCATCTTGCTCCAGAAGCTTGGAAATGAAAACGAGGTTCTCATCATAGGGCAGTTTATATTTTTCAAGTGCTTCGCGGTATCCCTTATGGCGATTCTTGTAAATGTCTACTTCTAATGGAGAAGTGAAATGGGCGATTTTTTTACATCCTTGTTGTATTAAATGTTCAGTCGCTTCAAAGCCTCCGCGAGCGTCGTCAATAATAACCCTCCCTGTCTGTTTCACGCCATCTACATGTCTGTCAAAGAAAACTAGGGGGGTGCCTCTTTCAAAACAATTAGATAGATGGGCGCTATCGTCGGTTTCAATAGTAACCGAAATGAGAATGCCGTCTACACGGTTGGCCATTAAGTTTTTAATTATTTTCTGCTCACGTTCCAGTTTTTCAAGCGATTGTGAAATGATAACGTTGTACCCCGCTTTATAAGCCATTTCTTCAATGCCTGCTATGGTCGAAGAAAAGAAATGTCGCGAAATTCGAGGTACTACCACACCAATAGTATTGCTTTTATTTCGCCTTAGATTAGAGGCCAATAAATTTGGCGTATAGCCAATTTCCCTTGCCTTTTCCAAAACCCTTTTTTTTGTTTGGGGTTTTACACGATCACTATCGTTAAGAGCTCGTGAAACCGTTGAGCTATCAAGACCGAGCTCTTTAGCTATTTCATGTATTGTCGTTTTTTTCATTTCAAGTTGTAAATGGTTCGGCCAAATTATAGCGACGTAGAAATATCTAACGAAACTAGCACCAGATATGCCAGAAAAGGATTTTTTCGGTTGATTAAAGTTAAAGATATTTATTTTTGTACAATCGATTGTAATTTTTTTTTTACTTTTATTTGTAGTGTGATTGGGCTCGTAGTCGAAATCAATTACCTTTAACTGAATATCAATTTTGGGGGTTATTAAGAACGAGGTAGCGATAATTGGTACACCAAACAAATAAAATAAAACTTAATGGGTAAAACAATAGTACTAACAGGTGCGGGTGGTGTCTTATGCAGCACACTGGCCAAGGCACTGGCAAAAGAAGGCCATCAAGTGGCCGTATTGGATTTGAAAAAAGAAGCGGCAGACAAAGTAGCCGATGAAATTAACGCTTCTGGGGGGACTGCTATAGGAGTCTTGGCCAATGTGTTGGAAAAGCCATCCCTCGAAGCCGCCAAAAAAGAAGTAAACGAAAAGTTTGGACCTTGCGATATCCTTATCAATGGAGCTGGAGGAAATCATCCTTTGGGAACCACTAGTAATCCGTATTTGATTGAAGAAGATCTGAACAACACTACCGAAGGTTTCAAGACATTCTTCGATTTGGATACTACAGGAATCCAATTCACTTTTAACCTGAATTTCATAGGTACGCTTCTACCAACGCAGATTTTTGCACGAGATATGGTGGGTAGAAAAGGTTGCAGCATATTGAATATTTCTTCAATGAACGCATTTACGCCATTGACCAAGATTCCAGCATATAGTGGGGCGAAAGCCGCCGTATCTAATTTTACGCAATGGTTGGCCGTTCATTTTTCGAAAGTGGGTATTCGTGTAAACGCCCTGGCCCCAGGTTTTTTTCTTACAGATCAAAATAGAACGCTACTGACCGAAAGTAACGGAGAACTGACATCAAGAGGAAATACTATTATTGGCCAAACACCCATGGGAAGATTTGGTGAGCCCGAAGATTTAGTGGGTACTACTTTATGGCTCTGTGGTGAAGGTGCGTCATTTGTTACCGGAGTCGTGGTGCCTATCGATGGCGGCTTTAGTGCTTTTAGCGGGGTTTAGATGGCATACCATTAGTATCTTAATTAGTGAGAACTGCCTTTCCCATAACAACTGATGGGACAGACCCACATAAATCTTAATTAATAACCATTAGCTTTTTTGAAAATGAATCAAACCTTAGAACAAACATGGAGATGGTACGGACCGAATGACCCCGTCACCTTAGCAGACATTAAGCAAGCCGGGGCTACAGGAATTGTTTCTGCTCTGCATCACATTCCAAATGGGGAAGTCTGGTCAGTAACCGAAATTAAAACCCGTAAGGCTATCATTGAAGCTACTGGTCTCACGTGGTCGGTAGTAGAAAGTGTACCCATTCATGAATCCATCAAGACCCAAAGTGGAGACTATCTGAAGTATGTTGATAATTATAAACGGACACTTGAAAATTTGGGAGAGTGCGGTATTGACATTGTCTGCTATAACTTTATGCCGGTTTTGGATTGGACACGTACCAACTTGGATTATGAAGTGGAAGATGGATCGACCGCCCTTCGTTTTGAATCGGCCGCTTTTGCGGCTTTCGAATTATTTTTGTTACAGCGACCTGGTGCCGAAGATTCGTATTCCGATAAGCAAAAAGTTGCTGCCAAGACCTATTTCGATGGCCTATCGGAAGATGAAAAGATGACCCTATCAAATAATATCATCGCAGGGCTTCCGGGAGCGGAAGAAGGCTATTCGTTAGATGAGTTCAATACCATTCTTGCCACTTACGATGCTATTGGCCCTACAGAATTGAAAAAAAACTTGTTTGAATTTCTAGAACATATTATTCCTACGGCCGAAAATGCTGGGGTTTTAATGTGCATACATCCCGATGATCCGCCGTATCCTATTTTGGGGCTACCACGGGTAGTGAGTACGGAAAAAGATATCACCGAATTATACGAGGCTGTCGATAGCCCAAATAATGGGTTGACCTTCTGCACAGGTTCTTTCGGAGTTCGTGGGGATAACGATTTACCAGGTATGGTCGAACGGCTGGGAAGCCGAATCCACTTTATCCACTTAAGGTCTACACAGCGCGATGCAGATGGAAATTTTCATGAAGCGAACCACTTGGAAGGTGATGTAGATATGTTCGGAGTAATGAAAGCCTTGGTTGCCGAACAGGAAAAGCGAAAAAAATCCGGTAGAAAAGATTTTCGAATGCCTATGCGCCCTGACCACGGTCATAAAATGCTTGATGATCTTCGCAAAAAAACAAATCCTGGGTATTCGGGAATCGGAAGGTTACGGGGACTTGCAGAATTACGTGGGCTTGAATTCGGAATTCGAAAAGTACTGTTCTCTTAATTTTTTTTAAATCAAAACCAAAACCAAAACCAATACATATAATCTAATATTTAGAATACAACATGTCAACATCTTACGAAACACGATATGCTTCTAGTCCCGAAGCTGTCAAGCAATATGACACCAAGGCACTCAGAAATGAATTCTTAATTTCTAATTTAATGGAAAAAGGAAAAATCAACCTTACTTATACCCACTACGATCGGTATATTGCCGGAGGTGCAGTTCCAGACAATCCTTTGAAATTAGAGGCCATCGATCCCTTGAAAGCCTCGTATTTTTTAGAAAGAAGGGAATTGGGTATTATCAACGCAGGGGCTAGCGGTTCTGTTGAAGTTGATGGTACGGTGTATACCCTTGCACATAAGGATGCACTTTATGTCGGAAGGGGAGCCAAAGAGGTTATTTTTAAAAGTGATGATTCTGATAAACCTGCAAAATTCTATTTAAATTCAGCACCTGCGCACACCAGTTACCAAACAAAAAAAGTGAGCTTGGGCGACGCCAATAAATTAGAACTGGGTTCTCTGGAAACCGCTAATCATAGAACGGTAAACCAAATGATTATCGGTGGTATCGTAACCACCTGTCAGTTGCAAATGGGTATGACCGAACTAAAAACCGGCAGTGTATGGAATACTATGCCTGCCCATGTACACGATCGTCGAATGGAAGTTTATTTTTATCTCGATGTACCCGAAGGACAATCGGTCTGTCATTTTATGGGTCAGCCGCAGGAGACCAGACATATTTGGATGCAACACCATGAGGCCGTAATCTCACCTCCATGGTCAATTCACTGTGGGTCGGGAACTTCGAACTATACCTTTATTTGGGGAATGGCCGGTGAAAATCTGGATTATAACGATATGGACGTTGCGAAAATCACGGAACTTAGATAAAACAAATCCTATGCGGCCAAAACTGATTCTTATCCTTTTGTTGGCCACTGTTCTTAACATCGGCTGTGGAGAGAAGGAGGCTGAAAACAAGATGATTATTGTGAAAAACCCATTGGATATCGCCAGGGCTTTTGAAACGGTAGAAATTGAATTAAAACCTCTTGTCGAAGATACTGCTGATGCCAAATTGATAACATATGGTATTATAGATAGCGAAACAAAAAAGGAAATTGTCTCACAAACTGTAGATGCCAACGGCGATGGGGTTCCTGATTTCTTATTATTTCAACCTCAAATTGATGCCCTTGCAGAGCGGTCTTTCGAAGTTATTACATTAAATCGTTCAATGACATCGGATAGCATTCCGGCTTGCTATTCAAGATTTGTTCCCGAGCGTACTGATGATTATGCCTGGGAAAACAATCGTGTTGCATTTCGAACCTACGGCCCGATGGCCCAAAAAATGGCCGAAGATAAAGTCAAGGGCGGTACGCTCTCCAGTGGAATAGATGCTTGGTTGAAGCGCGTTGATTATCCCATTATTAACAAGTGGTATAAAGAAGAACTTTCAGGCGAAGTGAGTTATCATGAAGATACCGGAGAGGGTCTGGATAATTTTCATGTCGGCCCAAGTAGGGGAGTGGGCGGTATCGCAATGAAAGTAGATAGCACATATTACACTTCGAAAAATTTCACTTCTTGGAGAAACTTGTATAATGGCCCTATTCGCACCAGTTTTATTTTGACCTATGCCGATTGGGACGCTGACGGGAATACAATATCAGAAGAGAAACATATTTCATTGGATTACGGTAGTAACCTCTCCAGATTTGAAGTTAGTCTAAAAGGGACGGATACGATTTCTGCAGGCCTGACCTTGCATAAGAAAGATGGTGTCATCGGTGTCGACCATGAAGAAGGTTGGGTCACCTATTGGGAACCTCATGACGATTCAGAGCTGGGCATGGCTATCGTAGTACCAAATAATATGATGATGGGTCATGAACACTATGAAACAGATGCTAAAGACGAAAGTAACCTATTTGCACACCTCAAAGTTGACCAACAAAAAGTCGTTTATTACGCCGGTTTCGGGTGGAAAAAAAGTGACCAATTCGCAAACAAAGAAGAATGGCAGTCTTATGTGAGTACTTTTTCTAAAAAACTTAATAATCCGATGATAGTTGGAGTGAAGTAGTTCCGGTTTTGTTCTATTGAACTTTGGTTAACCATATCCTCCTATAAATCGACTAATTCCGATTTATAAAACCGAGGGTATTTATCAAAATCGCCTTTGAATTTTTTGAGAATTCAGTATCGGTTTGGAGATAGCTTAAATA